>Ga0316193_10003535_pt1 | contig 11318 bp, 11 predicted proteins | sample MerIslsedime2_MG_FD_207735 | JGI IMG/M metagenome (GOLD analysis project Ga0316193, IMG submission 207735) | Coastal sediment microbial communities from Maine, United States - Merrow Island sediment 2 | ecosystem: Environmental > Aquatic > Marine > Coastal > Sediment | place: USA: Maine... | reverse complement strand
TAGTACCCGACGCCGTCCACCAGTGGAACGTTTCGGCGGGCGTCGGCGAACACCTCGTCCGGATCCTTGCCGGCCCACTCCTCGTCTATGGTGTAGCCATAGCGGAGGTCCTTGATGCCGGCGCTGCGGCTATCGAGCAGCTCTGCTGGGACTTGCGCACCCGCTGCATCGACGTTCCTCAGCACCCCCGTAAGCAGGCTCACCGCCTTTTCGAGGTGCGAACCTAGGTTTGGTGACCCGATACACGCGACATGACGAAGGTGTGCCACCCAGGGCTCGTCGTGCTCACGCGCGTAGTGCGCCGCGCTTCGCGCAACCAGGCCACCCATGCTGTGTCCAATGAGCGCGATCTCTTCGACCGGAACCGGGTACGCGTCGAGCACCTCGGTGATCAACTTGGCCAAGGCGCGCCCGTTCTCGGAAACATGCCGGCCGGTGTTGTACCGGAGATAGATCGGTGTGTAGCCGAGATCGTCTGAAAGGCGCGTGCCGAAGGTCACGTCGGGATCACCGTAGTGCTGTTCGGAGGACAGGCTCCAGAGCCACTCGGTCGCCGCGAGACTGTGCACGAAGACGCAGACTCTGTTTGTCGGGTTCGGAAACGCCGCTGCAAAAGCCTCCGGCGTGGCCGGGAGATGTCGCCCGTGGTGGCGGAGGCTCATGCCGAGGGCGAGACGGCTGTTTTTCCGACTCAGGTGGTCACCCCAGAACCCGTTGATCGAGGCCTGCAGATAGTCGACATACCAACTCGCGGTCCCTGCCGCGCTCGAACGGACGGGTGTCGCAAGCGCGAGGGCATCAGAGTCGGACGGTTGATCGAGGCCGGCTTCGGCGACATCGGCGACGGCATTTACCGTGAAACGAGTGATTCCGTTGATCACCCGAATCGACTCGAACACGGCGCCCGAGATGACAGTCTGGATGCCTGTGACGACCTTCGCGGTGCTTTTCGCAGGCTCGATCGGCGCAAAGCGCCGCACGGACCGGTCCACGACCGCGTCGTGCGTTCGCTCGACGAGATTGGTCGTCACCTCGACCGTATCAAACACCAAATCGATGAACCCTCGTATACGCCGCATGCCTCAAGCCCTAATTGTGTCGTAGCCCTTACCGCGCAAGAGGTGCTCGTCGGCTGTCACCAGTGTGAATTGATAGACGCTCGCCGTCGCGGCGATGAACCGATCCGCCAAGTCGTCGTGTTTGAGCTTGAGCTCGCGAGACTGGAGCACGACCTCGTGATTGAGGGGCGCCTCGCCGATACCGCTCGCTGCCATTGCGTCTTGAATCCAGCTCCGTGTGTTGGTGTCGAGCTCGAGCGTCCCGCGCTCGGCCAGCAGCGTCGTTTCCCACACGGAAATGGGGGACAGCCAAAGGGTGGAGCCGGCGGCCGTCAGCAGCGCTCGCGTCTTCTTCCGAAGGCGCTCGGGCTCGAGCAGGCTCCACAGCCAAACATGGGTGTCGAGCAGGTATTCTTTGCTCAACGAAGCGCCTCCGAATCGTCGGCCTCGATCGGCTCGATCAGGTCACCGGTGACTCGCCCGCGCTCCCCGAAGGACCCAAGCCAGTCGGGCTCGGATTGGACCGGGGAAGGCGGGTGGATTTCGGCGATCCGCTCGCCGCGTCTGGTGACCACCACCGGACGGCCTGTCTTCTGAACACGGCGCAGAATTCCCAGGCATTTTGCCTTGAACTCGGAAATTACGATGGTCTCGGGCCGGTCGTCCACCGTCCGTGGATAGCAAAGGCGCCGACTATGGTCAACGACTATGGTCAACTGATGTTCAAGGGTGCACGGAGCGATCTCTCGTGCTCCAATACCGCGATGATGGTGATTCGATCCTTCCGTATCTTCGTGATGACCCTTGCGTTCGTGCTCGTCGGCGGCTGCCAGAGCAAGGGACCGACCCCGAACGAGGGAACCGCTTCGAGCAGCACGGCGCCGGTCGGAACGACTGAAACCGGTGGCGCGCATCCGGCGACTGGCACCGAGGACCCGCACGCGGGGATGGCGCCGCCACAGAATGCCCATCCTCTGCCCGATGAGTCGGGGATGATGGACGTGGGCGCGATCGCGTTCAAGGTGCCCGACAAGTTTGAAGTTCAGCAACCCAAGTCATCCATGCGCCGCGCGCAGCTGAGCGCCTCCGGCCCGGCAGGCCCGGCGGAGCTCATCGTGTATTTCTTCGGTCCGCAGGGCGCGGGCAGCACACAGGACAACATCGAGCGCTGGGTGGGGCAGTTCACCAAGCCCGATGGATCGCCCGTGTCCGACGCGAAGCAAACCTCGAGCAAGGTTTCCGGTTTCAATGTCACGAAGGTCGAAGTCGCAGGCAAGTTCGCGAGTGGAATGGCCGCGCAAGGCCAGCAAGAGGCCGCTCGGGCGGGCGTGAGTATGCTCGCGGCGATCGTCGACACCAACGGTGGCCCGTACTACATCAAGTTCATCGGACCGAGTGCGACGGTGGCGGAACACGGTGCCGCGTTTGATGGGTTGATCGCCTCGATCGTCGACTCACCGTAACCGCACCACATGGGAAGAACCCGGCGAAAGCGAGGCGCGATACGGCCCACGGACGGCCGCCGGCGCTCAGCCTTCGTGCAAGCTCTCGCCTTCTCGCATTCGAGCTCGGTGTCCCCGACGCGGCGCCGGGTCATGACCGTCTCCACGTACTTCGTGCTGTGGGTATTGCTGACAGCGCTCGCGCCGGTCTGGATCCCGGTGACTTTCATCGTCGGTATCGTGCGTCGATGCTCGTTTGTGATCCTGCGGCTCTTGATGTTCTTCTGGATCTATTTGGCGGTCGAGCTCGTCGGCCTGATTGCCGCTACGGGGATCTACCTGATCACGCCGGGCAAGATCGAGCGCCGACACGACCTCTTTTTCCACCTGCAGTGCTGGTGGGGCGGCTCTCTGTTCGACTGGCTTTGCAGGACGCTTTCCCTCTCGGCGTCGATCGAGGGCGACGATCAGATCCTTCCAGGCCCCGTCCTGGTGTTCGTTCGCCACGCGAGCATCATCGACACCGCGGTCCCCGTCGCCTTCATCTCCAGAGCAAAAGGCTTGCGGCTCCGGTACGTATTCAAGCGCGAGCTCCTCGTCGACCCATGCATCGACGTCGCAGGGCATGCATCACCGCACTACTTCATCGATCGGGGCGGTAGGGCCGACGAAGAGTTGGCCGGCGTTCGGAAGCTCGCGGAAAACCTCGGCAACGAAGGCGTGCTGCTCTACCCGGAAGGCACCCGCTTCACCGAACGCAAGAAGCAAATCGCACTCGAGAGACTGGCCAAGACCCACCCGGAGCTGGTGACCGTGGCCGAGTCATTCAAGTACAGTCTTCCGCCCAAGGCCGGCGGCGCACTCACTCTGCTCGACGCCGCTCCCCACGCCGACGTGCTCATCGTCGCTCACCGTGGACTCGAGGGCCTCGCGGAGGTCACCGACTTGTTGAGCGGCGCGGTCGTCGGCAAGAAGGTCGAAATCCATATCTGGCGCATCAACGCCGACGACATCCCAGGAGGGGAAGCGCGTCGGCGTTGGTTGTTCGAGTGGTGGAAGCGCGTCGACGATTTCGTCTACGCCGCCGGTTGACGCCTTCGACGCCTGCGACGGCGCGGCGCATCAGGCCTCTGATTGCTCGGTGGTCGGCCAGAGCTCTGGGGCCGTGGTCGACTCTCGTGGCGTTGCTCGGCAGGATCCCGGGGCGGAAGGTCCACCGGCACCTCTGCGGGCGAGAACTTGATCAGTCTCTCCACCGCTCGTAACCGGTTGCGTTCCGAGGGATCGACCAACGACCAGGCAGCGCCCGTAGCGCCCGCGCGAGCCGTTCGGCCGATGCGGTGCACGTAACTCTCTGGTTCATGGGGCAGCTCGTAGTTGAACACATGGGAAACCGCATCGATGTCGATGCCGCGCGCAGCGATGTCTGTCGCCACGAGGACCCAGGCGTCTCCGTTCTTGAAGTTCTGGAGCGCCCGCTGACGGGCGTTCTGAGACTTGTTGCCGTGAATGGCTTCGGCGCCGATGCCAGCATTCTCCAGCTTACGGGCTACCTTGTTGGCACCGTGTTTGGTGCGTGTGAAAACGATGGCTCTTGAAACCTCGTCGTCGCGCAGCAGGTGCTCGAGCATTCGCTGCTTGTCGATGTTGTCGACCATGACGACCCGTTGGTCGATCTCTTTCACGGTCACCTGTTTCGGCGAAACGTCCACACGAACTGGGTCTTTGAGGAGCTCGCGAGCGAGCGCCGCGACCTCTTTCGGCATCGTGGCGGAGAACAAGAGCGACTGACGGCTCTTGGGCGTCTGCGCGACGATGCGCTTCACGTCCCGGATGAACCCCATGTCGAGCAGCCGGTCGGCTTCGTCGAGCACCAGCACCGATACTTCGGAGAGGTCGACGTGCCGTTGGGCTGCCAAGTCGAGCAAGCGTCCGGGGGTCGCGACGAGCACGTCGAGGCCCTGGGCCAAGCTCCTGATTTGGGGGTTCTGACTGACGCCGCCAATGATGAAGGCGTGACGGAGCTTGGTGTATTTCCCGAGGCTCGTCAGCTCCTCGTGAATCTGCAGCGCCAACTCACGCGTTGGCGCGAGGACGAGCGCCCGCGGTCGGCGGGGCTTGGGGGACGAGTCTTCCTCGTCCAGGCGTTGCAGCAATGGCAACGCGAACGCGGCGGTCTTGCCGGTTCCGGTCTGGGCAATGCCCAGCAGGTCCTTCCCCTGCAACAGCTGGGGTATGGCCTGAGATTGAATGGGCGTGGGCTGTACGTAGCCCTTGTCCCCCAGGGCGCGGCGGAAAGCTCCGCCGACCCCGAGGGAATCAAAGTCGTCGCTCACTCGTGCCTTACCAGCGGTTGTCGCGACGGTCGTTTTTCGGCCGCTCGTTGGCAGTGTCGACCCGAATCGTGCGACCGTCGAGCGTGGAGCCGTTGAGCTCCTCGACCGCGCGGCTTGCGCTCTGCTCGTCATCATACGTCACGAAGCCGAAGCCCCGCGAACGACCGGTTTCCCGATCGGTGATTACCTTGGCCTCGGCAACTGCGCCACAAGCCTCAAAAGCCTGCTGAAGCTCGCTGTCGGTCGTGTTCCAGCTCAGGCCACCTACGAATAGTTTCTTGCTCATCTGTTTCTCTCTTCTCTATGTGCGAGGCATGACGATGGGAATTGTCCCGTAACGTCTGCTTCGCTTCTTCTTGCCGATGTCTTCTACGGACCCTTGGAACCGATGTTTCGTTTCACGGTGCGGGTCTGATAGGAACAGGCGGCAGCGTGCCGGTAGCCCACGGTGGGATACCGCGCCCTTAATGGGCGATGGCAGCACGGTAGCAGTTGGCCAGAGGTTGTCCAGAAGCAGGCTCCGGCGGCCTATCGGCGCCTCTTCCTGCGCTTTGTTGGGGGGCTGGTTTCGAGCCCGAGGTAGCGATCCTGAACGATTCCATAGGCTTGCAGGATTTGAGAGTTGGCGCGACGGGCCGCGTCAAGATCGAGGGTCAGCACCCAGCCGTCTCCGGTCACGATACGCAACCACTTCCCTTGGGCACTATCAATGATGGATGCGAGGTGCTTCAGGTCGCGGGGGACGACGCCGTTGACGAGCCGGACCGTCTCGCCGCCCCAGTCCTGGTAGCCACGGTTGACAGCGTGCGGGAGCACCTGCCCCAGCAGGACGATCTCGCGACGGGCCTTGGTCACCAGGTTGTGGACCTCCGCGTAGCTGAGCGAGTCGGCGTAGAACCCCTCAGGGTCTCGAAGGGTCTCAGCGCTGAGCGGCTGAAAGACGAGTCCACCGAACTGAACGTAGCGCGGCCACTCCGTAGTGCGCCGTCCGGGCACCAGCTTTGTGTGCGGCGTCAGCTTGATGGCCTTCTTCAGCTTCTTGCCGTCCCGCAGAATCGTCACCGTGATGGTCTCGCCAATCTGTTTGGTTTGATATGCGAGCTCGTAGTCGACCCGGCCGACCCCGGGCCAGAACACGGTGAGGTCGTTGGCGATCGCTCGGCCGTCGATTGCCAGCAGAACGTCCCGTGGCCGCAACACGCCGTGTGAAGGCCCACCGAAATCGACGCGCGTGACGAGAGCGCCCGACTGGGACGCGCCCATGCGAGCCGCACGCCTCTGTGCTTCGCTTTCCATGTCTTGGAGATCGATGCCGAGGCGCGGGAATCCATCGTACGTTCCATCGTTCACATCTTCGAGGAAATGCCGGAGCACGGGACTCGGGATCATGTAGCCGACATTGTCTGCCCCCTCGATGCCCTGCATGGCAATGCCCACGAGCGCACCATCCGATACGACTGGACCGCCGCTGTTGCCCTCGTTGATCGCGGCATCGATTTGCACCGACAGCAAGCTGCGACTGGATTGTGTGTAAGTGTCGACTTCGATGCGCGAGACGATGCCCGACGTGATCGAGAGCGTCAGTCCTCCGATTGGAAACCCGTAGACGACGACTTGCTGCTGGAGCTTGGGCATGTCGCCGATGGGCACGGCCGGCGCGCCGTCGAAGAACCGTGGGTCTTCGACTTCGACCAAGGCCAGGTCTGCATCGTGACTGGTGAAGATGACTTTCCCAGGGAAGCGCTCGCGTCCGTCGGCGCGCTTCACTTCGATGCTCACCGCGCTTTCGACGACGTGCGCGTTGGTGAGGATGCGCTGCCCTTCGATGATGACGCCGGAACCGCCGAAATAGTCGACGCCTTCGGTCTGCCAGGGCGCCATGAGGTCGGGGACATCGCTCACGACATCGAGGCTTACGACGCTCGGGGCGATTGAAGGCTCTTGGGCGTGGCCGGTCGTAGGCGACTCGCCCGCGCCCGCAATGGCCAGCGCGATCAAGACCGCACGCGTGTTGGTGTTCATGGCGCCGGATTCTCGGCGCCGAGCTCAGCGAAGGTCAAGCTCAGTGTGACCCGAAGGCCGCGGCGAAGATGATCGGTTGCATCTCGCCGGTCTGGGCGCGCTCGTTCGTGCCCAAATCGGAGCTCAACCCGACGACTACCAGCAACAAAAGCATAAGCACGTACCGCATACCCACCCCCTTTGTGGCGCCTGCACGGCTCGGTTTATGCACAGGATGATCTCACTTTCCCGAAGCTGCGTAAAGGAAGCGTCGGTGCCCCTGAATTGCAGGGTGGACTCGTGATAGGAGGGGGGAATGAGAATCGACAAATTCGAGGCGGAAACGAACTGGGCCAAGCTGGCTGCGGCAGCGCAGCAGGCTGAAGCATATGGGTTCGATGGTTTCGCGATTCCCGAGATCGTCGGAGACCCACTGATTCATGCCGCCATGGCTGTGAACGCGACGGAGCGGATTCAGGCGCGGACGGCGATCGCGGTTGCGTTCCCCCGAAGCCCGATGGTGCTCGCGAGCCAGGCCTGGTCGATCCAGGTGAACTCCGGCGGGCGATTCGCCATGGGTTTGGGCACGCAGGTCAGAGGGCACAACGAGCGACGGTTCAGCGTGCCTTGGAAGGCGCCGCGAAGCCGGATGGTGGAGTACGTCAAAGCGCTTCGCGCGATCTGGCGCTGCTGGGAGCTCGGAGAGCGCTTGGACTATCAGGGCGAGCATTACCAGTTCACGCTGATGACGCCGGAGTTCACGCCGCCGAAGTCGAACCTGCCGATGGTCCCGGTGTACCTGGCCGCGGTTCGGCCGAAGATGATCGAGTCGGCGGCCAGTGTGGCGGACGGTCTTCGGCTGCATGGCTTCTGCACGAAGAAGTACTTGAAGGAAGTGGTGTGGCCCGCGATCGACCGTGGGCTGGAGTCGGCCGGGCGGTCGCGCAGCGAGCTCGACGTGTGTGGGGGCGGCTTCATCATGACCGGTCCCGATGAAGAGACCGTGATGAAGAATCGCGAATGGGTGCGATACCGCCTCGCGTTCTATGGGTCGACGCCTTCGTACCTGCCGGTGATGTCGCTCCACGGCTGGGATGACCTCGCGCAGAAGCTGCTTCACATGTCGAAGACCGGACAGTGGAAGCAGATGGCGGCTGAAATCCCGGATGACATGCTCGATGAGTTCTGCGTGTACGCCCCATACGATGCGCTGCCAGAGGCGATCGAGGGGCGCTTTGGCGGCATCTCAGACACGGTGGAGTTCGGTTTCGAAGACGGCACCGATCGTGACTTCGCCCGGGATGTCATCGAGCGCGTGCATCGGATCGACAGCCGATTCGAGGCCCCCGCCAACCACTACGCCTAGCCGCTACGTTTGCTCAATACGAGAAGCGCGGTTTCGGCGGCAAGGTTTGCATCCTCGTCGTCTCCGATGACCCGACCTTGCGTGTCGTCGTAGTAGCGGGCCTGCTCGACGGTGACCCCCATCTTCTCGCATAGATCGAGCATGTCGCGGATGGACGGAAAGCGGCGGTTCGGGGTGTTGTACCACTCGTAGGAGTACGGCCCCGGCGCCTTCGGGGCGCGGCCTTCGAGGCCGAACATTTCGCGCAGCGTTCGGTGGGCAAAGTTGGTGAAGCCGACGATCGCGCGGCGTCCGACTCGAAGCGCGTCTTCGAGCAGACGCTCGACATTGGGCACGGCTTGGAGGGTCGATGAAAGCACGACGTAGTCGAAGCGGTTGTCGTCGAACTCGGGCAGGCTGACGTTCAAGTCGTAGTCGATCGCCTCGACGCCGTGCTGCATGGTCGCTGCAATCAACTCCGTGCTGACCTCGACGCCGCACAGCAACGGCGCGCCTCGTTCCTTCAGCCGTGCGAGCAAGTCGCCCTCCCCGCAACCGAGGTCGAGCACGGAGCTGCCAGGCGGAATCAGATCGAAGATGCGGTCGTCCTCGGCGCTCTTTCGCGGCGGTTGCGGCCTGGGGTCGCCGAGCTTTGCCGCGACCAACGGGCCAAAGGCCTGGATGTCGTCGGGCAATAGAAAGCTGTCGTGCCCTCCGTCGGTCTCGACCTCGCAATACGAGACGGGCTCGCCAAGCGTCGTCATGAGCGCCACGAGCTCGCGCGATTGGCTGGGCGGAAAGAGCCAGTCGCTCGAGAACGAGATCACCAGCCAATCACAGTTCGCGGCGCGAAGCGTCTCGAGTCGCTTCTCGCGCGTGTCGCCCATGTCGAAGTTGTCCATCGCGAGGGTGACGGTCACGTAGGAGTTCGCATCGAAGCGCCCCACGAATTGCTCGCCCTGATACGCGAGGTAGGAGCCGACCGAGAACCGCTTCTCGAAGGCGGTCACCATGTCGCGCGGCGAGTGGCGATCGAGATCGAACTTCCGGGTCATCGCTTCGGAAGACAAATAGGTGATGTGCCCGAGCATCCGCGCCAGCGCGAGGCCGGTATCGGGAAACTCGTGGGTGCCGTAGTACTGTCCGCTGTGAAAGTGCGGATCGGTCTGGATCGCATTGCGGCCCACGACGTCAAACGCGATCGCCTGTGCGGTGATCCGCGCCGAGCCTGCAATTACCACCGCGGTTTCGACGTACTTCGGGTAACGCGTGGCCCAGCACAGCGTTTGGTGAGCACCAAGCGAGCCGCCGACCACTGCGCGGAGGCGCTCGATGCCAAGCAGGTCGATCAGCCGTTTTTGCACGTCGACCATGTCCTCGACGGTCACCAGCGGGAAATCATTGCCGTATGGAATCCCAGTCACCGGATTGAGGTTGGCGGGCCCGGTCGTTCCTTGGCACCCGCCAAGCACGTTCGAGCAGATCACGAACAGACGATCGGTGTCGACCTCCCTGCCGGGGCCGACCAGCGCATCCCACCAGCCGGGCTCGTCATCTTCATCATGCCGAGCGAGATGCGAGTCGCCCGAAATGGCATGACAGATGAGCACCGCGTTACTGCGGTCCTCGTTGAGCGTCCCATACGTCTCGTACGCGACCTCGACGCCTGGAAGCGTTCCGCCGTGACGGAGCTTCACAGGCGTCGGGAAGACCGCGCTCTGTACATGGCGGAGCGGTTTCCCGCTCCGCATCGAATCGGTGCTTTCGAAGTCCACGACCACGAGAGTCGGTTAGCCTACCCCACAGCGGCTGCAAGCGCTTGATCGATGTCCGCGATGATGTCCTTCACATCCTCGATGCCCACCGAAATGCGCACGTACTCCGGCACGACGCCGGTTTGCTGCTGCTCCTCGGGGCTCAGCTGCTGGTGCGTGGTCGACGCGGGGTGAATGACGAGCGTCTTGGCGTCGCCGATGTTCGCGAGGTGCGAGCAGAGCTTCACCGAGTTGATGAATTTCTTGCCCGCTTCCATGCCGCCCTTGATGCCAAAGCCCAGGATCGCACCCTTCCCGTCCGGGAGGTAATGGTTGGCCAGCTCGTTGTCGGGGTGGGACGGGAGGCCCGGGTAGTTCACCCACTCGACTGCCTCGTGTTTGTCGAGGTGCTCGGCAACCGCCTGGGCGTTCTCGCAATGGCGCGGCATGCGAAGATGCAAAGTCTCGATCCCCTGCAAGAACAAGAACGCAGCAAACGGGCTCATGGCCGCGCCTGTGTCGCGGAGCCAGTGCGTGCGCGTCTGCACGAGGTAGGAGATGTTCCCCATGGGAGCGAGGGCGTCGGCAAGCACTGCCCCGTGGTAATTCGGTGATGGGCCGCAGAGCTCCGGCCATTTATCGCGGTTCTCGGTCCACTGGAAGTTGCCCGAGTCGACGATGGCGCCGCCGATATGCGTGCCGTGCCCGCCGATGAATTTCGTCGTCGAATACACGTTGATGTCGATGCCGTGTTCGAACGGACGAAGCAGGCACGGCGTCATCACCGTGTTGTCGCAAAGCACCGGAATGGCGCCGTGGGGAGCGCTGTGTGCCGCTTCGGCAATCGCCTTGAAGTCCGGGACGTCGTTCTTGGGGTTACCGATCGATTCGATGTACACGAGCCGCGTGTTCTCATCGACCAAGTCGTGAATCTGCTCCGGATGCGCCGGGTCGAAGAACCGCACCTCCACACCGAGGTTCTTGAATGTGTTGTTGAAGAGAGTCCAGGTCCCTCCGTACAAGCTGGTCGCGGACACGAAATTCTGTCCCGAGTGGCAGAGGGTGAGAATCGCCGCATTGATCGCCGACTGCCCTGACGCAAAGCCGAGCCCCATGACGCCACCGTCGAGCGCGGCGAGACGCTTCTCGAGCACGTCGACCGTCGGGTTCATGATGCGGGAGTAGATGTTCCCGAACTCGGCGAGGCCGAAAAGCGCGGCTGCGTGGTCGGTGTCGTTGAAGACGTACGACGTCGTCGCATAGATTGGCACGGCGCGCGCGTTGGTTGCTGGATCGGGTTCCTGGCCGGCGTGAAGCGCACGTGTACCAAGGCCGTAATTCTCTTCAGTCATTTCGATTTACCTCGTTGCTGGATGACGAGT
>Ga0316193_10003534_pt1 | contig 11318 bp, 11 predicted proteins | sample MerIslsedime2_MG_FD_207735 | JGI IMG/M metagenome (GOLD analysis project Ga0316193, IMG submission 207735) | Coastal sediment microbial communities from Maine, United States - Merrow Island sediment 2 | ecosystem: Environmental > Aquatic > Marine > Coastal > Sediment | place: USA: Maine... | reverse complement strand
GCGCGCTGCAGTGAGTGTCATATGCCTTTAATACCGTCTGATGACCCGGCGGCACGCGACTTCAACGACAGCGGCACGCGCAGCGTGCACAATCACCAGTTCCCGGCGGCCAATACCGGTATCACGCAGCTGCTGGATTTGCCTGACTGGGTCATGCAGGCGCACCAGCAACGTCTCAGCGATGTTACACGCCTCGATATCTTCGCCATCAAGGAAGACGGGCGCATCGATGGTGAACTGCATGCACCGTTGCGGCCGTCACTGCCTGAACTGGTACCCGGGAAACGCTACCTCATCGAGATCGTCATCCGCACCACCGGCGTCGGGCACCACCTGACGCAGGGCACCGCCGATTCCAATGAACTCTGGCTGGATGTCACTGCCACGGTCGATGGCACGCTCATTGGCCGTAGCGGCAGCCTCGATGCACAGGGTGCAGTCGACCCCTGGTCCTACTTCGTCAACAGCTACGTACTGGACCGGCAGGGGAGACGCATTGACCGGCGCAACGGTCAGGATATCTTTGTCACCCTCTACAACCACCAGATCCCGCCAGGCGCGGCAACCGTGGTGCATTACCTGCTGCAGATACCGGAAGATGCACAGGGCCCGGTGGCCATCGAGGCCCAATTGAACTATCGCAAGTTTGACGCAACCTACCTGCGTTACCTGCAGGGTGAACAGTTCCGCGGTAACCGGCTGCCGATCACGGTGATGGCGTCAGACCGGCTGCTGCTGCCTGTTCTGGACCAGCAAGAGCCGCTTGATGATCAACAACACACTGCGATCAAGCCCGGCGAGCGCTGGAACGACTACGGCATCGGCTTGCTGCGTGAAGGCAACAGTGGCTCCAGCAAGGGCGAATTGCGCCAGGCGGAACAGGCCTTTCAACAGGTGGAAGCACTGGGTGAGGGCAGCGGTGCGCTGAACCTGGCGCGCGTCTATTTCAAGGAAGGGCAACTGGAACAAGCCGCAGCGGCACTACGGCGAGCCAGTGAACAACAGGCACCGCCGTGGACCATTACCTGGTACAGCGCACTGATTGACCGCGAAAACGGCCACCTGGAAGCCGCGGCCAACAAACTGGAGTCCATCATCAACAACCGCTTCGCGGACGCACGCCAGCGCGGCTTCGACTTTTCCTACGACGTCAGGGTACTGAATGAACTGGGCCGCACCCTGTACGAGCGCAGCCGGCAACTGCGCGACATGCAGCAACGTGATCTGCTCGTTGAGGCGCAGGGCTGGTTTGACAGGACGCTGCTTATCGACCCGGAAAATCTTACCGCGCATTACAACCTCGGTCTGATTCATGCACAGCTCGGCAACAGTGAAACGGCGGGACAGCATCGGGCATTGCATGATAAATACCGTCCGGATGATCATGCCGTCGAACAAGCCGTGGCCCGGCATCGCCGCGAAAACCCGGCCGCCGATCACGCCGCCGCGGCCATTGCCATTTACGACCTGGGCCGCGGCTTAAGTGATGAGACCCGGCAGGTTGCACGGGGACGGGACGACGATCCATAAGCTACAGGGTCATTGCTGCAGGAGCGCCGGGGACGGCGCTCCTGCAACGACGGAATCGATGTTGTAATCATGCATTCAAATGACGTACGTCAATTCATTAGCCTGCCGCGGAGTTGTAAAATCCTGTTGTGTATTCAGCTACTGACAGCCATTCATGACAAAGCAGCAGAAACATTCTGACACCACGCAGGCTGGCGAAGCCATCATTCGTCGCTGGTTTCGCCGTTCGCTCGCCATCATCCTGGGGATCGGAATCATTGCCGCCGGCAGCGTCTGGTACCTCGGGCGCGACAGTGTACCCACCGTAAGCATTGAAGAGGCTGTCGTCACCGGCCCGGTGGTTGCAGCGCACACAGAGCCGCAAACACCCCCGGTGGTGGTCTTCAGGGATGTCACTGCAGCTGCCGGTATCGATTTCGTCCATACCAATGGTGCCTACGGTGACAAGCTCATGCCCGAGACTATTGGCAGCGGGGTGGCCTTTTTCGATTACGACAATGACGCCGACCAGGACCTGCTACTGGTCAATTCCAGCTGGTTTCCGGGCCATGAACTGGACGACACCACACCCACGCTCGCACTCTACAAGAATGACGGCAGCGGCCGGTTCACCGACGTCACCCGGGAAAGCGGACTGGCCATCAACTGCTATGGCATGGGTGTCGCGACCGGCGATTTCGACAACGACGGCTGGACCGACCTGTATATCACGGCACTGGGTGAGAATTATCTGCTCAAGAACGGGCAGGGACATTTTACCGATGTGACAAGCACCAGCGGCACCGCCGGCCAGGACTCCGACTGGAGTACGGCGGCCGCCTTCCTGGATGTCGACAATGACGGTGACCTGGACCTGTTCGTCGGCAACTACGTTCAGTGGACACGTGATATTGACCTGGAGATCGATTTCCAGCTCACCGGCCTGGGAAGGTCTATTGGTGCACCGAATCATTTTTTCGGCACCACTAACCGTCTGTACCGCAATGATGGCCAGGGCAAATTCAGCGACGTCTCACAAGCGACAGGGATCGTGTTTGCCGGCCAGGACCCGCAGGCCGAGACCGGCAAGGCACTGGCCGTGGCCCCAGTGGATTATGACCGTGATGGCTGGATCGATTTGTTCGTGGCCAACGATACGACCCGCAACTTCCTCTATCACAACCTCGGCAATGGTGTGTTCGAGGAAATCGGCGCACTCGAGGGTATTGCCTACGACCGCAATGGCAAGGCCACCAGCGCCATGGGCATCGATGCTGCGTATTTTCGCAATGACGAGGATCTCGGTATCGGCATTGGCAACTTTGCCAACGAGATGAGCTCACTGTACATCACTGTCGGTGGACAGCCACCGTTTGCCGATGAGGCGATCCTGGAAGGATTTGGACCGGCATCACGCCTGGCGCTGACCTTCGGGCTGTTTTTCTTTGACTATGACCTGGATGGCCGGCTCGACCTGTTGCAGGCCAACGGGCACCTGGATGCCGATATCAATATCGTGCAACCCAGCCAGACCTATGCACAACCCGCACAGTTATTCTGGAATTGCGCTATGGCCTGCAGCAACCGCTTTGTGCCCGTCGCCGACAGCGGCGATCTTGCCAGGCCCATGGTGGGCCGCGGTGCCGCCTATGCGGATATCGATAATGACGGTGACCTGGACGTGATCATCACCCAGAACGGCCAACGGGCGGTATTGTTCCGCAATGAACAGACCCTCGGACATCACTGGCTACGTGTCAGGCTGACAGGCAATGGTTCCAATCGAAACGCGATTGGCGCCGTTGTGGAACTTTCAGTTGACGGTGTCACCCAGCGGCGGCTGGTGATGCCGACACGCAGCTACCTGTCCCAGTCTGAATTGCCCGTCACCTTTGGACTCGGTAACAGCAGTGCTGCACATGAATTACACATCACCTGGCCTGACGGCGAGCAGCAGACTGTTCCCGTACCTGCCGTTGATGTCATGATGACCATCAAGCAGGGCGATAACTCATAGGTACGGCATGTCTACGCACTACTGGATTAAACTGCTCACACTGATCACCATGCTGCTGGCCGGGTTGCCGGCCATTGCGGGCGATGCGGCATCCGAGCTGCCCACGTCGCCCGCGGACAGTCTGCGCCCCATCCCCGAGGTCGGGCTGGATGAACTGGGTGAACAGGCCCGTAACAGTATCCAGATGGCGCGCCAGCAACTCAACAAGACCCTGCAGAAACAGCCCGTGCCGCTTGACCAGCTGGCCGCGGCCTATGGTGAGCTGGGCCGATACTACCACGTCAACCTGATTTTCCCGGCCGCCGAGGAGTGTTACCAGAATGCCGCGCAACTGGCGCCGGACGAGTTTCGCTGGGCGTACTACCTGGCCTATCTTGCCGATACCAGCGGACGCACCCGGCTAGCCCTGGAACGCTACCAACAGGCCGGCACTCTCAGTCAAGACTACAAGGCACTCACGGTAAGGCTTGGCAACGTCCTGCTTGATCTCAATGAACAGGAACTGGCACAGGCTGAGTTTGAACAGGTCGTGGAAGACAACGGACTGGAAGCGGCCGCCCTGTATGGCCTGGGACAGATTGCCCTGTTGCAGCGCAACTATGACATGGCCATCGATGCCTTCACCCGCGCACTGAAGTACGACCCGGCAGCGTCCCGCATCCATTACCCACTGGCACAGGCCCTGCGGGCCATACAACGCAATGACGAGGCAAAGGCACAGTTGGCATTGCGTGGCGACCAGCCACCCTCATTCAGAGATCCGCTGATCGAGAACCTTGAAGCACTGAAGACCGGCTCTCGTATCTACTTCCTGCAGGGCATGAAGGCCACCAAACAGCAGGACTACGCGGCCGCCAGTGAAGCCTTTGCACAGGGACTGGCCCTGGAACCGGACAATGCGCTGGCGCGCATCAGTTACGCACGCACGCTGTATCTGGCCGACGACAAGAGCGCCGCACGGCAGGCACTGGAATCAGCGATTGCCATACAGCCGGACAACTCGCTGGGCTTGTTTCTGCTGGGGATACTGGCAGAAGAACAGGGTAGTTCCGACCAGGCCGTCGAGTATTATCGCCTCGCGATTCGTTACACACCCGAGCATGCGGGTGCACATTTCTATCTGGCCAATCTCTATTACAGGCAGGGCAACTACACAGCAGCTGCAGAGCATTATGCCGGCAGCATCAAGGGAGACGCGGGCAATCTTGCGGTCTACATCCCCTACCTAGGCACACTGCTGCTAGGCGACGCGCCCGGAGCAACCCTGAACACCGTGCTTGAAGACACAATCCGGCAATTTCCCGAAAACCCCGCGTTCCAGGCCATCCAGATAATGCTGCAGGCCGCCAGCCGCAACCCCTCCATAAAAGACCCGCAAGCGGCACTGAGAAATGCACAGCAACTGAACGAGCAACAACACACACCACCACACCAGGAACTGCTGGCTCTGGCCTACGCCGCCTCCGGTAACTACAAGGAGGCGCTATCCGTGCTGGAAGAGCTGCTATCCTATGCACAACGTGCCGCCCCGGGAGAGACGGAACGTCTCGCAAAGACATTCGCCTACTACCAGGCACAGACGCTGCCGCCGCTGGATGAAGTCATCAACCTTGCTGCGATGCAGGCGCCGGCATTCAATCCCGGCCCGGTGTTTCGCGAATATCCGGCACCCAGGCCCTACTGAAGCCAGGCAAAGAAAAGGCGCACCACGAGGGTGCGCCCTTGCTCTTCAGAATGACCGGTCCGGCAATCAGGTATTGGCTGAACCGGGAGTGATCACAGCTTACTGAGCCGGTGCTGTGGATGGTGCTGCCGGCGCTGCCGGTGCATAGCCATAGCCGGGATAGCCACCATAGCCATAGCCGGGATAGCCACCATAGCCGTAGCCGGGATAACCACCATAGCCATAGCCGGGATAGCCACCATAGCGGTAGCCGGGATAGCCGCCCCAGCCGTAGCCGGGATAACCGCCATAACCATAGCCCGGATAGCCGCCATAGCCCCAGGGTCCGCCACCCCAGGGACCATAATAATCATCATAATAATCATTACCCCACCACGCACTCGCTGTACTGGCACCCAGGGCGGCAGTACCGGCAACGATGGCTACGGCAATAAGCTTGGTCAGTTTCTTCATGGTTTGTCCTCCAAACACTATCAATAGTCATAATTACCGTTGCCGGCTGTGATGCCAGCATAGGTGCAATAAGTATAGGCAGAACTGCCGCGTATCTCCTAGCCCCAGGCGAGATTCAGCCGTGTATTCGGGCATCTATTTCCTGGTTATTTGACATAGATCAAACGGCAGAACATGGCCGCCAGTGCTTAACCCGCCTCGCACATCGCCTGCAGCCTTGGTGTCGCGGTGTTTACCTCCAGGTCGGAGGGCAGCCGCTGCAGCGACGGATCACGCATCCATGCCAGCATATCCTGCAGCACCACGGTCGCCTGCAGGTCGCGCGTCAGCATGTGGTAACCCTCCGGGTAGAGGGTCATTCGCCAGCGGGCAGCCTCGGGGTCGGGCAGTCCCTCTATCATCTCGCACATCGAGTTTGGCGGGATGATGTCATCATTTTCTCCGTAGAGGATCAGGGCCGGCAGGGTCAACTGCTGACTGGACTGCAGTGCAGACTCCATCAGGTTGGTGAGTCCGAACACGGCATCAATACGCGTCGCCTTGATCACCAGTGGATCACGGCCCAGCGCACGCAACATTTCCGTGTTATCCGAGGGGGAGATATCCAGTCCGTCACCAGTGAGCGTGGAAGCAGGTGTGGTATGTGCTGCCAGCCACAGTGCCGAGCGCTGCCACACGGGCATGGTTTGCCAACCCCATACCGCCGGCGCCACCAGGATGATGCCGCTGAGACAGGGTATCTCAGGGCCCTGGACCAGATCCATGACAACGGCGCCACCCATGCTTTCACCAACCAGGTACAGGGGTATACCGGGATAGCGCTTGCAGAGCAACTGCACCATCGTGTTAGCATCCTGCTGCAGCACATCGGCACCCGGCCAGATACCGCGCTGCTCGGTCTCGCCAAAGCCGCGCTGGTCATAGGCATACGTCATAACGCCATTGGCTGCCAGGTATTCCGCCGGCGCAGCGAAGGCCTGGCGGTAATCGTTAAAGCCATGCAGGCCAAGCACGATCGCCTGTGGCTCAGCGGCAGGTTGCCAGACACTCAGAGGTAAACGGTAACCATCCGCCATGACGGCAGCCACTGGAGTCAGCCTCGGGACCTGTGTAGTATCGGAGGCCACCTGCACCCGGGGTGTTGCACATGCCAGCAGGCCGAACGACAGCAACAGGTAAACTACAATCTTCATAGAACGGAGAGAAACCATGTCAAACGAAGGTTACCATGAACCAATTAACGAGCTATCGGATGATACACGCGATATGCACCGCGCCATCACCTCGCTGATGGAGGAACTCGAAGCGGTTGACTGGTACAACCAGCGGGTTGATGCCTGCAAGGATACTGAGTTGAAGGCCATACTGGCGCATAACCGTGACGAGGAGAAAGAGCACGCCGCCATGGTACTGGAGTGGATCCGGCGCAAGGACCCGGCCTTTGACAAGGAGCTCAGGGACTATCTGTTCACCGGGAAGGAAATTGCTCACAGCTGAAGCCACGACCCTGCGAACTATCATTCATTGCAGGAGCGCCGTCCCCGGCGCGATTGTTTTCTGTCATACCCCGAATCGCACCGCGGACGGCGCCCCTACAGTATAATAATAATTACAACAGGTTATGATGCATTTCTCAGAACCAGATTGAAACAAAAAGCTGCGCCACATCGGCACTGAATTTGTACAGCGGTTCATCTCCCACTGGTGCACTGGTATCTCGCAGGTCACGAAAATCATCGTAGTTGAACCAGATGTGATCATAGGACAGGTTAATACTCCCACGGTCAATCCAGTTCCAGCCATTCTTTACAAAGTCCCAGCTCACCGAAAAACCGAGAGTGTTGTTGTGAAAAGTACTGAGTTCCTTGTCGCGTGAAAGGAAGTTCTGTGAATCGCTGCGCGGGAACAGGTCGCTGTAAAAGTCGGCTGCATTCTGCGTGTAATAGCGGTAGTGACCTTCGAGCAACCAGCCACCGCTCAACGGGTGTATGTAGGCAAGCTTGACGTTATGCGCACGGATGCCCCAGGTGTCAGTGAAAAAACGGTACTCTGCATAGGTTGATGCACGATAGGGCAGGTAATACAGTCCACGCACGCTAACTGCATTGCTGGTGCGTGTATTCGGATAGACCTCCGGCTCATAACTGTAACCGAGGGAACTCGTCGGATCGAGATAACGCACAGAACGGTAGGGGTTATTCAGATAACCCTCGTCGGTAATCGCTTCGTAATTGAGCTCCATCAGAATTTTCTTGCTGATCACCTGCGTCAGCCCGACCGTATAATTCTGGCGATCCACATCTTCCGAAAAGTCCGGATCATTATTATTGCCAACGACATCCCAGCCGCGTGCATATCCCATGGTCACGGTGGTCATGTTGCCAAACATGTCCATGCTGATGCCAAAACTCGCGGTATTCGCACTGTAATCATCTTCATCACTGTTGGTATAAGAGGCACTCATGATCGAATTGCCGTGAATGTAGTCGGCACCCAGCGAGTATTCAGTGCGTTTTTCAGAGTAGGGACTGGCGGTGGTGACCACATCGATGGATGCGCTGCTGATGGAATCCACGTAGTAGTTACCGCTGACTGCAAAACTCTGCCCGACGTTTTTCAACACCAGTACCGACGGGCCGGTAATTTCGACCCCGCCACCGTCGTAGGAATGATACAGCGCATCGGCGCGATCATCGGGCAACACGCCGGCCACCGTTGGCAGCACGCTGCATAACAGGCAAAAACCTGCCAGCAAGGGCTTGCGTATGTTAATTACAGCCACAGCCCCCACCATGGCCGCCTTCTGCACCACGCGCCCCTTCACGCGCCTGGTAGACGTGGATCATGTAGGCGGATGACACCGGGTTGCGTTCAAAACGCATGATTTCATCCGCCAGGTATTCACGCTCGTAGGGTTTGACCCAGGGTTCGACCGTACTGCACGCCGGCAGGCATAACACACCCAGCATGAGAATGACTGCTTTATGGAGAGCCACTGCCATCATTCCCTGATCAGGTCACGCACCTGCTGCTGGTAGACCGTCTCAAGGCCCGGTTTATAGCCCTTGTGCAGGTAGCGCATATTGCCGTCACGGTCAACCAGTACGGTGCTGGGCATGGCAACCACGTCATATTGCTTGCTGACGACGCTGTCATTATCAAACACCACCGGGAAACTGACCGGCAGTTCCTGCAGCAGTTTTCGTGCCTTGCTCGAATCCGCCTCGACATTGACGCCCAGCACGGTGAATCCCAGCGCACGGTACTTGTCATGCAGTGCGCTGAGCACCGGCATCTCCTGGCGACAGGGGCCACACCACGAGGCCCAGAAATTGATCAGCACAACCTCTCCGCGGTATTCACTGAGCCTGAGGTTTTCACCCGCGTTGCTCTTCAGCGTGAAGTCCGGCGCACTCGTCTGCTTCAGGCCAGCAGAAACCGCCGACGCCGCCATGAGCACCGCAGCGGTCATACCAAGCCATGCTTTCATGTGATTGGATAACTTGTTTTCCATAGTCAACTCCTGTTAAAAAAAGAAACTGATACCGACGGTGCCTTCCAGGTTATTTGTTGTTTTATCGTTTCCGAGCAGGTCGGATTTGAACAGGTGATCGCGAAAATCCAGGTGCAGTGCAACCCAGTCATTCACCAGGAAACGGTAGCCGGCACCGACGTTGACAGTGAAATGGCTGTCATCCGCAAACTCTGTATTGCCAACACCGGCGATCAGGTACAGGGCACTGTTAAAGGCGTGACCTTTACCAATAAACGCCTCTCCCGGCAGGATGTTGTACCCCAGCGAGAGATTGTAGTAAGTCAGTTTCCGCTGGCTGTCTGTGAGCACCCGGGCACCGCCACTGAGCGTCTCGTAGCTGGTGTCACCTGCCTTTGTCCGACCGATGGCAGCCTCGGCGAAGAAGTCCTCGGTAATGTGATAGGCACCGCGCGCACCATAGACCACGTTACTGCCAAAGTCCTCGATACTCATGACGCCGACAAAGGCACCGACCTCGAAGTCCTCACTGTCGATATCGGCTTCTGATACCGTGCGTCGTTCAAGATCCGGACTGATTACCGGCGTCGTATCATCAGGCGGGGTATCATCGACCCGCACCCAGGAACAACCCGGCAGCAGTGACACGAGGGCCAGCATAAACAGTGACCTCAGAAGAAAAATGCGAAGCCTGCTTTCCATTCGTTTATCTCCTGGTTATCGTCCTTATCCTGAAAAATAACGCTGTTCCTGTATTCAGCACGCAACAGAAAACGGCGCGTCAGATAACAGCGCACACCCGCACCGACACTGCCAATCTGATCGGTTCGATCCGACTCATCGACCAGCGTCACGTTCGGGTCGGTATAGATAATCCCTGTGCCCAGCGAAAAGAAGGGCGACAAGCGCCACTCCGGAAACGGTTGTGCAAGCAGACTGATACGACCAACAATCGAATCCGAGTAATCTCCAAACACCTGTGAAACAGACAACTCTGCCGAGAAATTGGCCGTCATGGCATAACCTGCATAAGCCGTGATCACATCAGCACCCTCAAAGTCACCGGCCAGGACACCGGCTTCCCAGCGTCTTCTTGAAAAATCCCCGATATCCGCATCGGCAAAGCGGGTCTGATCACCGCCAGGTGTCAGCGTCAGTTCCATATCCGCACGCTTCACCCAGCCTTCCTTGCCTTTCACGGTACGCACCCTGAACCAGTCGGTACGACGCTTCAGTACAGTGATGGTCTTGCCACGATCGACCACATGAAATACCGGGTAGCCACGGCCGGGGCCGGTATGCATCTCCAGGTACGGCTCGGCAACCACCACCTCGACCGCCGGCTCTTCGGCAAGCACCTGCCCGGCAAGCAGGGACGGCAGCAACACAACCACGAACACACGAAATTGCAACATCCTCCGGGCAACATTGCGCACACACATACAAGCGCTGTCAGTTACCGGGTACTGCAAAGGGATCGTTGTAATACTGCGCACCGATATCCAGCCATTCCGATATCAGTCGCAGCTCGGCTGCTTCAAGTCGATTCTCGTGACTGCCCCCGGTGTTGAACAAATCGAAAAAACGCCAGCTGGCACGGGCACCCGCGATCGACATGGCAGGTGCAACCGGGACACGCACCTCCGTCGGCAAACCGGTGTCCGGATCAATCGGACCAGGTACCAGAATGTCCTGCAGGCCGTCGTCACCGAGTTCCTCGGCAAAGTCACCGACCAGCAGTTCACGGTAAGCGTTGAAATGTGCAGCCACTTCCGTCGACAAGCCATCGGTCAGATCGAGCTGCGCATCGGGCACCCTGTCCATGTCGGCTGCATCGACGCTGGTATGGCAGCCGGTGCAGGTATCTACGCCACGGTCACGGCCCCACAGGGGATGGATGTGCTGTTCATAATGGATCACCGTCCTGCACTGACTGTCCCAGTCACTCTGGCAGACCTGCAAAGCCGGAGCAGGCGTTAGCAGGTCTGCATACAACAGGCTTGACGACGCATCCTTGAGGCGAGCAGCGGCCGTTTCATCGGTCCATAGATCGTGGTAAATCAGGTCGGTCGATGGCAGCAGTGCGCTGTCATCAAAGCGCGCCAGGGTTTCCGCCATGGTTTCTCCGTATATTGCAGGCAGGGCAGGGGCTGTATTCGGAA
>Ga0316193_10003532_pt1 | contig 11320 bp, 23 predicted proteins | sample MerIslsedime2_MG_FD_207735 | JGI IMG/M metagenome (GOLD analysis project Ga0316193, IMG submission 207735) | Coastal sediment microbial communities from Maine, United States - Merrow Island sediment 2 | ecosystem: Environmental > Aquatic > Marine > Coastal > Sediment | place: USA: Maine... | reverse complement strand
TAATGCCGGGCGATAACGTGAAGATGACCGTCAGCCTGATCAATCCGATTGCGATGGAAGAAGGCTTGCGTTTTGCGATCCGTGAAGGTGGCCGCACCGTAGGTGCCGGCGTTGTAAGTAAGATTATCGAGTAAATATTATGGCTGCTAACCAACAGATACGTATCAGGCTGAAAGCGTTCGATCATCATTTGATCGACAAGTCTGCAAGTGAAATCGTCGAAACAGCAAAAAGGACCGGTGCACACGTGCGCGGTCCAATTCCGCTACCGACCAAGATCGAGCGCTACACCGTGCTGATTTCCCCGCATGTGAACAAGGATGCGCGCGATCAGTACGAAATCCGCACCCACAAGCGCCTGCTGGATATTATCGATCCGACAGACAAGACGGTTGACGCGCTGATGAAGCTGGATCTGTCAGCTGGCGTCGATGTGCAAATCAAGCTGAATTAGCCCGCCTTCATGCAATATGCGGGTTAGTCCCAGGCACGGAACAAGCCATGGATGGCTTGTTCCGTGCGCGTCAACTGAGTCTGGATTTTCAGCTGGCTCCATTATCAATCACTCACGTGATTGCTAGTGCGGGCGCTTCCATGCAACCCAGGGTCGTATTGAAAAATCGGGGCGCCGAAAAAACTTCGCAAATCTCACCAGTTTGTGGAGTTTCACGCTTGTTAGCAGGGCAGAAATTCCTGTATAATGCGCGGGCTTTGCTGCAGGGCAAATAGTGAAAAACACTATTCAAGTTCCGGCGCGAAGTTTCTTATTATCGTAAGTCTCAGGCGATAAAGCTCGTATGGGTGGCCCGAGATACTGCGAAAACCGAAAATAGAGTGGCTGCGTGTTGCGCGGCGATCCTAGAAAGATTTGAATTTAATCTGTTAATCGCGATTGAAGATCGCGGTTAAGTGGCTGGTTTTTCAAAAAATAATGAAGAATCAGTTTTTATTGAGCGGAAATCGTCATGGCTATAGGTGTAGTAGGTAGAAAAGCAGGTATGACTCGCATCTTCACTGAAGATGGAGCATCTATTCCTGTCAGTGTTGTTGAAGTGTTGCCTAACCGCATCACTCAAATCAAGACTGATGAGACCGATGGCTACCGCGCAATACAGGTGACTACAGGTACAAGGCGTGCGTCTCGCGTAACCAAGCCGATGGCCGGGCATTTTGCTAAAGCAGGTGTCGAGTCAGGACGTGGTTTGTGGGAGTTTCGCATCGATGGTGATGAAACGGCCGAAATGGAAGTGGGCGGCGAGATCAAGCTCAGCATGTTCGAGGCCGGGCAGAAAATTGATGTCACCGGTCGCAGTATTGGCAAGGGCTTCCAGGGCGGTATCAAGCGTCATAATTTTTCAACCCAGGACATGTCGCACGGCAACTCGTTATCGCACCGCTCGAATGGTTCCATCGGTATGTGCCAGACGCCGGGTCGCGTGATCAAGGGCAAGAAGATGTCAGGCCACATGGGTGATGTTAAAACCACGACACAGTCACTGGAACTGGTCCGTGTTGATGAAGAGCGTGGTTTGCTGTTGATCAAGGGATCGATTCCGGGCGCCAAAGGCGGCGATGTCATCATCAAGTCTGCGATCAAGGCCTGAGTCAGTCGTATTTAATTAACAGCTAGATAAGTAGAGATAACGATGGACCTGCAGTTACACAACAGTAAAGAAAAAATCACTGTATCTGATGCAGTATTCGCTGCTGATTATAAAGAAAGCCTGGTTCATCAGCTGGTCACTGCATATATGGCCGCCGGTCGTGCAGGTACCAAGGCACAGAAAAACCGGTCTGCTGTCAGTGGCGGAGGCGCGAAACCATGGCGCCAGAAAGGCACCGGCCGTGCCCGCGCTGGAACTATTCGCAGCCCGATATGGCGCAGCGGCGGCGTTACATTTGCTGCACAGCCGCGCGATTACACGCAGAAAGTCAATCGCAAGATGTACAGGTCGGGTATTCGCTCGATCTTATCCGAGCTGGCGCGCCAGGATCGACTGGTTGTTGTTGAAGACATCACTGTAGATGCGCCAAAAACCAAGCAGTTGCTGGGCAAGCTTGCCGACCTGGGCGTTAGCAAGACTTTGATCGTTACAGAAACAGGCGACGAAAAACTGTACCTGTCTGCACGCAATCTGCCCCATGTGGAAGTCAGCGATGTGGCTGGATTGAGCCCGGTTAACCTGGTTCGTTATGAGCATGTTGTAATAACCGTTGGTGCGGTCCGCGCAATTGAAGAGTGGTTGTCATGAATCAGGAACGTATGTATCAAATCCTGCTGGTACCGCATGTATCTGAAAAGAGTACATTGCTGGCAGACACAAATAATCAGCATGTTTTCAAGGTTGCTACTGATGCGACTCGAAGTGAAGTTAAACAGGCTGTAGAAGAATTATTCAAGGTCAAGGTCGATAAGGTTCGCATTCTTAACGTAAAGGGTAAATCCAAGCGTTTTGGCGGCCGTCTGGGCAAGCGTTCTGATATGCGTAAAGCATATGTAACGCTGAGTTCGGATCATGACATCGATTTTGCAGGCACGCACTAGGATTAAAGAGTAGGGGCACGAAGAAATGGCACTGGTAAAAACAAAGCCGACTTCTCCAGGACGCAGATTTGTCGTCAAGGTAGTAAATAACGACCTGCACAAGGGTGCTCCGGTTCGTTCGTTGACTGAAAGCAAGGGCAAGAGTGGCGGACGTAACAATCACGGACGTATAACCACGCGTCATGTAGGCGGTGGTCACAAGCAGGCATATCGAATCGTCGATTTCAAACGCAACAAGGACGGTATCCCTGCGCGTGTTGAAAGACTCGAGTATGACCCGAACAGAAGCGCGCATCTTGCATTGCTGGTTTACCAGGACGGCGAACGTCGTTATATCGTTGCTCCGAGAGGGATAACTGCAGGTGATGTTCTGAAGTCAGGTTCCGATGCGGGCATCAAGCCGGGCAACTGTTTGCCATTGGCGAATATTCCTGTTGGTACCCAGGTCCATTGTGTAGAAATGAAGCCTGGCAAGGGTGCACAGATCGCCCGCAGTGCAGGCGCCAGCGTACAATTACTGGCCCGGGAAGGTGTTTATGCAACCCTGCGTTTGCGCTCCGGTGAAATGCGCAAGATACACGTGAACTGCCGCGCAACTATTGGTGAGGTCGGTAATAGCGAGCATGGCTTGCGTTCACTGGGAAAAGCCGGCGCATCACGCTGGCGTGGTGTTCGTCCAACGGTTCGCGGTGTTGTGATGAATCCGGTAGATCACCCGCATGGTGGTGGTGAAGGTAGAACATCGGGTGGTCGTCATCCGGTTTCACCCTGGGGTGTGCCGACCAAGGGATATAGAACACGTAGTAACAAGCGTACTGATGGCATGATTCTTCGCCGTCGCTACAAGCGCTGATTCGTATAGATTCAGGCAAAACAGATTAAGAGATTGGGAGTATATAAGTGCCACGCTCACTGAAAAAAGGTCCATTTATTGATCATCACCTGATGAACAAGGTAAATAAGGCTGTGGAAACCAGAGATCGTAAACCGATCAAGACCTGGTCACGCCGTTCAACGGTTTTCCCGGAAATGGTGGGTCTGACCATTGCGGTTCATAACGGTAAGCAGCATGTGCCGGTACTGGTCAACGAAAACATGGTCGGTCATAAGCTGGGTGAGTTTGCGCTTACACGAACATACCGTGGCCACGTGGCAGACAGGAAAGCGAAGTAAACGATTATGGAAGTTACAGCTAAACACAGATTTGCACGCATCTCCCCGCAGAAATGCCGCTTAATAGCCGATCAGATTCGTGGTCTGCCGGTCGAAGATGCTTTGAACTCGTTGACATTCGGTACTACGAAGTCATCGGCTATCATGAAAAAGGTGCTGGAATCAGCCATTGCGAATGCAGAGCACAACGAGGGCGCTGATATTGATGAGCTCAAGGTGTCTCGTGTATTCGTTGACGCCGGTCCGGTGATGAAGCGACTCGAACCTCGTGCAAAAGGCCGTGGTAACAGAATAATTAAGCGTACCAGTCACATTACTGTGTCAGTGGCTGACAGATAAGAGAGATTGTAATGGGACAGAAAGTACACCCTGTAGGTATTCGTCTTGGAATTTCAGCTGACTGGAATTCGAAGTGGTATGCATCATCGTCTGACTTTCCTGATCTGCTGAATGCCGATCTCAAGGTTCGTGCATACCTGAAGAAAAAACTGGAAAACGCCAACGTCAGCAAAATACAGATCGAACGACCGACGCGTGCGGCTGTAATCACGATTCATACAGCTCGTCCAGGTGTTGTGATCGGCAAGAAGGGCGCTGATATTGAAAAGCTGCGTGAAGAAGTTGCGCAACTTATCGGGCTGCACATTAACAGCGTGAAAATAAACATCGAAGAAATTCGTAAACCCGAACTTGATGCACAGCTGGTTGCTGAAAGTATTGCGCAACAGCTCGAGCGCCGCGTGATGTTTCGCCGTGCAATGAAGCGTTCGATACAAAATACCATGCGTATGGGTGCTGAAGGCGTCAAGATCAAGGTCGGTGGCCGCTTGAATGGTGCAGAAATTGCACGCAGCGAGTGTTATTCCGAAGGACGTGTGCCGTTGCATACGCTGCGCGCCGACATTGACTATGGATTTGCCGAAGCGCTTACCACCTACGGAATCCTGGGTGTGAAAGTATGGATCTACAAGGGCGAGGTGTTTGATCTTTACGGGCAGCAGGATACTGAAGCAACTAAAGCAGCCGGTGCGAACTAGAGGAATAAACAAGTGTTACAACCAAAACGCACAAAATTTCGCAAGCAGTTCAAGGGTAAAAACCGTGGCTTTGCACAGGCTGGAAACAGGGTCAGTTTCGGTGAATATGGTCTGAAAGCAACTGAGCGCGGCAGAGTGACTGCACGTCAGATCGAGGCAGCGCGTCGTGCCATGACACGCCACATCAAACGTGGTGGCAAGATCTGGATTCGTATCTTCCCCGATGTGCCTATTTCCAGTAAACCACTGGAAGTGCGTATGGGTAAAGGCAAGGGTAATGTCGATCACTGGGTCGCGAAGATTCAGCCAGGTACCGTTTTATATGAAATGGAAGGTGTTACTGAGGAGCTGGCGCGCGAGGCATTCCGTCTTGCTGCAAACAAGCTGCCAATTAAAACAACTTTTGTACAGCGTACGGTGATGTAATGGCGACTGCAACTGATTACAGAAACATGTCCGTTGAGGACCTGAATAAAGAATTGATCGACTTACGTCGCGAACAATTTAACTTACGCATGCAGCAGGGTGCGGGCAATATGCCTAAAGTTCACCGTTTTGGCGCTGTGCGTAAAGATATTGCACGGATAAAAACCGTGCTAACTGAAAAAACACAGGCAGGTAGCTGATAATGGAAACGACTGAATCAACAGTGGCTGTATCTACAGCAGCTGAATCCACGGCCCAGGCTGATAAAGTACAGCGCACACTGACCGGCTCTGTTACAAGCGATGCCATGGATAAGAGCATCACCGTTACTATCGAGCGCCGTATCAAGCACCCGGTTTATGGTAAGTACATCAGACGCTCGACCAAGCTGCATGTGCACGATGAAAATAATGAATGTAACAAGGGTGATGTTGTTGTAATAGAGCAATGTCGTCCAATGTCCAAAACAAAATCATGGCGGCTGGTTGAGGTCGTCGAAAAAGCAGGCGAAGCCTGATAAAAAACCGGCTTTAACAAAGAGACTCTACGAAGAGATAGGTTACAGGACGCACTCATGATACAGATGCAAACAGTTTTAAATGCTGCTGATAACAGTGGTGCACGTAAAGTGCAGTGCATTAAGGTGCTTGGTGGTTCTCATCGCCGTTATGCTTCAGTTGGCGATGTAATCAAGGTCAGCGTAAAGGATGCGATTCCCCGCGGCAAGGTCAAGAAGGGTGAAGTGTATAACGCCGTCGTTGTGCGTACCAAAAAAGGTGTTCGCAGGCCGGATGGTTCGTTGATACGCTTTGATACGAATGCTGCAGTTTTATTGAATAATTCATTGCAGCCAATAGGCACACGCATATTTGGCCCGGTAACGCGCGAGCTTAGAACCGAAAGGTTCATGAAGATCATCTCGCTTGCGCCGGAAGTGTTGTAGGAGATATCGGCATGAAACGTTTGCGTAAAGGTGACCAGGTTGTTGTCATCAGTGGTAAAGATAAAGGCCGTCATGGTACGGTGCTTAAAGTAATGGCTGATGATCAGGTTCTGGTTGAATCAATCAATATGGTCAAAAAGCACACCAAGCCAAACCCGATGCAAGGTGTTGAAGGCGGTATTGTTGATAAAGAGATGCCGATGCATGTTTCGAACGTGATGTTGTTTAACCCTGTAACAAACAAGGGTGATCGCGTCGGTTTCAAGGTGCTGGAAGACGGCCGCAAGGTTCGTTACTTCAAGTCCAACGGCGAAGTTGTTGACGTTTAGGTTTTCAGATTATGGCGAGATTACAGCAGTTTTATAAAGACACCGTCGTCAAGAAGTTGATGGACGAACGTGGCTACAAGAATATTATGCAGGTGCCGCGTATAGAAAAGGTCACCATCAATATGGGTGTTGGCGAAGCGATTGGCGACAAGAAGGTCATTGAGAATGCGCTTGCTGATATGGAAAAGATATCAGGTCAAAAGCCGGTCACAACCCTGGCGCGTAAATCAGTTGCATCTTTCAAGGTGCGTGATGGCTACCCGATTGGTTGCAAGGTGACTCTGCGCAAAGAACGTATGTATGAGTTTCTCGATCGCCTGATCAGTGTGGCAATTCCGCGTATACGTGATTTCCGCGGTATGAGCCCGAAAGCATTCGATGGCCGTGGTAATTACAACATGGGCGTCAAAGAGCAGATCATTTTCCCTGAAATCGAGTATGAGAAAATTGATGCAATACGTGGTATGGATATAAATATAACCACATCTGCAACAAATGATGAAGATGCGCGCGCATTGCTGGCGGCATTTAACTTCCCATTTAAAAACTGAATAAGAGATAGAGAACGCGGATATGGCAAAAGTTTCGATGGTGCAACGTGAGCACAAGCGCACACGCCTTGTAAAGAAATATGCAGAAAAACGTGAAACCTTGCGCGCTGTACTGAAAAGTGTTGACGCAAGCATTGATGAGAAGATGGACGCGCAAAAGCAATTGCAAATGCTGCCGCGTGATTCCAGTCCGGTAAGACAGCGTAACCGCTGCCGGGTCACTGGTCGCCCACATGGCTATTTCCGTAAGTTTGGACTGTGCCGTAATAAATTAAGAGAAACTGCCATGCGTGGAGATATTCCAGGTCTGGTCAAGGCCAGCTGGTAAGCGGGTAGGTACACATCATGATGACAGATCCAATTGCTGACATGCTGACACGCATAAGAAATGCACAATCTGCCGGTAAGGCGGACGTAAGCATGCCTTCATCCAAAGCCAAACTGGCCATTGCCGGTGTAATGAAAGAGGAAGGTTATATCACTGATTTTGCAGTCAGCAGTGATGCCAAGCCGAATATGATGGTTACACTGAAATACTATCAGGGTAGCCCGGTAATTGATGAAATGAAACGCGTCAGTCGTCCTGGTTTGCGAATTTATAAAAACAAGGACGAGTTGCCGAAGGTTCTGAATGGCCTTGGTATTGCAATAATTTCGACATCTGCCGGCGTAATGACCGATAAAAAGGCCAGGTCTGAAGGTCGTGGCGGCGAGGTGATCTGTACGATTTCTTAATGACATCGTTTGATCATAAATAACTAAGAGTTCTGAAATGTCACGTATAGCGAACAATCCGGTAGAAATTCCATCAGGTGTTGAAGTCAACATTAGTGGACAGTCGATGTCAGTGAAAGGCAAGAATGGCAACATGACGATGGAAGTGAATAAAAAGGTACAGGTCAAGCAGGAAGACAACGTACTCAAGTTCCGCGGTATAGAAGGTGTCGATGGTTCTGTGGCCATGGCGGGAACTATGCGTTCTCTGGCCAATAACATGGTCGTCGGCGTTAGCCAGGGCTTTGAGAAAAAACTCGAACTGATTGGCGTTGGTTATCGCGCTCAGGCACAGGGTAACAAACTCAATTTGACCCTGGGCTTTTCACACCCGGTCGTATACGACGTACCTGAAGGTGTCAGCGTCGAAACACCGAGTCAGACCGAGATTGTCGTTAAAGGTGCTGACAAACAGAAAGTTGGACAGGTTTCCGCCGACATTCGCGCGTACCGTCCACCTGAGCCGTACAAGGGCAAAGGTGTTCGCTACTCTGATGAGCGCGTAATACGTAAAGAAGCCAAGAAGAAATAATTAAGCGAATATAGCAAGCAGGCAATCGCGATGAAATCGAAAAAACAAAGCAGACTTCGCAGGGCGAAAAGAACGCGCTTGAAGATCAGTGAGCTTGGCGCTCATCGTCTTAGTGTGCACCGTACGCCCAGGCATATCTATGCCCAGGTGATCGAACCGGTCGGTAATAAGGTTATCGCCAGTGCATCGACTGTACAGAAAGACGTGCGTGATGGTTTGAAGTCAACCGGCAATGCCGAAGCTGCGGCTGCAGTGGGCAAAGCCATTGCTGAAAAATCAAAATCGGCTGGAGTGGATCAGGTTGCATTTGATCGTTCCGGTTTTAAGTATCATGGCAGAATCAAGGCATTGGCCGATGCTGCGCGTGAAAACGGTTTGAAACTGTAGACCGTAACAACAGGATTTAATAATGGCAAAAGTAGAAGCACCCGCACCTAAAGACGACCTGATTGAAAAACTGGTGGCAGTTAATCGTGTTGCCAAGGTAGTAAAAGGTGGTCGTCAATTTGGTTTCACTGCACTGACTGTTGTCGGTGATGGCAAAGGCCAGATTGGTTTTGGTTATGGCAAGGCAAAAGAAGTACCGCTGGCCATACAAAAGGCCATGGATCGTGCACGCAAGAACATGAAGAAAGTAGACCTCATTGCCGGAACGTTGCAGCATGCGACCTATGGCGAGCATGGTGCTGCCAACGTTTACATGCAGCCGGCATCTGAAGGTACAGGCATTATTGCCGGTGGTGCGATGCGCGCTGTGTTCGAGGCTGTAGGTGTGAGAAATGTGCTGGCCAAGATCAATGGAACACGTAACCCTGTTAACGTTGTTCGTGCAACCATCAATGGCCTTGCCGGCATGGCATCACCATCTTACGTTGCTGCCAAGCGCGGTAAAACTGTAGAAGAAGTTCTGGGTTAAAGACATGGCTGATAAAGAGCTGAAAGTAACATTAATTAAGAGCGCATCAGGCAGGCTGAAAAAACATCAGGCCTGTGTGCGTGGACTGGGTTTGCGCCGTACTAATCATTCTGTACTGGTTAAAGACACGCCTGAAAATCGCGGCATGATCAATAAGGTGTCATACATGCTGTCTGTTGAAGAGGCCTAACAAGGGGATTTGGCATGCAATTAAATAACCTGCATCCTGCCGAAGGCAGCAAGAAATCCAGCAAACGCGTCGGGCGCGGTATCGGCTGCGGCTGGGGCAAAACCGGTGCGCGTGGCCACAAGGGCCAGAAATCACGTTCAGGTGGTTTCCACAAGGTTGGTTTTGAAGGCGGTCAGATGCCTTTACAGCGTCGCCTGCCCAAGGTTGGATTTAACTCAAGAATGGGCAACACGCGCGCGGAAGTGCGTTTGCACGAACTTGAAAAAGTAACAGCAGATGTTATTGATCTGCTGGTATTGATCGCAGCCGGTATCGTACCGGCCAATACCGAGAAGGCAAAAGTAATTGCATCCGGTGAGATCAGCAAGGGCGTTCAATTAAAGGGAATCAGTGTTACGCCGGGTGCACGTAAGGCGATTGAAGCTGCCGGTGGGGGAATCCAGGACTGATTCAGTCCTGATCTATCATGGCAGGCCTGGGCTTCGGACAATTGAAAGAACTGAAACAGCGTTTACTGTTTGTAGTTGGCGCGCTTATCGTATTTCGAGTCGGCGCTTTTATACCGGTTCCCGGTATTGATCCAACAGTGCTGACTACCCTGTTTGATCAACAGAAGGGTAGCATTCTCGGCGTGTTCAACCTGTTCTCAGGTGGTGCGCTGGGACGTATGTCGATCTTTGCGCTTGGTATCATGCCCTATATTTCGGCATCGATTATCATGCAGCTGCTGGCGGTTACCGTACCCTCGCTGGAGCAGATCAAGAAGGAAGGTGAATCGGGTCGTCGAAAGATTGCGACTTATACCCGTTATTTCACCCTGGTGCTGGCAACATTTCAGTCAATCGGCATTTCTACTGCGTTGCAGAGCCAGTCGGTTGGTGTAAACCCGCTGGTGCCAACCCCCGGGTTCGGTTTTGTTTTTACCGCGGCGGTCACACTGGTTACAGGTACGATGTTCCTGATGTGGCTGGGTGAGCAGGTTACCGAGCGTGGCATCGGCAACGGCATCTCGATGATTATTTTTGCGGGTATTGTTGCAGGCCTGCCCAGCGCCATTGGCGGCACGCTGGAACTGGTGCGTACCGGCGAACTGCACACGCTGACATCGCTCTTCCTGTTCGTTATGGCGGTTGCCGTCACGGGATTTGTTGTCTTTGTCGAGCGAGGCCAGCGGCGCATAACGGTCAATTATGCCAAACGCCAGCAGGGCAGGCGTATGTATGCTGCACAGAGCAGCCATTTGCCGCTGAAATTGAATATGGCCGGTGTAATTCCGCCGATTTTTGCCTCCAGTATTATTCTGTTCCCCGCAACCATGGGAAGCTGGTTCGGACAGTCTGAAGGTATGGAATGGCTGCAGAACATTGCCGGGACACTGGCGCCAGGTCAGCCTGTTTACGTGTTCCTGTATGCGCTGGCGATTATATTTTTCTGCTTCTTCTATACCGCGCTGGTGTTTAACGCGCGTGAAACGGCAGACAACCTGAAGAAGTCAGGTGCGTTTATTCCCGGAATACGCCCGGGTGAGCAGACAGCAAAGTACATTGATACAGTGATGACACGCCTGACATTTGTCGGCGCGATCTATATAACATCGGTTTGCTTGTTGCCGGAATTTTTGATTTTGTACTGGAATGTGCCGTTTTACTTTGGTGGTACATCCCTGTTGATTATTGTCGTGGTCGTTATGGACTTCATGGCGCAGGTTCAGTCTCACATGATGTCACATCAATATGAAGGCCTGATGAAAAAGGCGAACCTGCAGAATTACAAACGATAGTGAATCGGTTTTAACCGGAGTATTGAGATGAAAGTACGTGCATCAGTCAAAAAGATGTGTCGCAACTGCAAAATTATCAAGCGCCATGGTGTTGTCCGCGTGATTTGTACCGATCCGCGCCACA
>Ga0316193_10003531_pt1 | contig 11322 bp, 10 predicted proteins | sample MerIslsedime2_MG_FD_207735 | JGI IMG/M metagenome (GOLD analysis project Ga0316193, IMG submission 207735) | Coastal sediment microbial communities from Maine, United States - Merrow Island sediment 2 | ecosystem: Environmental > Aquatic > Marine > Coastal > Sediment | place: USA: Maine... | reverse complement strand
CATTAGCGGAGCGAAAGCCCAGTTTGGTGGCTATCTCAGCCCGAGTCGGCGGCATGCCTGTATCGTCAATAAAATCGCGAATAAAGCTCAGAACCTCGGATTGGCGGGGGGTCAGTTCAGACATGATAAACACCTGTTCATATATACAGGCCTGTGATTATATACAGATATAATACCAGCGCAAGTTATTCCGGCCCGAAAATCATGCTGGATTGCTAACTCCACCCAGCCCAAAAAACGGGGCCTAAGCTGCGCAACACGCTTAAAGCAAAGTCTGGGCCACACAACATGCCTGGAGCACAAAGCAACTAACCGCAATACACGTCAACGCTAATTACGCGCAAATACCTATTTGCGATTTAACAATGTTTAAGTCATTATCGCGCAATCAATCAGTAGTTAACGATTGAAAATCAATGTTTAATGCACGACCTCTTCCGTTTTAAATCGAGGAATATCAATGAACAAGAAAGTTCAGACAGCAATTAAGGCAAGCGTTATAGCACTGGCGATGGTATTGGCCACAGGTTGTACCAGCATGCAAAATCAGATTGATGCGCTGGAGACCAAAGTTGGTCAACTGGAGCAGCAGGTAGCTACCGCTAATGCAAATTCAGCTAACGCTTCAAGCGCTTTACAGGCCGCTGAAGCCGCACAGGCAACTGCTGATGAAGCACTGGTTGTTGCTGCTGAAGGTGTAGCATGCTGTGACGCGACCAATGAGAAAATTGATCGCATGTTCCAGCGCAGTCAAAGTAAGTAATTACTTAAATCTGCACAAAAAAGCCGCAGCAATTGCTGCGGCTTTTTTTATGCCTGCGATTTTTCCTGAGATCTGCCCAATAGCCTTCGCCAGGCCGATTCAAGACCAAACCCAACAATAGTCAGTCGGACTGGCTCACGAGTTCGGCAGCCGGCGTTACCGGAGCCGCGCGCAGCCCTACTTTCACGGGAATCCCTGTCTGCGCTTTGTAAACCCTCGCAATCACCTCCCAGTCCACGTCTGCCAACTCTTCACGGGTTGCTTTAACGTACTCGCGCGTAACCAGCGTCATATCCGAACCTGCACCTTCATCAGGCTCTTCCAGTTGTGGATGGACCTCAAGAAACAGTTCATCACCCCGCCAACCAAATTTAAGAGGCTGATTGATAATCCGAACTGGCGTTTGCGTGCCCACCCGGGGGAATAGCCACTCGATGTCTTCCGGGAACAACCGAATACAGCCATGCGTAACACGCATACCTACACCGGCCGGTTTATTAGTGCCGTGAATCAAGTAACCAGGCAGCGCCAGCCGCAAAGCATAATCACCCAGTGGGTTGTCCGGCCCAGCCGGAACCACCCTGGGAAGCTCCCTACCGTCATCGGCATGTTCTTTACGAATGGATTCAGGTGGATACCAGTTTGGCTTGTGAACCTTAGCAACAATGTTCGTTAGCCCAACCGGTGTCGACCAATCCATGCGCCCGACACTCGCCGGTACTGTGGAAACAAAATCTTTACCATCCACGCTAAAAAAATAATAGATACGGTACTCAGCCACATTTACAACAATGCCCTGGCGCTTTACCTGCGGCAATATAAATTCTGTTGGCAGCACAACTGCCGTATTCTCTCCCGGCAGCCATGGATCTATATCCGGGTTGGCAATCTTCAGTTCTTCGTAGCCAACATTATTGCGCCGGCCTATCTCTATAAAAGTGTCGTCATAGGCGCTACGCACGCTGTTAACGGCACCAACCAGGTCGCCCGTAGCCTCCAGCACCTCATAAACTTCCGCATTTGCGCCCTTCGCACACAGCGAAAATGCGCAAAGTAGCAGCGTAATAAGGACGTTGTCTTGTTTCGATGTCATAGCGTAATACCGAGGGCCGGAATAATGATTATATAGGTTGCGCCCGTAATCAGTGCGATTGCGACAATATTCAGCCAGATCCCGGCACGACTCATCTGCCCGATGCTGAGCAGATTTGAACCAAAAACAATGGCGTTGGGCGGGGTTGCAACCGGCAGCATGAAGGCGCTGCTGGCCGCAAAAGCGGCGGGCAGGATTAACAGTAAAGGCGGAAGCTCAAGGCCTACAGCCACTGCCAAGAGAATAGGTACGATCGTGGCCGTAGTTGCTGTATTGCTGGTCAATTCTGTCAGGAAGACTACCGCAGCAGTCGTCAGCAATACGATAATCCAGACAGGTAAAGCGTGCAGACCGCTCATCAGGCTGCCGAAGTAGTGGCTAAAACCCGAGTCTACCAACGCGGCCGCCAGAGCCAACCCCCCTCCAAACAACACCAGTAAGCCCCAGGGTAAACGCACGGCGGTCGACCAGTCCATAAGAAACTCACGCCGTCGCAAACTAACGGGCGTGACAAACAACACCAGCGCCGCAATCACGGCAATGCCTGGGTCGCTCAATCCCTCCAGAGGGCGCATACCAGCAATTTCCACGCGATTAAGTAGGGGCCGTGATATCCAGGCAGCTGCTGTCATAAGAAAAACACAAAGGGTCAACACTTCCCCACGACAAAACGGCAGCAACTGATCACGTTCTTTCTCCAGCAGCTCTCTAGCGCCAGGCAGCGCATTCGCGCCGACCGGAAACACCAGGCGAGTTAACACCAACCAGGCAATCGGTATAAAAACGATGACCAGTGGCAAAGCAAACATCATCCATTCCAGAAAACCTATCTCGCGCTGCAAATTCTCCTGAATAAAGGACACGACAAACACATTGGGCGCAGTCCCTATTATGGTCCCCATGCCCCCAATGGAAGATGCATAAGCTATACCAAGCAAAAGGCATACAGAAAACGGGGCGTCAGCCTTGCCATCCTGAAGGTCACCCCCGGGCAACAAGTTGATGACGCTGACGGCTACAGGCAGCAACATGATCGTCGTAGCGGTGTTAGTAACCCACATGCTTAAAGTCGCCGAGACAACCATAAAGGCACCAATAATGGCTCGCGGTTGCGGCCCGACTGTAGCAAGGACATTCAGGGCAAGACGTCGATGCAAACCCCAGCGTTCCAGGGCCAGTGCGACAATGAAGCCACCCAGAAACAGATAGATAATTTCATTGCCGTAGGCCGCCGCAGTTGCGTGCATGCCGGTAACACCGAAGATGGGGAACAAAGCGAGAGGTATAAGAGCTGTGGCGTAAACCGAAATGGCTTCTGTGATCCACCAGCTTGCCATGAGCACTGCAATAGAAGCCGCTATACGCGCGGAACTCGAAAGCTCAAGTACCGCGCCATCGACATCCGTATAGGCTGTGGGTAGCAGCTGATAAATAGCTATCGCAAGCAAGGGCCCGATCACCAACCCCGCACGTGCTGCGATACCTGATTGGTTGCCAGCCGAGTCAATCAAAACCGCGGGCCGTAGTCATAAGAAACACGGTAGACACATCCAGCTGACTAGCTAGAAGCGAACCAGAGCAGAACCCCAGGTAAGGCCGCCACCGAAAGCCTCAAGCAACAGGAGATGCCCTCTTTGCACCCGCCCGTCGCGTACGGCGACATCCAGCGCCATCGGCACTGATGCGGCGGAAGTATTGCCGTAGTTCTGAACGGTCAGCACAACCTTCTCCATCGGCATCTTCAGTCGTTTTGCCGTGGCCTGAATAATGCGTATGTTTGCCTGATGAGGAATAAGCCAGTCAAGTTCAGACCGATCGAGATTATTCTCCGCAAGCGTTTCTTCTACAATTGACTCAAGGCTTTTAACGGCAACCTTGAATATTTCATTGCCCGCCATGCGCACATTAAATCCATCACGTAATGCATCACCCGGTGGCTGAATAGAAACCCCGGACTTGGCGGTTAACAGATCCTTATATCGACCATCAGCCTTCAAGTGTGTCGAAATGATACCCGCTTCTTCGGACGGCTTAAGGACAACTGCTCCCGCCCCGTCGCCGAACAGCACACAGGTCGAGCGGTCGGTCCAGTCAGTTATGCGGGACAAGGTTTCGGCACCTACCACGAGCGCGCATTTTGCCTGACCACTGCTCACAAATTTATCCGCGATACTCAATGCGTAGATAAAACCGCTGCATGCTGCTTCCAGGCTAAATGCAGCACAACCATGGATGCCCAGACGCTCCTGCAAAATACACCCCACGTTTGGGAATACGAGGTCAGGCGTCGTTGTGCCGACTACGATAAAATCAATATCTTCAGGCCCCACTTGCGCCGCTTCCATAGCGGCAATGCTGGCCTGCTCCGCCAAATCTGTGGTGGTTTGATCGTCATAAGCAATATGACGTTGCTCTATACCACTTCGGCTGCGGATCCACTCGTCCGTGGTATCAACCATTTGCTCCAGATCAGCATTGGTTACTATCTTCTCAGGCACAAAATGGCCGGTACCGGCGATACGTGAATACATTAGTTTTCCTGCGCCAATAGCAATTGATGAATTTTTTCCGGAACGTTTTTCTCAACCTCAATCATAGCGGTTTGGATGGCCTGCTCATATGCCACGATGTCAGCGCCACCGTGACTTTTGATGACTATTCCATTCAGTCCGACCAGGCTTGCCCCGTTATAGCGCCTGGGATCCAGTGATTTCGCCAACGAACGCAAAACAGGCATGGCGACTAATGCCGAGAAACGTCCATACAGCCCTTTTGTAAAGGCTTTGCGAATAAAATGCCGCACCAGATGCGCAGTGCCTTCCATTACCTTAAGAGCAACGTTTCCATTGAAGCCATCGCAAACTATGACATCGGCCTTTTGTTGGGCAATGCCGTCACCCTCAATGAAACCTACGTAATTCAGCCCGCTATTCGCCAGCAAAGTCGCAGCCTGTCGAACGGTATCATTACCCTTTATTTCCTCGGCACCGATATTCAATAAGGCGATACGCGGTTTATCAATATTCTCAATCTGAGAAGCAACAACCGACCCCATTATCCCAAACTGAAAAAGATGCTCGGAGGTGCAATCAGAATTAGCACCGAGGTCCAGCATATGCGAGTGGCCCGTTATGGTAGGCACTGCGGTCATAATTGCGGGGCGATCGATACCCGGAAGGGTTTTCAGCACAAACCGCGCCGTCGCCATCAGCGCACCGGTGTTCCCGGCACTCACGCAGGCCTCCGCCTCTCCTGATTTCACCAGGTCGATAGAAACCCGAAGAGAAGAATTCTTTTTCTTGCGCAAGGCATCTGCGGGCGGCTCATCCATAGCGACCACTTCACGCGCATCGACGATACGGATTCTGTCGGATGAACTTGCGCCGTTAAGCAACGGCTCTATATTTTCCTTGCGCCCGACCAGAATCAGTTGAAGATTCGGGTAACGTTTGCACATTTCCTGAGCTGCAGGAACGCACACCGAGGGGCCATTGTCACCGCCCATTGCATCAAGAGCGATCGTGATGGTCTTTGACATAGTAAATTGATTAGCCCTGGTTGCTTGACTTAGCGCTTGGGCCTATACCCGGCAGAGCCTAGATTATCCGCCGGGTCCGGCACATGAGATGTTGCAAATACCGATAAATAAGCAAGGTATACACGCGGCAAACTCACAAATCGTGAAACTACTCAATATCCTCTGCGGGGGTATCAATAATTTTCTTGCCCCGGTAAAAACCATCTGCACCCACATGGTGACGAAGATGCGTTTCACCCGTTTTCGCATCAGACGAAATCGCCGGAGCTTTAAGTTTGTCATGCGCGCGACGTGCGCCACGAGTGGACGGTGTGCGCTTACTTTTTTGAACAGCCATGTTACAACTCCAACAATAAATTCAATTAATCTGTTTTCTATTCTGTGTCATCGGCTTCATGCTTAAGCATAGCCGCCAATCCTGCGAAAGGCTGATTTGATTCACTCACCGTTTCACCAGTGCCCGTTCCCAATTCATCCTGTTCGTATACAATTTTTGTCTCGAGCAGTTCCGCATCAGTGCAATCTTTAATATTTTCATGCACCGGTGCTAACGGCAAACCACTCAGTATTTCATCTTCAATAACATCTGCGCATCTAATGCCGTGCTCGCCGGCCATCAATGTATCGAAAGGCTCGGCAACTTCCTCCATATCTTTATCTGACTCAACTACTGCCAGCTGAAATACCGATTCCAATGGCCAATCCAGGGCGCCGAGACATCGCTGACACCTTAGCTCAAGCAACCCTGATACAGTCCCGGAAATTTCAGGAAACCCCTGAACCCCGCTATGGACTCTGATGCGAACGTCAATTTGACGGTCATCCGTATCCGCTTCCGGATAAAGCATTCCCGCCAGGCGGGGCAATTCACTTAGCCTGATCTCACCTGTGACCTCTTCTGACCGTTTGGCCATATCACGTAATTGTGGGATCCCGATATGTTCGACGAGCATAACCGGCGTATGATATCACATTATTTTTCTTGTAAAACCGTCTCATATGCGGTCAAGACAGCTCAATGGAGCACCCGATGCCCGCGCCCCACCCCAAGAATCCATCTGAATTGATACTCGCCTCCGGGTCACCGTATCGTCGCGAGTTGCTCCAAAGGGCTAATTACCCGTTTAAATGCCTGTCCCCCGATATAGACGAATCGCCACTGCCCGGCGAAGCACCGGGTGATCTGGCGCTGCGACTGGCATGCGCCAAAGCAGCCCGGATTGCTCCGGCGCATCCCGATGCGGTTATCATAGGCAGCGACCAGGTAGCGGCATTTGACGGGCAATTGCTGGGCAAACCGGGCGACCACGACACGGCGGTCCACCAGCTTGGCGCATGCTCAGGAAAATCGGTGGTTTTCCATACAGCGGTTTGCGTCCGTCACGATGCCGCGAAATTTCAAGACACCCATATTGATATAACCACTGTGAACTTCAGAACACTCACTGCGGCAGAAATAGAGGCTTACGTTTGTGCTGACAAGCCGTGGGATTGTGCCGGCAGCTTCAAATCAGAGGGACTGGGCTCTGCCTTGTTCAAATCTATCGAAAATAAAGACCCTGCGGCCATCATCGGTCTGCCCATGATCTGGCTCATCAGCAGCTTGCGTCGTGCCGGCTTGCCTATACTCGGTTAGACACTGCTAACACACCTAGCCAGCACTCAACTTCCAAGTTTATCCAAGACTTGAATGAGGGCGGAATCCATTGGAGACTCGAATTTCATTCGCCGCCCATCATCCGGATGCTTGAAACTCAGCATGCTGGCATGCAGAAAGAGACGTTTTAAACCCGCTGGCGCCGGCTTGCCGTCACCGTAACGGTCGTCCCCCGCTACCGGATGTCCAATAGCGGCCGAATGCACGCGAATCTGATGGGTTCGACCGGTAAGCAGTTCTACACGCACCAGCACCCCATCCTTGAACATCTTTTCTGGATAGAACCGGGTTACAGCTGGCTTGCCGTCTTGGCCTGGTCGCACATGCCGTTCACCACCCTGCCGGTTTTCAGTAACCAGTGCCAGGGACACTTCCCGTTTGCCACCTGTCCACTTGCCCAGCAGCAATGCATGGTAGATCTTCCGCACCTGCCCTTCACGAAATGCCTCATGCAGTCTACGCAGGCTGCTGCGTTTTTTCGCGATAAGCAGACAACCGCTGGTAGCTCGGTCAAGACGGTGCACTAATTCCATGTACCGGTTATCCGGACGCGCTGCTCGCAATAACTCAATGGCACCCAAACTTATGCCGCTGCCACCATGTACCGCCAGCCCCGACGGTTTATCCAGTACCAGCAAACATGGGTCTTCATAGATTATGTGCTCGGTTATCCAACCTGCACGCCCCTGACTAATTTTGTGCGGATCACCTTCGCGGAGCCCGTGCACAGGCGGAATTCTGACAATATCGCCTTCCTCAAGCCGATAGGCGGGCTTGGTGCGGCCCTTGTTCACCCGCACCTCACCGGTGCGAATCATGCGATATATACGCGTGCGCGGCAGGCCCTTGAGCATACCCAACAGGAAATTATCCAGACGCCGGTCCGCCGAATCGGCTTCCACTGTGACCAGTCGTGGGCCTGAAAGCGCCGCTGGCACTGGTGCGATGTCGTTTTTGGGGGCGGTCATAAGGTAAAGAAAATTCCGTTGAATCAATACGTTGATGTAATACTATTCGACTGTTATATTAACTCGTGCAGCCACAAAATGTGCTGCGATGCCTATAGGCAATATTGGTTTTAGATCGGCCGCTTTGGCGGTCGATCAGTATCCGGTCTCCAGGGAGATCATATCGGCTACCTGGCTGATGAAGAGACTATCCCGACTTTAGTCTTTCTCTCCTTAACGAACCTGTGACGAATAAGGGTCTGCTGAATGCCAGCAGTAAACGACAATCAGTTGATATTTGGTCGCCCGCTAGCGCGGTGCAACCCATGCGTATCGCTCAGTGATGAGCAATACGCGACTGTGTACCCTCCAAACAGTTTCGATAAGCCAGGCGCCCCTAACAGTGCACATGTAGGGACTTATGAAAAGAATGCTTATCAATGCAACTCAGGAAGAAGAGTTGCGCGTAGCCATCGTAGATGGCCAGAAACTTTACGACCTTGATATAGAGTTAGACTCAAGCCAACAGAAAAAAGCCAACATATATAAGGGCAAGATCACCCGTATCGAACCCAGTCTGGATGCGGCTTTTGTAGAGTATGGCGCTGATCGTCATGGCTTTTTGCCGCTCAAAGACATATCCAGAGAATACTTCGTCAAAGAGCCCGAACAGGGCAGCCGCATCAATATCAAACAGGTCCTTAAAGAAGGACAGGATATTGTCGTGCAAGTTGATAAAGATGAACGCGGCAACAAAGGTGCTGCACTCACTACTTTTATCAGCCTTGCCGGGCGCTTCATCGTGCTCATGCCCAATAATCCGCGGGGCGGAGGCGTTTCACGACGCATCTCAGGTGACGATCGCGAGGAAATTCGCAATGTGCAGCGTGAATTGGATATTCCGCAGGGCATGAGTTGCATAGTGCGCACCGCAGGTATTGGCCGTTCTATCGAAGAATTGAACTGGGACCTCGAATACTTGAAGGGTGTCTGGCAATCCATTATGCAGGTTGTACTGGACAAGCCCTCCCCGTTCCTTATCTACCAGGACAGCAGTCCTGTAGTTCGCGCATTGCGCGACCACTTTAGTGCTGAGATTGGCGAAATTACCGTCGATGATCCGGCTACCTACAAAGAAGCGCAAGAATTTATGGAGCATGCGATGCCCCATAACCTGCGCAAGCTGAAACTGTACGAAGAAGACGTTCCGCTGTTTACCCGTTACCAGATCGAAAGCCAGATCGAGTCCGCCTATTCACATATGGTCAATCTACCCTCAGGCGGAAGTATTGTAATCGACCATACTGAGGCTCTCGTTTCTATCGATATCAACTCGGCCAGGGCAACCAAGGGTGGCGATATAGAAGCTACAGCGCTGGCTACCAACCTGGAAGCAGCCGATGAAATTGCGCGTCAGTGCCGGCTTCGCGATCTCGGCGGCTTACTCGTTATCGATTTTATTGATATGGGACCGAACCGCAATCAGCGCGAGGTCGAAAATCGTTTCCGCGATGCAGTGAAGACCGACAGGGCGAGGGTTCAGATTGGTCGCATTTCACGTTTTGGCCTGCTCGAGATGTCGCGACAACGCATGCGGCGTTCGCTCGGCGAATCGGCTCACCAGGTATGCCCCCGCTGCAGCGGTTCAGGCTCAGTGAGGAGTGTTGAGTCACTAGCACTGGCCATTCTGCGTCTGCTGGGCGAGGAAGCCCGCAAGGAGCGCGCTGCCAAGGTAATCGCGGAACTTCCTGTCGATGTTGCGACCTTTTTGCTTAATGAAAAGCGTGAGTGGATTCAGAATATTGAGACCAGCGCTGGTGTCCCTTTGCTGCTTATCGCTAACCCAAGCCTCGAAACGCCTAATTACACAATACGCAGGGTTCGCGATGACCAAATGGGCCTAACGGAAAATACTGGCTCGAGCTATACGCTTGCAACCCAGGAAAGTGATGCCCTGGAAGAAGCGCTCGAGACGACAAAGAAAAAAGCCAGTGAAACGCCGGCCGTCACTGTTGTTAAGCCAACATCGCCGGCACCGGCACCCATTGCTGCTCCAGTGAGCCGCACTACAGACCAAACGAGTACTGGCTCGGCAGGATTACTCGGTTTTATTAAAAAGATCTTTATCGGAGACGAGGCAGAGAAAACTTCATCGCCCTCCTCGGACGATCGCCAACCAACCCGATCTGGTGCAGCCAAGAAGAAACGAACTCAGTCCGCTGGCGGACAGCGACGCACCCGCAGTCGGCGTGGGGGTAGCAACAATCGCAATCGCACTGGTCGTCAGAAATCTTCAGACAACAACCAGACTGCGAACAACCAGGAAAAGCAGGATAGCGGTGCACCGCAGAATGCCGCCCAGCAGGGCGAAACAAAAACGGCCGCTAATAGCGGAACAAAGAAACCAAGACGTCGCCGTTCACGGCGTTCATCGGCAAAAAAGCCTGCCGCCAGCAATGATCAGAATGTCACTAACTCACAGGATACCAAAACGGCCAATGCGCCGGATGCCCAGCATCAGGCTGAAAAGCAAGCTGTGCAAAACACCACTGCAGAGACACCAGTGAGAGAGCCCCGCCCACCCCGGGAAACGGGCGATGCGAATGGCAATATCGCTGCCCCTGCCAAGTCCGGTCCAGAGACAAGTTCGGAAAATAAACCAGCACCCAAGTCTGCCAACGTGGGTAATGCGCAACCAAGCGCCGGCGCATCTTCGGAACCTGCTAAACCATCTGTTACGCCCGCGGCTGAAAAATCTGCGAGCAACAAAACTGCGGCAGAGAAACCAAGCAATGATCGGTTGCTGCCATGGGAAACACCCGCATCAGATGATAAACAAAAGACCTATAAGGTCTGGTCTTCAGGGGATTCTGAGTAAGGATTCCGAATAGGTATAACTGCGGCGCTGATTAATTGCGGCGTCGCAGTTCTGCCAGCAATCCCTGAGCCGACTCATCCAGCATATCCAGAACTCGCTCAAACCCCAGGCTGCCGCCATAGTACGGGTCAGGTACGGAAGCGCCGGGCGATTTCCGGCTGTAATTCATAAATAACCCCACTTCGGCTCTGCTATTTTCAGGTTGCATCTTCTGCAATGAAGCAAGATTGTCCTCGTCCATTGCGAGGATGAGGTCGAACGTATCAAAATCGGCAGGTTGCACGGCACGCGCGCGCTGCGTCGATAAATCTATACCTCGAAGCAATGCAACCTGCGCGGCGCGCCGATCGGGCTGCTCACCTTCATGGTATGCATGTGTCCCTGCGGAATCGATGGTCACTGAAAGACCCTCACCTGCGGTCTCAACCAGCGCCCGCATAACGCCT
>Ga0316193_10003530_pt1 | contig 11322 bp, 9 predicted proteins | sample MerIslsedime2_MG_FD_207735 | JGI IMG/M metagenome (GOLD analysis project Ga0316193, IMG submission 207735) | Coastal sediment microbial communities from Maine, United States - Merrow Island sediment 2 | ecosystem: Environmental > Aquatic > Marine > Coastal > Sediment | place: USA: Maine... | reverse complement strand
TGCTCGAAGGAGTAGTGCGTGACGGTACCGGCGAGCTGGCGTCGGTGCCGGGCTACCGGACCGCCGGCAAGACCGGGACCGCACAGCGGGCGGTCGACGGCGGCTTTGACGACCAGCACCACGTCGCCTGGTTTGCGGGCCTGATGCCGATGCCGGACCCGCGGATAGCGGTTGTGGTGGCCATTGAAGACCCGGTGGAGATCGACTTCTGGGCGTCAACCGTGGCGGCGCCGGTCTTTGCCGAGATTGCCGAAGCCGCGGCCTGCCTCCTCGACCTCGCCCCGACCGAGCCGGTGCCGTCTCCCGAGCAACGCATCGCTCAGCGCGAAGCAATGGCCGAGGGGGGGAGCGCGTGAAGCTCGAGACCCTCCTCCGCCGCCTCCGCGAGGGCGAGCTGACCGGCGATCCGGGATGCGAGGTGCGGGGCATCACCCACGACTCGCGGCAGGTGGGGCCCGGCCTCATTTTCGCGGCCGTACCAGGTGAGCACTCCCACGGCGTCGACTACCTCGAGCAGGCGCTGGACGGCGGTGCGGTGGCGGTTCTCAGTGACCGCCGACCGCGAAAGAATCTCGACGTTCCCTGGATCACGTCTCGAAAGCCTCGGCCGTTGATGGCGAGGGCGGCATGGATCCTTGCCGGAAACCCGCAAAAGAAGCTGCAGATGGTGGCGGTGACCGGAACCAACGGCAAGAGCACCACCGCCCACCTCATCAGCCGTGTCCTGAGCTCGGCCCGTCGACCGGCGGCCTTCATCGGCACCCTCGGTGCGCGCTTTCCAGGTGGCGTGGAAATGGCGAGCGAGCGGACGACACCGGAGGCTACTGATCTGGCGCCGATGTTGAAACAGGCGGTGGCAAAAGGCGCGTCTGCGGTGGCAATGGAGGTCTCCTCCCACGCTCTCAGCCAGGATCGGTTGGCCGGGCTCGAGTTTGACGTTGCGGTGTGGACCAACCTGACCCGCGATCACCTCGATTACCACCACGACATGGAGACCTACTTCGAGGCCAAGCGGCGGCTCTTCACCGATCATCTGGCGGGAGACGGCCGCCGTGTCCTGGCGGTCGACGACCCGTGGGGAGCGCGTCTGCTCGACCAACCCAGAGCTGGCGATGTTTCGTGGGGTCTGGATCGCGGCATGGTCTGCGCCAAAGACGTCTCCAGCGATCTCGACGGCAGCCGCTTCGTCCTCCGGTTGGGCAACGAGGAAATACCGGTCAACCTGCCCCTGGTTGGGGTTCACAATCTGCGCAACGCGCTCGCCGCAGCTGCCGCCGCCCATGCTGCCGGCCTCGGCGCCCGCGCCATCCAGCGCGGCCTCGAGCGGGCGCGGCCGTTGGCCGGTCGCATGGAACGGATTCCGGTCGATGCGCCGTTCCCGGTCTTTGTCGACTACGCCCACACCCCCGACGGCCTGCGCTCGGTGCTGCAGACCCTGCGCCGGGTGACCGACCGGCGTTTGATCGTTGTCTTCGGTGCCGGCGGCGATCGTGACCAGGGCAAGCGCGGGCCAATGGGTTTCGCGGTCGGTGAGGCTGCCGACGTTGCGGTCGTCACCTCTGACAACCCGCGCTCGGAAGACCCGGCAGAGATTGCCGAGGCGGTGGCTGACGGCGTGCGCGCCGCGGGCGCCGAGCCTTTGGTGGTGCTCGACCGTCGCGAGGCGATCGCAACCGCTCTCGAATCGGCCGACGAGCGGGCGCTCGTGCTGGTGGCGGGGAAGGGACACGAGGCGTATCAGACCATCGGCGACAACAGGATCCCGTTCTGTGACCAGGACGAGGTGCGAATGGAAGCGCGGAGGGCGCGGTGCGCATGACGGTAGCCGATGTTGCCCGCGTTGTCGGCGGAGCGGTCGAGGGGAATGCAGCTGCGCGACTTCTCGGTGCCGAGGTCGACTCGCGCCGCCTCGGAGACGGCGATCTCTTCGTCGCCCTCTCGGGTGCGCGGACCGACGGCCATGAATTTGTCGGTGTAGCCCTCCAAACCGCAGCGGCGGCGCTGGTGTGTCGCGATGCCGATCTCGCGTCACCGCCGCCGGAACGAGCCCTGGTACGGGTCGACGATCCCCTCGCCGCCTACCACGAGCTTGCCCGCCATGAGCTCCGAGAGCATCCCTGGCGGGTGGCCGCGGTGACCGGGTCGGTCGGCAAGACCACCACCAAAAACTTCCTCGCCGCGCTACTCGCGCCGCATCACCGAATCGGTGCCTCGGGAGGCAATCGAAACAACACCCTTGGTCTGCCGGCCGAGGTTCTTTCGCAGGAGCCGGACATCGAGGTCTTCGTCGCCGAAGCCGGGATGAGCACCCCGGGCGAGCTCGCGATCCTGGGTGAGATCCTGCTTCCGGAACTGCTGCTCTACACCCGGATCGCGCCGGTCCACACCGAGTTTTTCCCTGACCTCGCTGGGATCGTCAGGGCCAAGGCGGAGCTCCTGCCGTGGCTCGACGACGAGGGCACGCTGGTAATCAACGCGGACGACCCGAATCAGAACGGTTATCCCGCTGAGACCGGCGCGCGCGTCATTCGCTATGGCTCTGAAAGCTCGGACTCGCGCATCGAGGATGTCGAAGACCGTGGTCTGCTCGGCGGCAGCTTCCGGCTGGTGCTGCCGGACAGCGAGGCGACTGTGGAGCTGAGTCTGCCGGGACGACACCAGGCCGAAAACCTGCTCGCCGCCGCCACGGCCGCCTCGGCCTTCGGGGTGCGGGCCGAGCAGGTGGCCGAGACCGCTCCGTCGCTCGCCGCGCCCGAGCACCGCGGCCGTTTGCTCGAGCTCGGCGATGGCATCTCGCTGGTGGATGACAGCTACAACGCGTCGCCGCTGGCGGTGCGGCGGTTGCTCGAGCTTCTGGCCCGGGCGCCGGGACGCCGGGTCGCGGTGCTGGGTGAGATGTATGAGCTCGGTGACCTGGCTCAGGAAGCGCACCGTCACGCCGGCGAGCAGGCCGCTGCGGCCTGTGATCTGCTGATCGCGGTCGGCGGCGCTGACGCGAAACGATTGGCGGACGGGGCTCGGGAGGCCGGATTTCCAGAGGGCCTGGTTCATCTGGTGGAGGACGCCGATCGAGCCGCCGATTTGTTGCGCCGCGTGCTGCGTCCGGGAGACGTGGTGCTGGTCAAGGGCTCGCGCGGAGTGGGTCTCGATCGCACGGTGGCGGCGCTGACGGCGGAGGGGGCGGCCTGATGCTGTACGCGCTCCTCTATCCCCTCGGAGACACCTTCATCGGTTTCAACGTCTTCCGTTACCTGACCTTCCGGACCGGTCTCGCGATCGCGACCGCGTTCTTCATCAGCCTGGTGGCGGGCCCGTGGATGATCTCCAAGTTGCGTGCCCTGCAGGTGCGCCAGTCGATCCGCGAGGAGGGACCGGAGCACCACCAGGTCAAGGCGGGGACGCCGACCATGGGTGGCATCCTCATCGTTTCGAGCTTTGTCCTCACGACCCTGCTGTGGGCGGATCTCAAAAACCCCTACATCTGGACGGTGTTGCTGGCGACCCTCGGGTTTGCGGCCATCGGTTTGATCGATGACTGGCTGATCGTGCGCCGACAGCGCAATCTCGGGCTGACGGTGCGCCAGAAGCTCTTCCTGCAAATGCTGGTGGGTCTCGCAGCCGGTCTGATGGCGCGAGCCGCTGCAGCCCCGGCGCCCCACGCCGGCGCCCTCGCGGTGCCGTTCCTCAAGGACATCCTGCTGCCGTTGGGCGTCTTCTATCTGCCGTTCGTGATGATCGTCCTCCTCGGCTCGTCGAATGCCGTCAACCTTACCGACGGCCTCGATGGGCTGGCGGTCGGTGCGGTTGCTATCGCCGCGGCAACCTACACGGTCTTCGTCTATGTCGCCGGCCACGTCCGGATCGCCGAGTACCTTCGCATCGTGCCGGTCTCGGAATCGGGTGAGGTGGCGATTTTCACTGGAGCCATGGTCGGCGCGGCGATCGGATTTCTGTGGTTCAACTGCCACCCCGCACAGGTCTTCATGGGCGATGTCGGTTCGCTCGCCCTGGGGGGAGGGATCGGGATTGTCGCGGTGGTGGCCAAACAGGAGCTGCTGTTGGTGCTGGTCGGCGGGCTCTTCGTGCTCGAGGAGCTGTCGGTCATCATCCAGGTCCTTTCCTACAAGCTGCGCGGCACCCGGGTCTTTCGAATGGCGCCGCTGCATCACCACTTCGAGCTCCTGGGTTGGACCGAGACCCAGGTGGTCGTTCGTTTCTGGATCATCGCGGTGGTCTTCGCCCTCGCCGGGCTGTCGACTCTGAAGCTGAGGTAGCTGTGGCATACGAGATCTCTTCGCGGGTGCTGGTGGTCGGGCTGGGAAGCTCCGGCGTCGCCGCCGCGCGCCTCGCCGCAGCCGACGGCTCAGAGGTCTGGGCCACCGATCTGCGTTCTGAAGCCGAGCTGGCGACAGAGCTGGCGGCGCTCGGCGGCGACATTCGCACCTTCCTTGGCGGCCACCCGGACAGCAGCCTCGATGGGGTGGGGCTGGTCATCACATCGCCCGGCGTCCCGGCCGACGCGCCGCTGCTCGTGTCGGCGCGTCAGCGCGGAATCGCGGTCAACACCGAGATCGAGTTCGCGTGGCTCCATCGGCCGCAGGCTGATCTGGTGGCTGTGACCGGCTCCAACGGCAAGAGCACGGTGACCGAGCTGACGGCACGGATGCTGGTCGAAGCGGGCCGGTCGACGGTAGCCGGTGGGAACCTCGGCACCCCGGCGTCGCAGCTCGTGCTCGACGGAGGCTGGGAGAGTTGGGTCCTCGAAATTTCGAGCTTTCAGGCCGAGCTCCTGACCGCGATGGCGCCCCGGGTAGCGGTCTTCCTCAATCTGAGCCAGGACCACCTCGAAAGGCACCCCGGTCTCGATTCGTACTTTGCCGCCAAGCAGCGACTCTTCGCGTTTCAGACCGATGCGGATACGGCGGTTCTCAATGCCGACGACCCGATGGTCGCTGCGACCCGGACCGCGGCCCGCACGCGCACCTTCTCGATTTTCGGGCCGGCCGATGCCTCGCTCGACGGGGACCAGCTGGTGCTCGATGGCGAGCAGATCGTCCGCTCGTCCGAGGTGCGTTTGAGTGGCATTCACAATCTTGCCAACGCCCTTGCCGCCTCCCTCGCAGCGGCTGTACTGGGCGCAACGCCGGCGGCCATGGCGGCGACTCTGAACACCTTCGACGGGCTCGAGCACCGCCACCGCACCGTCCACGCCGAGGATGGGGTCCGGTGGGTGGACGATTCCAAGGCCACCAACGTCGGTGCCACCCTGGCCGCGCTGCGCGGCTATCCCGACCGTTCCCTGCACCTGATCCTTGGGGGTCAGGCCAAGGGCCAGGATTTCGAAGTCCTCGCGGAGGAGGTGCGGCGGGCGGTGACCCGCCTCTACGTCATCGGTGAGGACGGGCCGGCGATAGCCGAGATACTGGCCGGTTCGGCACCGATCGAAGACTGCGGAAACCTGGCCGAGGCGGTGCAGCGGGCGCGAAGCCGCGCGGCGTCGGGTGAGTGGGTTCTGCTGGCGCCGGCCTGCGCGTCTTTCGACCAGTTCTCCAACTACGGCGAGCGTGGCGACCGCTTCGCCGATCTCGCGCGACAGGAGGTGGCGCCATGCCCATAAGGCAGCGCTTCGACCGCCTCCTGCTCGGCTCGGCGATCCTCCTGACCGCCATCGGCCTTGCCATCCTCGCATCGGCATCGTGGCTGCTGGCGACCGAACGCTACGGGCGGCCCGGGTCCTACTTCTTTACCTGGCAGGCGGCGACCGCGATGGTTGGTCTCGGGCTGATGGTTGTGAGCATGCACCTGAGAACAACCCTCCTCTCAGACCGCAGGCTTGTGATCGGCGCCCTGACCGTGGGCTGGGCTTTGCTGCTGGCCGCTTTTGCTCAGGCGGAGGTTGCCGCCACCCACCGTTGGATCAGCGTCGGTGGAATCTCGGTGCAGCCGTCGGTGCTGGTGCGGCTCGGTCTGATCATGCTGATGGCGATTCTCTTCGACGAGGCGCGGCGCACGGGTTGGCCATGGCAGAAATTGGCCGTTGTTGGCGGGGTTTCGTTCGCGACGATTCTGGTGATCGTGGTCGAGCCTGACCTCGGAACGGCGGCGCTGCTGGCGGTCGTACTGGGCGCGATGGCCTTCGTCGCGGGGATGCCGCTACGGTTGATGGCGGCTCCCGCAGCCGTTGCCGCGGTGGTGCTGGTGGTGGCGATCATCACCTCACCGTACCGCCTGGCCCGGGTGCAGGCGTTCTTCGATCCCGAGATGAGCGCCGCGGCCAGCTGGCAGAGCTACCAGAGCCTGGTCGCCATCGGCAGCGGTGGCTTCCTCGGCCTCGGTTACGGCTCAGGGCTGCAGAAGCTCTTTTTCCTGCCCGAACCCCATACGGATTTCATCTTCGCCATCACCGGAGAGGAGCTCGGGCTGGTGGGTCTGATGGTCCTGCTCGGGCTGGCGGGGGTCATTGTCTGGCGTGGTTTCGTGATCGCCGTCCGCCTCGAGGATCCTCAGCGCGCCCTGCTCGCCTTTGGCATCACCACGGCGTTTGCCATGCAGAGTCTGGTGCACATGGTGGTGTGCCTCGATCTCCTGCCGCCGAAGGGAATCCCGCTTCCGTTGGTCAGCTACGGCAAGACCGAGATGCTGGTGACGCTGGTTTCGATCGGCATCCTCCTCAACCTGTCGCGGGAGGTGAAGGCATGAGCCGGCGGGTGGTGATCGCAGGCGGCGGCACCGGCGGCCACATTTTCCCCGGGCTGGCGGTGGCGCGCGAACTCAAGGCGCGTGAGGTCGATGTCCACTGGCTCGGAGCGCGTCGCGGTCTCGAGGCCGAGCTGGTTGCCGAACGTAATATCCCGATCACCCTGGTCGATCTCGAAGGCATCCACGCGCGGACGCCCTCGGCTGCAGTGCGCGCCCTCGCAAAGCTGCCGGGCGCCGTCGCCACCTCAGTACGGACCCTTCTCAAGCTCAGGCCCCTGGTAGGGGTCGTCGGGGTGGGTGGATATGCCTCCACCGCCGGCATGATGGCCGCCGGGCTGCTCGGGGTGCCGACGGTGCTGCAAGAGCAGAATTCAATCCCCGGCTGGGTGAACACATTTCTCGCTCCATTTTCTGACCTGATCTGCTGCGGATTCGAGGACGCCTTGAGGGCGTTCCCCTCGCTCTCCGCCGAGTGGACCGGCAATCCGGTACGCGCCGACTTTTTCGAGGTGCCGGATGTGGCCCCGCAGGACCCACCTCGCCTTCTGATCCTGGGCGGCAGCCAGGGATCGTTGTTCATCAACCGCACGCTGCCGCGGGCGCTGGCGATGCTCCGCGATGACGGCCTGCAGATCGAGATAAAACATCAGGCCGGAGTCCGTTGGGCAGAAGTTGTGAGGACCGCCTACCAGGACCTCAAGCTCGAGGCAAAGGTGAGCGCTTTTCTCGCCCAGCCCTGGCAGGCGTTCGCCGACGCGGATCTGGTGGTAGCGCGCTCTGGTGCGTTGACGATTTCGGAGCTCGCCGCCGCCGGTCGAGCCGCGTTGCTGATTCCCTTTGCCGCCGCCGCCGGCAATCATCAGGAGTTCAACGCCCGCAGCCTCGAAAGCGCCGGCGGGGCGCTGGTCTTGACCGAGCACGAGGCGATGCCCCTGAGGGTGTCGATGCTTCTCGGAAAGCTCCTTCGCGACTACGATTCGCTCCACCGGATGGGCCGCTGTGCGCGTGATGTTGCGCTGCCGGATGCCGCTGCTCGCATCGCCGAGCGGGTGTTGTCGATCGGGGGTGGGGTATGAGCGGGGTGAACCATCTCCACCTGATGGGCGTCGGTGGCGTCGGCATGTGCGGCATCGCCGAGGTGCTTCTTGCCCAGGGCCTGACGGTGAGCGGCTGCGATCTCACGGACAACGAGCGGACGCGGCGATTGACCGAGCTCGGCGCGAAGATCCACCACGGCCACGAGCAGGGCCACCTCGAGGGTGTCGACGCGTTGATCGTCACAGCCGCGGTGTCGAAAGAACATCCCGAGCTGATGGCGGCGACGGAGAGAGGTCTGCCGGTCGTGCGGCGCGCGGAGATGCTCGCCGAGCTGATGCGGCTCAAGCGAGGAGTGGCCGTTGCCGGCACCCACGGCAAGACCACGACCACTGCCATCATCGGTCATCTCCTGACAGCGGCCGGCGCCGACCCGACGGTCATCGTCGGTGGCCGCGCGCATTTCCTCAATACCCACGCCCGGGTTGGGGAGGCGCCTCTCCTGGTGTGTGAGGCCGATGAGTACGATAGGTCCTTCCTCGAGCTGGCGCCGCATCTGGCGGTGATCACCAACCTCGAACCCGAGCACCTCGACTGCTATGGAAGCATGGAGGAATTGAGGTTGGCCTTCACCACCTTCGCCAACAGTGCTTCGGTCTTCGGCGCGGTAATTGTCTGCGCCGACGACCCGGGCGCATGGCGCCTCCGTGATGATCTGCGGCGGAAGGTCGTGGGCTACGGAATCTCGGAAGAGGCCGAAATGCGGCTCGAGATCACAGCTCGCGAGGCTCGTGGCACCGATTTTACGGTCTACAGGGAGGATCGACGGCTCGGCGATGTGTCGCTGCCGCTGCCGGGAAGCTTCAATGCTCTCAATGCTCTCGCCGCGATCACCGTCGGTCTCGAGCTCGGTCTCGATTTCGACGAGTTGGCCGCGGCCTGTGCCGACTTTTCCGGAGTGGCGCGCCGATTCGAGGTGCGTGGGGATCGCGGCGGGGTGACCGTTATCGATGACTACGCCCATCATCCGACCGAGCTCAGGGCCCTGCTCGAGGCAACTCGGCAGGCGATGCCGGGGCGGCGGGTGGTGGCGGTCTTCCAGCCCCACCTCTACAGCCGAACGCGTGATTTTGCGAGTGATTTCGCATCGGCGCTCCTCGGCGCCGAGGTGGCGATTGTCCTGCCGATCTACCCGGCGCGAGAAGAGCCGATCGAGGGAGTCAGTTCACTGCTCGTCGTCGAAGAGGCAGAGCGTCTCGGACACCCGCGGGTGCTGGCCGGACCACCGATCGGCGAGGCGGTGCGGCAGCTCGAAGAGCTCCTCGAACCGGGTGATGTGTTGCTCACGGTTGGTGCCGGCGATGTCGATGATCTTGCAGCAGCGTGGTTGGAGGGTGCGGCATGAGCGCCGAAGTCCCCCGCTTCCTGCCGGAACGGCTGCGACCGCCGAAGAATGGGCGCAAGCGGAGACGCGGATATGCGCTGCTGACAGTGGTGCCGGTCATGCTGTTGGCTCTGCCCCGGTGGCAGGTCTCAGAGGTTCGTGTCGAAGGGTGCCCGAAGCTGCCGACGGCCTCGGTCCACTCGCTGTACGAGCTCGTCGGCCAACCCGCTTTGGGGCTCGATCTGGGAGCAGTCCGCGACCGTGTAGAAATCTGGCCGGGAGTGGGCGAGGTCGAGGTCGAGCTCGAGCTTCCGGGTACCGTTCATGTCCGGGCCGCGGCCGCGGCCTGCCGAGGCAGCCTGCGGGTGGGCCGCAGCTGGCACGGCGTCGCCGCCGACGGCTCGTTGACCGGAATCCTGGACATCGCCCTGCCGCCGATACTCGATGGTTTCACCTCTGATCTCGAACGCAGCAAGGGGCTCGCGGTCGCGAGCCGTTTGGAAGAGACGACCGGGGGTCAGGTGAAGGAGATCCGTCGCGTGACGCCGTCGGACTACAGGCTGCAACTCCAGCCGTCGGGCGGCGGCCCGGATATTGTCATCCACGTCCTACCGCAGGGCACCGACGCCGAGAAAGCTTGGTGTGCCGCCGCCGCCGACAATTCGCTGACGCAGACCTGGGCGGATCTCAGGTGGACGGATCGGATCGTACTTGGGGGTGGATCGTGAACGAGAACCCCCCCGTGATCGGGATTGACCTCGGTTCGTCGAAGGTGTCCGTCGTCGTTGGAGAGATGGAGGATGAGCGGTTGGTCGTGCGCGGCTGTGGGCAGGCAAAGCACGACGGCGCTCGCAAGGGCGTGATCGCGAGTCTCGAAGAAGTCTCGCAAGCGGTGCGGGTGGCGGCGGAGGAAGCCGAGGCGATGGCCTCGATTCCAGTCGAAATGGCCCAGGTCGGGATCGGAGGACTGCCAATCCAGGGTGTGCCCTCGACCGCTTCGGTGCCGGTCACCGGCCGCGACCACACGGTGACCTCTGAAGATCTCCAGCGAGCGTTGGCCGCATGTGCTCAGGTCGCCATTCCGGAGGACTACAGGGTCCTCGATATCATCTCCTGCGGTTTCGCCCTCGACGGCCAACCCGGGATGGACTACCCGGTGGGGATGCCGGGGAACCGCCTCGATGCGTCAGCCTATGTGCTGTATGCCAACCGAACCCATGCCGAGACTGTCGAGCAGGCGGTCAACCACGCGGCGGTCGCCCTGGGGCACCTGGCTTTCGAGCCGCTCGCGGCCGGCGAAGCGGTGTTGACGCAGGACGAGAAAGACCTTGGCTGTCTGCTCCTCGATATGGGTTACGCGACCACCGACTGGGTGCTCTTCGCCGAGGGAGTTGTCGCGCTGAGCGGTGCGGTGCCGATCGGCGGCCGTCACTTCACAGCCGACCTGGCGGCGATGCTCAAGACCACGACCGCGGCCGCCGAGCGCAGCAAGCGACAGATTGGCGCCGCTCTCGATCGTGAAGGGCTCGACAACGCAGCGTTCGAGGTGCCGGCGCTGGGGGGCGACGGCAATCAGGTGCACTCCGCCGCCTTTGCGGCAGAGGTCCTCCATGAGCGCGCGCGCGACCTCTTTATTGGTGTTCATAAAGTATTAGTGGGCCAGGGTTTGGATCGAGTCCCGAGGGCTGGGGTGGTGCTCACGGGCGGCGCCTCGAAACTCGAGGGCCTCGAAGAGGTCGCCGAGACGATCTTCGGTCATCGGGTGCGTCTCGGAGTTCCTCGCGCCCTGGCCGGGCTTGTTGAACCAGTGTCGGGACCGGAGTGGGCGGTCGCCTGCGGACTGATCCGACTTCACCACAATCGTAGAAATCAAGTATTGACGTCGAGGACTAACCGGGGCAGCATCATGGCATGGCTTCGTAACGCCCTCGGAGAATTTTTTGAATTGGGAGGTGGACATGATCGAGTTTGATGACGGAGTTGCGGGCGAGCGGAGCGATACCGAGGAGCAGGAGAATCCCAAATTGCATCTCGTTTGTCCGGAGGTGTCAATTCTCCTTGACGAGACGTCGGCACCGGCGCGAATCAAGGTGATCGGGGTTGGCGGCGGTGGCTGCAACTCGGTCAACCGCATGATCGAGGCCGGGCTCGGCGGAGTCGAGTTCATCGCCGGCAACACCGACGCCCAGGCCCTCGCCAACTGC
>Ga0316193_10003529_pt1 | contig 11323 bp, 10 predicted proteins | sample MerIslsedime2_MG_FD_207735 | JGI IMG/M metagenome (GOLD analysis project Ga0316193, IMG submission 207735) | Coastal sediment microbial communities from Maine, United States - Merrow Island sediment 2 | ecosystem: Environmental > Aquatic > Marine > Coastal > Sediment | place: USA: Maine... | reverse complement strand
AGGACCGATTTTAAGGGCATCAAAAACACAGGCCCTGACACAATCACCCAGACCGAGGCACCCGACCGGACATACCGGCTGACCGCCGGAAAGGGAGGCAAGTGCCTGGCAACTGTTAATTCCCATGTAATGATACTTATCTTCGGCGCGATCGCCGCCTGTACAGGTGTTGTAAGAAAGCAGCGCCTCGGCGGTGCCGGGATCGAGACCCATAACACCGGCGATATTTGCAGTGGCTTCAGATCCGGCCACGATGCAAACGCTGGGAGGAGCTTCCCCGGCAACCACGGCCACCGCCGCCGCCGAACATCCGGCATATCCACAACCTCCGCAGTTTGCAAGGGCGGTAAATCCTTCCACTACCCCGATTCGAGGATCCTCATAAACATAAAATATTTTGGACGCTGCACTGAGGGCACCTCCGCACAAAGCCCCCAAACCCAACATAAATAGGATTGCTGATAATGATAACACCGTATCCTCCTATATTGATTGTCGATTGTTGATTTACGATTGAAGGAAGAAGAACGTTTGTTTTATTTATTAATGGAGCCATCCTAAAACCATCAATCATCAATCATCTATATCATACCTTTGAAAGCATAAAAGGTTAAAGACAATATTCCTGCAACTACCAAGCCGATGGACGTATCCTGGAGCGGTTTCGGGACCCTGGCCAGAATGATACGTTCTCTAACACCGGCAAAGAGAATCAGGGCCAGCCCAAATCCAACGGCATAGGCCGTTGACTGTACCAGGGTTTTCATAAAGTTCAGTTCTTTATCGACATTTAAAATACAAGCACCAAATACTGCGCAGTTGGTGGTAATTAACGGTAAAAAGATACCCAGTCCCGCATACAGCGCAGGGATACTCTTTTTTAAAAACATTTCGACAAACTGGACCAGGGATGCAATCACAAGGATAAATGCGATGGTCCTCATATAGACTAATTTATAGGGTACCAGAAAGAACGCGTAAATAAGCCAGGTGATAACCCCGGCCAATACCAGAACAAAAACAACTGCCATGGCCATGCCGACGGCTGTCTCCATTTTTTTGGATGTGCCGAGAAACGGGCAGTTACCCAGAAACTGGGCCAGTAAAATGTTGTTTACAAAAATACCACCGATAATGATTTCCATGTAGCCCATTGATTGACTCCTATTTGCTTCCCATAAGATTCATAACACAGAGCATCAACCCGAGGCAGACAAAGGCTCCGGGCGCTTGAACCATGAACGTGAACGGTTCGAAATTCGCACCAAATACTTGTTGGACGCCGAAAACGGAAGTGGGTGTGGTCCAAATGGTTAAATTGTTGGCACCAAATAACTCACGCAGAGCACCGAGTGCCGCTAAAGAAAGGGTAAAACCGATACCAATACCCAGACCGTCGGCAATTGAAAGCGTTATATTGTTCTTGTAAGCGAATGCCTCTGCACGGCCCAGCACAATACAGTTTACCACGATCAAAGGGATGAACACTCCCAGTTTGAGAAACAAGGGGTAGGTAAAGGCCTGCATTAACAGTTCAGTGACGACAACAAAGGTCGCAATGATAATGATGAAACAGGCGATTCGAACTTTGGCTGGAATAATATTCCGCAAAGATGCAACAAGTATGTTCGAAAATACCAGAACGAATGTCGTGGCAAGGCCCATTCCGATGCCGTTTTCTACGGTCGTGGTGACACCCAGTACCGGGCACAAGCCCAGTACCAGCCGAAAGGGCGCAATTTCTTCCCACAGACCTTTGGTAAATTCCTGGGTGAGTGTTTTGGCCATTATGATCTCCCTCTTTACTTAAATTCCTTTAACTTTTCTTCGAGCTGGGGTTTCAATTTTTTATAAATCATACCCGCGTTTGATGCAGCCGAACAGACAGCCCGAGATGTAATGGTCGCGCCGCTCATGGCGTTGATTTTGCCGCCGTCATTGGTCACTTTATACGTCTCATTGATGGGTTTGCCTTTAAATTGGGAAACAAAACCGGGGTCATCCTTTGCCGTTGCCCCCAGTCCAGGAGTTTCACTGTGGGTGGTCACCCCGACGCCGACAATCTGGTCATTTTCCATATTGACGGCGACCATAAGGCCGACATCACCGCCATAGCCTTTACCGGAACTTTCAAGAACCACCGTGTTGACTTTGCCGTCAAATTTGCCGACGAAAAATTTACGTTCCATTTCGCCGTCTTTGAGGGCAAACCGGTCGGCAATGGGATCATTCGATGCGCCTTTAAGGATCTCTTTGATGGCAGGCCCTTTTACAAATTTTAGCTGTTGCACTTCGATTTTAGATGCGGTTGCATTCCTTAGGCCGGAAAGCAATCCGCCAGACAAGGCGCTTAATACAGTCAGAACAACGACCATTGTTACCATTTCTCGCATCTTAAACAACCTTTCCCAGAGCTTTTGGTCTGATTTTGTCACAAATTGGATTGATAAGGTTCATAAGCAGGATCGCAAAAACCACACCATCAACATAGGAACCGAGATTCCTTATCAACACGGTCATTACACCTGCTCCGGCGCCGTAAATGAGCATAGGGATAAAGTTGACCGGTGAAGATGAATCTTCGGCAGCCAAAAAAAAGGCGCCTATAAGCGTATATCCGGTTAAAAGATGGAAAACAGGGCTTGCGTAATGGGAAGGATCAGACATGTTAAACATCAGAGCCGTTAGACCTATACCAGCCAAAAAAGAGACTGAAATTTCCCAGCGGATAAATCCCCTGAGAATCAAATAAATTCCGCCAATAATGAGGCCGAGCCCGAAAGTTGAACCAATGCCGCCCGACTGCTGGCCTAAAAGAAGATCCGTGGTGCTAAAGGCTTCGATACCCGATGTTCCCAGATGTTTGACGGCGGCCAGGGGATAGACCATGGCAAAGCCGAGATCGTAATTCACCAAAACTTCATTAAAATCAAAATAATCTTTCCAGGCCACCATAAGGATAGCAAACCCAATAAGAACAGGATTGAAGGGATTGCCACCGATGCCCCCATAAATGTGCTTTCCGATAACCACAGCAACGAAAGTGCCGGTTATGACCAGCCACCACGGAGATGTTGCCGGCAAAAGCATGCCAAATAAAAGGCCGATAAGGGCTGCATTGCCGTCTCCAATGCTGATGGTACGCTTGGTGATTTTGTTGATTAAAAATTCCCATATAATTGCGAAGGAAATGGAAAGCGAAACAACACCTAAAGCCGGCATACCATAGGTAAATATACCAAATAAGACCGCCGGCATAGCCGCAAGCATTGTATGATAACTTCGAACCGTTATGCTGCTCCCATCGTGCCAGAATGGCGCGTGTGAAACGATGAGTTTTTTATGATTAAGCATTCGTTGCCTCCGCTGTAGTGATCCGGCCAAGTTCATATTTCGCCAGCTTTATATAGTGAAACACCGGCATTTTTGATACACAGACAAAACTGCAAAGACCGCACTCTATGCAAGAATACAGGTCATACTGGTCAGCGGCTTCCTCATATTGTCCGGCTTCAAGAAATCGTACAAGCACATTAATCGGAATGCTAGCCGGACAAATTCTGACACATTCGCCACAATTGATGCAGGGATAGTCAGAAACAAAAGGAATATTGCCTCTGTCCTGAACCATGATGGCATCTGTATCCGGTTGTATCGGGAAATCCTCAGAATAGACCGTTGAACCGGTCATGGGTCCGCCTATAATTAAACGGTCTTTTTCATTTAACGTGACATCAAAAGCGTTTAAGATGTCACTGATTGGTGTTCCGATTCGGGCTGATATGAGTGTGGAACTTCCATCTTTTTTAATTAAATTAAAGTGCTTATAAAGTGGAATTTGCCCCTCGGTAAATGCTTTGCCGATGGATGCAACCGCTTCCGCGCTGATAAAGGACACCCCCATATCTTCACAATTTTTTCCGGCAGGTACCACCTGGCCCAGGACATCCCGCATGATCAAATGCGGAAGTGAAGCGGGATATTCAGGATCAACGACTCTAACTTCTGCTCCGCTGATACCGGCATCTTGCATGAGATGATCGGATGAGACGATGATTATATTATCGATTCCTGTGATTTGCTTTAAAATTTTGACACCGTGTTTGATTGCTTGGCCGTCAACCAGTACCGTGTTTTGATTGGTCGTAATGAATAGGTCGCAGTCAACACCGGAAATTACGATGGTCTCAATGGGTGGTGATGCGTCGGTGGAAGGAAAGAGACCGGCGGGGAGATTTCCGGGAATAAAGGCCAGGGAATCTTTAACTGTATCTATGTCGGGTTCCTTTACAAGTGTTGAAAATTGTTCGTCAATTTCTTCGTTTTCAGAAACATCTATTGTAATGGCCGTATACGTCTTGCCATAATCAGCGTTAAATGGAGCGATAGATGAGATGGTTCCTGTAACTGTAGAAATAACATAGGCATCACTGTTTTCGGAGTAAGAAAGCTTCTGGCCGGTCTTGACCTTGTCGCCGATATTAAACAAAATTTTATCTTTGAAATCAAAAACTTTATCTAAAAAAAGCGTCACCTTTTTGGAAGGTTGAATAACTGAAGGCTCCGGCGTGCTAACGTCCAGGGCTTCATATTTTAGCAGTGGCTTTGTCAAACCGATAAAAGATCTTTTTATCATCGTTTAACCTTTTTCATTTTTTTCGTTAAAATAATTGGCACCAAAAAAGCTTCGCCTGTAAAAGAAGGCGGAGTTTACATAACATGACACCAGTTGCACCTCTCTTCTTCCGGGCCGGCTTCAACTTCCTGATGGCAGCTTTCACATTGCGAATGGAAGGCATCAGATTTTTTGGTCATTTCTGATTCTTCAAGATCCTCAGCTTCGTGACAATCAAGACAGGATTCAGGCCATTTTTGATCTTTTTCCAGGGTTTGATGACAGTCGCCGCAAGATACATTCGCTGTTTGACCTTCTTCGGGTTCTTCCGGGTGATGATGACATTCCGCACAGGCGAGGCCATATCCTGAATCCGCAGAATGGGTTTTGTGGTCGAATAAAACTTTTCCCGCAACCGTTTTGTACATTAACCTTATCGGTTCATCCGGTGTTTTGGCAGGAAAGGCTGCATAGCTTATAACACCCACAAAGAGCAAAACAATAATAAGGATATAAGCAATCTGCATTTCTCTTTTTGGAGTCATCTTAATACAATCCTTTCAACGTCTTAAATGATGGGCATAAAAAACCAAAGGAAACGCCTAACACAATGCTAAAAAGCTTTCAAGTCCTTTTTTGTATAAAAAATGAAAAAGTGGGTATGCCGATCGACATACAAATGGATCATTGTAATTTTTAATTATCTTAATTATGGTATCATATGCATATGCAAAGCAATTTTCATCTGGATATACCGCCATGGAATTCTATAGCTGCATGGCAGGAGGCAAACCGCAGCCTCAATTTTCTCATACAAAGGAACATGTCCGAGCTGGATCGGGCCATGTCTTTGGCACATAAGGTTCAGACTCGACTGGCGTCAATTTTTTCAATTATAGATGATCTGTGCAAGGCTACGTGTCCATGGTGTCCGGATCCCTGCTGTCTTACAGCCAAAGTCTGGGTCGATTTTAAGGATCTTTTGTTTCTTCATCTCGGCGGGCATCAAATTCCTGATAAGCAACTCCGCTCGAATTCACAAAAGGTTTGTCGCTACTGGAGCCTTAAAGGTTGTGTACTGCCGAGAATGACCAGACCCTGGGTTTGCACCTGGTATCTGTGTCCCACCCAGATGGCTAATTTACGCCAAAAAGCCCGCCATACTCAAGATAAGTTCAGCCGAATGATTCAGGCTGTCAAAGTCTGTCGGACGGAGATGGAAGCTGAATTTATTCGGATTGTGTCATAAATATTAATATTGTTTATAGCGTAAACTGCAAGTTCGTTGGCGTAACTTTCAAAATGGGTTTGACAGAATATGGAATCATAATTAAGAATGCATCTCATATATGATGAAAATATGTTCTCGAAGTGAGTTCGAAACTGACGCTGCATTAAATTAGAACCTATCTCAAAAATAAGATTAGGGTTCAAAAGCAAGTTGAGCTTAGCGAAATCCCGATATTCGGGGGCGTGTAACGGTGAAAAAGCGGAGCATACAACGTAGTATGTGAGGCATTTTGAATCGTTTCACAACGCCGCCATGGGCTCTTAGATTGCTTTTGAGATAGGTTCTAGGAATATTAATCTGACTATTGCTGTAATAACTGAATATGGAGGACAATATGGCATTTGATCCGGAAAAGGACAAAATTTTAAAGAAATGGCAAAGCGATGAGACCGGGCTGCTGGTTTCCATCAATCAATATGGTGACGGTGAGCCGAAAGTTCAGATCGGACCGAGGATATTTAAAAGAAAAGACGGGAAAGAGTCACAACGTAAGGCCGGTCGTTTGACCATTGAGGATGTGATGTGGTTTTATGATATTATTGATGATGTAAAAGAAGAACTATCAAGATTGGCAAGGCCGATGTGATGAGGCAGCTTCAAAAAATCCTTAGATAGTGTCCATCCATAAATGGCTATTTTGTCCAATATCTTCGTTATGCTCAAAAATTAATCCTCGGAATATCAACTATATGCCTGTGGTTAATTTTCTCGCATGCCTCGATCTTGAACAAAATATCTCATTTCTGAATGGACAATAGATAGTGAATTCGGTTCATCTCCTTTTTTTTTAAAAAAAATGGCGCTGATCCTCCACTGCCAACATCGAGAAAAAAAGACCAAGTTAGGGAGTTACATTAAAATATTGATGCGAAACCTTTATACTAAATCGAAACAATGATAGATCCTTCAATAATAGAACGCGTCAAAGAATTAAGACAAACGCTTCACCGGCACAATTATCGGTATTATGTTTTGGATGATCCGGAAATATCCGATGCCGAGTATGATCGGATGATGCAAGAACTGTTGAAGCTGGAGGAGGACTTCTCTGATCTGATGAGCCCGGATTCCCCGACCCTTCGGGTTGGAGCGCCTACCCTGGACAAATTCGAAACCATTGAACACTCAATTCCGATGCTCAGTCTGGAGAATGGATTCAATGATCTGGACATCATGGCGTTTGATCGACGTATCAAAAGAAATCTCAGTATAGACAGCGACATTATTTATACTGCAGAACCAAAATTAGACGGTGTTGCCGTGGAGCTGGTCTATGAAAACGGCCGGTTGATCACCGCATCGACTCGCGGTGACGGTTTTTACGGTGAATTGATTACATCAAATGTCAGAACCATACGCTCTGTCCCGTTACGACTTCACAATGAAAAAGAAAAAAGGATTCCCTCACTTCTTGAGGTCAGAGGCGAAGTGTTTATCGGCAAGGAAGCGTTTAAAAGCTTAAACAACGAGCGTCTTGATGATAACTTGCCGCCATTTGCCAATCCAAGAAATGCAGCCGCAGGGTCTTTAAGACAACTCGATTCAAAGATTACCGCCAAACGCCCTTTAGAAATATTTGTCTATGGTGTGGGTCGGATCACTGACCTTGTATTGGAATCGCACTCGGATATACTGTATGCATTGCAGAAACTCGGGTTCAGAATCAATCCACATATCCGGCCGAAGATTACCGTCAAAGAGGTGATCGATTGCTATAGAGAACTCAGTGAACAGCGGGATCTTTTACCCTATGATATTGACGGCATGGTGATAAAGGTCGACAGTCTTTCTTTACAACAAAATTTAGGGGCCACATCCCGGAGTCCGCGATGGGCCATCGCTTACAAATTTAAAGCGATTCAGGAGACGACGCGGGTCGTTGGTGTTGAAGTCCAGGTTGGAAGGACCGGTACATTGACGCCCGTGGCACAGCTTGTGCCGGTGAAAATCGGCGGTGTGACCGTCAGCCGGGCAACACTTCACAATGAGGATGAAATAAAAAGAAAAGATATCAAAATCGGCGACACGGTCCTTGTTCAGCGAGCCGGAGACGTAATCCCCGAAGTTGTTAAAGTCATAATTTCAAAGCGGACAGGGGAAGAAAAAACCTTCAACATGCCTCTTGTCTGTCCTGTTTGTCATTCTTCGGTTGTCCGATCCCTAAATGAGGCGGCGTTAAGATGCATCAACACGTCATGTACTGCCCAGGTAAAAGAGCGGATAAAGCATTTTGCTTCAAAGGGAGCTTTTGACATTGATGGATTGGGGGAAAAACTGATCGAACAACTGGTGGACAAGGATCTGCTTTTTTCCTATGCAGATATATTTCAGCTAAAAGAAGAACCACTAAAAGATCTGGAACGGATGGGTTCAAAATCTGCCGGCAATATTGTTCGTGCCATTGAAGATAGCAAGCGGATAACATTAAATCGTTTTATTTACGCGCTGGGTATCCGGCATGTGGGAGAGCATGTGGCTGGGATTCTTGCTGGGTCTTTTGAGAGTCTGGAGAAACTGATTCGCACTACACCGGATGAACTCGTAGTGATTGACGGAGTGGGACCTGTTGTTGCCGAAAGCATTGTTGAATTTTTCAAAAAAAATGAAAATCGGAAGCTCGTCGATGATATGATTGCCAACGGGGTTCAGATTTTTCGTGACAATGCCCATAAACAGGGCACGCTTGCAGGCAAGATTTTCGTCCTCACAGGCACCCTTGCAACGTTGACAAGAAGTGAAGTAAAAAGAGCTGTTGAGGAAGCCGGGGGAAAGGTTACCGGTTCTGTGAGTCGGAAAACAGATTATCTTGTCGTCGGGGTATCACCCGGCTCAAAACTTAAGCGGGCGGAAGAACTCGGTGTTGATATCGTTGATGAGGAAACCCTAATGAAATTGATGATTGAAGATCGATAATTGAAGATTTTCTTCACGAGATACAGGTGCCAGGGATCGGGGATCAGGGTAAAATAAAAACTGACACCCGAGCCCTGATCCCTGTTAACTGATTTACCATTTTCAATCGTCAATCATCAATCTTCAATGAGTGGGGGGGGAACATGGAAGATAAAGTAAGAGCTCATGCGTTTATCTCCGGGAGAGTTCAGGGTGTTTTTTTTAGATTGGAGACAAAACATGCAGCAGATGGATTTGGGGTTTTCGGATGGGTGCGCAATAAACGAGACGGAACGGTTGAAGCCGTGTTTGAAGGTTCTGAAAAGAGTGTTGTGTCAATTCTTGAATGGTGTAAAAAGGGGCCGCCCTATGCAAAGGTAACGAATGTGGATGTGACATGGGAGGACTACAAAGGTGAGTTCAACAGTTTTGAAATAACATATTAACTCCGGTGATAAAAAACAGCTGACTTCGTTAATAGAAAAGTAAACTGTCGATAGACGGAGATATTTTGGCGATAATCAAAATCAGGATTTATTTGTCAATATTATTTTAAGGAGTGTTATGAATAAGAAATTATTATTTATTATCGGTATCGGATTTGTTGGTGTTCTATTGCTGTGGATAGGGCTTTCAATTTATCCGGACTGGTTGTGGTTTGAAAATTTGGGCTTTTCGCCTGTTTTCTGGACCATGATGTTGAGCAAATTCGGGTTTGGATCGATGGTCTGGCTGCTTTTGGCCCTGATCATCGGTATAAACATTTACGCCGCCAATCGTTTAAACCCGCGAATCGGGACAGGGAGGGATTTTAAAGTTGCCGACGATTATGCTTCCCAGTTTGGCCTTTCCACTGCAACGCTAAAAACCCTGGTGATCGCTTTTATTCTGTTTTCAACCTTTTATATTGCTTCAAAAGGCTCCACTCAATGGGATTTGCTCCTGCGCTATTTGTATCAGCAGCCTTTTGGCAGCACCGACCCTGTTTTTAACCGGGACATCGGCTTTTACTTGTTCTCGCTGCCTTTTTACATCTTCATCCAAAACGGGTTGCTGATCCTTTTTGTCGTGGCTGTACTGGCCACGATGGGCTGGTATCTGAAAAACGGTGCCCTGAAAATAGAGGGTGACTTCCGTCAGGCCCAGGGTGCCCTACCCACTTTGCCTAAAATCACCCTTGCGAAAAATGTTAAAAAGCATCTTATTTTTCTGGGTGGAATCGTTGTGCTGCTAATGACCTGGTCCTATCGTTTGAGAATGTTCGGGCTTTTATACTCCACCCAGGGACCGGCTTTCGGCGCCAGCTATACCGATGTTCACATCAAGGTTCTGGCCTATAAGATAATCGTTTTTATCTCGATAGGATTTGCCGTAGTCCTTTTTATCAACGCCTTTAAACTTAGGCCAAAAATAATCTGGATTAGTTCGGCAATCTGGATAGGCGTCGTGTTGGTGCTGGGAGCGGGGCTCCCTATCCTGGTCCAAAAAGTTATCGTCAAACCCAATGAACTGGCCAAAGAATCCCCCTACATCGCCCACAATATCGATTATACCCGCAAGGCCTACAACCTGAATAAAATCAAAGTAGTCAATTTTGAAGTAAACGACCGACTCAGTGCCCAGGATCTCAAGCAGCATGACGTAACGATCCAAAACATCCGGATCTGGGACGAGCGCCCGCTGCTTCAAACGTACCGGCAGATTCAAGCCATACGGCTGTATTACGATTTTAACAATGTCGACGTCGATCGGTATTTCCTCAACAACCAGTATCGCCAGATCATGCTGGCCGCCCGGGAGCTGGTGGTCAACAAGCTGCCTCCCCAAGCCGATACCTGGGTCAACAGGCACCTCATCTATACCCATGGCTACGGACTGGCCGCAAGCCCGGTCAATGAAGTGACCAGCGAGGGGCTGCCCCGCCTCTTTATCAAAGACCTGCCGCCGTCTTTTGAACCGGACTTAAGGGTCGTGCGCCCCGAGATCTATTATGGCGAAAAAACGGATGAGTATGTGATGGTAAAGACCAACGCCCGGGAATTTGATTATCCCAAGGGAGACAAAAATGTTTATAACACCTACCAGGGCAAGGGCGGTATCCATATCAAATCTTTTTTCAGAAGGCTTTTGTTTGCCATTGAATTTTTGGATCCCCAGATACTGTTTACCACATATTTAAGTCCCGAGAGCCGCATCATGTTTAACCGGCGGATTAACCGGCGGACGAATTCGATTGCCCCCTTTCTCGATTATGACGGTGATCCCTATCTGGTTGTTTCCGGTGGAAAGCTCTACTGGATTCAAGACGCTTACACGACCTCTGCGATGTATCCTTATTCGCGCCGGTCTCGCGGCCTTTTTAATAAAAGACATCTTAACTACATCCGCAACTCTGTCAAGGTTACCATCGATGCCTATAACGGGGATGTGGTTTTCTACATGATTGATGAAAAAGACCCCATCGTCAAAACCTATGCGCGGATCTTCCCGGATCTGTTTAAGCCTTTCAAGGAAATGCCCGCGGA
>Ga0316193_10003528_pt1 | contig 11324 bp, 9 predicted proteins | sample MerIslsedime2_MG_FD_207735 | JGI IMG/M metagenome (GOLD analysis project Ga0316193, IMG submission 207735) | Coastal sediment microbial communities from Maine, United States - Merrow Island sediment 2 | ecosystem: Environmental > Aquatic > Marine > Coastal > Sediment | place: USA: Maine... | reverse complement strand
GCAGCACTCTTCAGGTTCGGGAAATACTCGATCATTGGAAAAAAGCTCCCAGGCGCGGCAACGTGGTGCCCAGCGAAGCAGTAGCTCCAGACCATCCAGAGGTGGAGGAGGTGGCGCACGTGGCGGCGGTGGACGTCGTTAACAGCAGTAACTTTAAAGACCATTTTGCAACTCCAGACCTGGCCTGGCAGTTTTTAGCTGTACTTGATGGTGATTATGCGAGTGATGTGTCCACACCCTGTCCACACAAGTCGGCCCCAATAATCACAAGCAAGCTCAAACATGCTCAAGCTAAGTATTAGAATGCTATGAGTACGTTGGTGTATAGTTGTGTAAGGTGATGCTTAAGGAAAACTCATAACCCGAAGGTCGCAGGTTCAAATCCTGCCCCCGCTACCAATTTACCCCTTTGAAGTCAGACGCTTAGGCGGATATCACGCATGGACCCTCGGACACATAGCCGGAGGGTCCGCTCATAGAGCTGCCACCGAAATTCGCCGTTTCCGAGCAACATCCATTAAACCCCCCGTTTGCCCAGCCATCTTCAGGGCAACTCGAATACATTAATAGATTTGCTATTCTGAACGTCTGCTCCTTTAATCGGGCATTCTTGTCAAGTTCCCATGGTTAATGAGCTGTTATCTTAGGTTTGTCGCCGTGTGGGTCACGCTCCTTTCCGCAGTCGGTTTAAGTAAATAATACGTTGTACACATATGTCTGGAAGAATGGAGAGCCTTGCTTTTTATACACTTAGTATTGGTCAATTGCGATGCAACGCAGTAGCGGTTAGATACTAGGTTTCGTTTGTCTGAAGGTTTCTTATTGGCCGCATGGTCTGGCCACCATTGGCTAGAGCTAAATAGGAATTAAGGATTGGACCAAGTGTGTATCCCATAAAGCCTGTCAGTACAAACACGAACGCTATTTCCAAACCGCTTTCTCGAAAATTTGATGTTAAGAATAACTAGCCAAAATAGCCGCCAAGCGTGAGTAATAACCCAGGATGGCGTAAGTTTAGAGCCATTGAACCTCCAGCGGCCAGCGCACTGAACATCAAGGTCATGGATTACAGTGTGTAGGTGTTACGTATTACCTTGTTAGTGGAAAACGTGGTTGCCTGGCTCCGGCTTTCAATTGTAGTTACAGTATTGTTCATGATTATTGCCTCTAAATGGTTCGTCTACTCTGCACCCAATACAAGCGGTTCTCGCTGCCTGACTCATGTAAGTTGTCGATCAACTTTTCTAACAACGGTACGTTTAGCTCGATCGGTTGCACGATCAATAGCGGCATACAGGTCAACTTCAGTGTCTTCCACTACTACATCAGGTATACCCATCAGCACTACCTGAATGTGGCAGCGCTTGTCTGAGCCGCCGCGCGGGACGTTGATTTCGGATAAGCGGATAACTACTCGATTAACATGACCACTACAGTAAGACATGGCTGAAAGTAGTCGTCTACGGGCATGACTAAGCAGAGCATCGGTCAAAGAAAATCCATGTGATTGAATATAAATTTGCATAAAAATATCCTCTGTAATGTAAAAAATATTTTGTGAGCAATCATACTAGGCATGTTTATAAAGAAATAAAAGTCGAATATAATTTATATATTATTCGAAATATACGAAGTAATGATAACTGTATGGTTAACTACAAACATCTGCACTATTTCTGGGCGGTAGCTAAAGAGGGTGGCGTTGCACGCGCCAGCGAAAAGTTACATCTGACGCCACAGACCATCAGTGAGCAACTGAGCCTCCTGTAAAAACATCTAGGGATAAGTCTGTTTTCACGAGTTGGGCGCAACCTGGAAATCACTGAGGCTGGAAGGCTAGTGTTGAGCTATGCTGATGAGATCTTTTCGCTTGGTGACGAACTGGAAGAGTTAGTACATCAGTTACCTGCCCGCCTGCCTCAAACATTAAGAGTTGGCGTGGTAGATGTTGTCCCTAAATCAATTGCTCACCGCATCCTTTCACCTGCGCTTACAATGCCAGAACCTGTACGCATGATATGCCGAGAGTCGAGCCTGGATTCATTGTTAGCTGAACCGGCAGTACACCGTCTCGATTTGGTTCTGGCAGACCGTCCAATCCCGTCAACGGTTAGCACGAGAGGTTTTAGTCATAAACCAGGTAAGTGCGCAGTCAGCTTTTTTGCCACAGAAAAATTAAAAAAGAATTTAAAAGGTGATTTCCCGCAATGTCTGGATAGAGCACCGCTGCTGTTGCCAAGTAGCGACAATCAGCTGCGCTCTGGTATTGATCAATGGTTAGACAAGCACCGCATTTACCCACGCGTAGTTGCAGAGTTTGACGATAGCGCATTAATGAAAGTTTTTGGACAAGAAGACGCAGGAATTTTTATTGTACCTGCTGCTATTGAAAAGGAGGTGGAATCACAATATCGAGTCGTTTGCATTGGTCGAGTCGATGAACTGAAAGAACGTTTTTACGCTATTTCTGTGGAGCGCCGAGTTTTGCATCCTATTGTTGCTGCAGTGGTGGAGGCTGCACGTAAGTCACTCTTTGCAGATGAATAACAATGGCATAATGAATATGAACAAAGATGTGAATCCTGAACTCAAAGTGAGAACTGGCATTCTTGCCACCACTGTACTGGCAGGCGTGGGCGGTTTCATCTGGCACTGCCCCACGAACAAGCCGGTTGGTACCTAGGACTAAACTATGGAAGCCCCCGACTTTTTTCTTAGCCTGCTCATAATCCTGCTGACGGCGCGGATATTCGCTGAGCTGGCCACGCGCTTGCAAGCACCGTCGGTGATCGGTGAATTGTTTGCCGGTGTGGTGCTAGGACCCAGCCTGCTGGGGTGGATCGAGCCAACGCAGGCGATCCGGCTGATGGCGGGGATCGGCATAATCCTGCTGCTGTTCGAGGTGGGGCTGGAGACGGACGTCAAACGCCTGGTGCGCACCGGTCTGGAATCTGTTGTGGTGGCTGTAACCGGTTTTATATTTCCATTGTTGTTCGGTTTTTCTTTGGCCTATTGGCTGTTCGAACTGTCACTGCTGGTCTCGCTGTTCATCGGCGGTACGCTGACCGCGACCAGTATTGGTATCACCGTGCGGGTGCTCGGTGATCTCAAGCGTCAGCATTCGAAAGAGGGACAGATTGTCCTGGGTGCGGCGGTGCTGGACGATGTGATGGGGGTGGTGCTGCTGGCGCTGCTCTATGAGTACTCCATCGGTGGTGGCGTAAGCCTGGTGAATACCGGCAAGGTGCTGATCTTCGTCGCGGCATTTTTTGTGCTGGCGCCGGCGGCCGCTAAGCTGATGTCCGTGGTCATCAAACGCTTCGATGCGACCAGCGAAATCCCCGGGCTGATCCCGACGACCATCGTCTCTCTGGTGCTATTTTTCGCCTGGTTGGCGCATGCCATCGGCGCGCCGGAACTGCTGGGTGGCTTTGCTGCTGGACTGGCGTTGTCACGGCGTTTCTTCTTGCCCCTGGGTGTCGCCTTGCATGCCGACGAGGCCTTCGCAGAGCGTATCGAAACGCAGATGAAACCCATTGTGCAACTGTTCACGCCTATCTTCTTTGTCATGGTGGGTCTGTCACTGAATCTGCGCGAGATCGACTGGAGCTCGCCTTTTATCTGGGTTTTTTCAGTGTCGCTGTTGGTCACCGCTGTCGCTGGAAAAGTTTTCGGGCCATTACTGCTGAAAGAGAGCTGGCCTGCCCGCTGGATGATCGGTACGGCGATGGTTCCGCGCGGAGAGGTGGGATTAATCTTTGCTGAACTTGGGCGGGAGAGTGAGATCTTCAGCAACGAGATCTACGCCGGTATGGTCATTGTTATCGCCCTGACCACATTGGTGCCGCCTTTTGTCATGAAATGGTACTACGCTCGCCATACACAGATGCTGTAATCGAAGATGATCATATCGCTCAGTGTAGTGGTGCCGAAATAGCGAGATGAAAAGGAGTTGAGGGGGGGGCAGTCGAGCATTCCTGACAGTCGGGCATATGCTCGAAATATTCGAATATATGGCATATAAGATTCGACTTTTTATGTTTTCACGAAAGGAATAGACTGAATCAATAACACCAAAGCCAATAGTACATTACGACAAAGGTAATTATGTTTATCAACGTTTATCAAGAAATACTCGAGATTATAAGGCCGTGGTTTGACATCGTCCGGTTTCCCACCGAGCCTGTACCCGTTCCCATAAAAGGTACGGATTGGCGAGACAGAACATCATCGGCGAATAAATAATCGGGAATATCAAAATTTAAGCCAGAGGTGCAAATAATGAACGAAGTAATGAAACACATTGGAGCACCTGTTTTGTTACTGATACTGGTCCTGGTTCAGGTAACCCCGGCGCTGGCGCGAAGCGATGATCTCATACAGCACGAGATCGAGGTGCAGATCGCAGAGTCGGCGAAGCTGCGTGGCGCCAGCATCGAGGTGCAAGTGGTACAACGGTTTGTGGTACTCACGGGTCAGGTTAGAATATACGAGCAAAAACTGATCAGTGAACGTATTGCCTGGACGACCCTGGGCGTGTTCGAAGTGGACAACGAAATCCGGGTGGTGCCGATGTCGCCCCTGTCCGATGCGGCCATCGAACAGAAGGTCAAGGAGATCGTGAAAGCCGACGAACAATTAAGAGCCGCGGAGGTGACAATCAATGTCACCAACGGTGAAGTCTTTCTAAGGGGTAGCTTTCTCGGCTTCCGCGATCCGTTGAGGCTGAAACACAAGGTGGCGGAAATCGAAGGGGTGATTGATATCAAGATCAGTGCTGCGTTTTTTGCCCGCTTAAGCGGAAGCTAGATTAAAGCATATGTAAATCCACAGAGCACGCAACTGTATCATGACCCTGATATTTGGCGATGTCTTTACTGAAATAGCGGTGCTGCTGCTGGTAGCCACCGTCATTGGCGCCATCGGTGTGCGGTTGCGTCAGCCACTGATAGTCATCTTCATTGCGGTAGGCATCCTGGTGGACCCGTCAGTGCTCGGCTGGGTGACGGCTTAGGGTGGTTTGTTGATGGCCACCTTCAATCACATCAAGATATAGGCATCCAAATGAATGGCGATCTTACATGGCATTTTGATATTGCGGTTATCGAATGGTTGCTTGTCCTTGCTATGTTGGTCATTCTGGCTGTCGTGGGTGCTGTGGTTACACGTCAGTCACTTAGAGCATTCAGAAAACCAGAAGATCAGCCAGGTGCGCCGGTTTCGACATTAGAAAGTTGGCACACCGAAAGCACAGAAATAGTCTTCGAATCACTCGAAACGACACCAGACGGACTATCAAAACAAGAGGCAAATAACAGACTTGCCGAATACGGGTCGAATCGGCTTCCGGAATCGAGGGGACGTGGTCCACTGATACGGTTTTTTTACCAGTTCCATAATGTATTGATCTATGTGTTGATTGCTGCGAGTGCCGTCACAGCGTTGCTGGGGCACTGGGTAGATGCCAGTGTGATCCTGGGTGTGGTTTTTCTCAATGCAGTCATCGGATTCGTTCAGGAGGGCAAGGCCGAAAATGCTTTGAGAGCTATACGACAGATGTTATCTCCGAATGCAATGGTGTTGCGTGATGGCCAACAAATGACGATACGTGCTGAAGACCTGGTGCCCGGTGATATCGTCTTGTTGCAATCAGGCGACAAGGTGCCGGCAGACCTGCGGTTGTTCCGTGTCAAAGGGCTGCAAGTGCAGGAGGCGGTACTGACAGGCGAGTCGATGACGGTAGAAAAGATCACTGATCCTGTCACACTGGAGACCGTGATTGGCGATCGCCGCTGCATGTGTTATTCGGGCACTCTTGTTACCCATGGCCAGGGTGCCGGTGTGGTGGTTGCAATCGGTGTACAAACCGAGATTGGCCGCATCAGTACACTGGTATCGGAAGTGGAGTCAGTGACGACCCCGTTGTTACGTCAAATGGCCCAGTTTGGCCGTTGGCTAACGCTGGCCATTCTGGGTATCGCCATTGTTACCTTCGTTTTTGGCTCGTTAGTTCGAGATTATGCGGCTGCCGAAATGTTTCTTGCCGCTGTAAGTTTGGCGGTGGCTGCTATTCCTGAAGGATTACCCGCAATCATGACCATCACGCTGGCTATTGGTGTGCAACGTATGGCCCGGCGTAATGCCATTATCCGCAGACTACCTGCGGTTGAGACCTTGGGTGCCGTATCAGTCATTTGTTCGGACAAAACCGGCACACTGACCCGCAACGAAATGACTGTGCGCACCATAGCTACCGCGAAAAATTTGTTTGAGCTGAGGGGCACGGGGTACGATCCCCACGGGAGTATATCGCTGTCACACAGAGATGTACTTCCAGAAGAGAGGCCCCTTCTGCTACAGATAGTTCGGGCTGCGGTGCTTTGCAATGATGCGTCACTTGAGCAAAGAAACGACGAATGGCTTGTCCATGGTGACCCGATGGAGGGGGCATTATTAGTATCTGCTTTAAAGGCCGGGCTGGATATTGAGGCTGAAGGTAAACAATACCCGCGCACCGATCTTATCCCTTTTGAGTCCGAGCATCGTTTTATGGCGACGCTTCATCACAGCCACACCGGTGATGCCTTTGTTTTTCTCAAAGGGGCTCCTGAACGTGTATTGGAGATGTGTGCTCATCAGCGGACTTTTGATGGCGATCAGCCTCTGGATAGAAATTACTGGCTGGACCGTATTGAAGAAATGGCGCAGCAAGGTCAGCGCGTACTGGCAATCACCGTCAAACCGGTAAGCCAGGAACAAACAGGGCTGAAGTTCAGTGATGTAGAAAATGATCTGATTATGCTGGGCATGTTTGGCTTGATCGATCCACCTCGAGAGGAAGCCATTGAGGCGGTGCAAGCCTGTGACAGGGCAGGCATCCGGGTAAAGATGATCACAGGCGACCACGGCGCCACCGCCCGTGCCATTGCAAGGCAACTCAAGCTCGTTAATGCCGATGATGTGCTCACCGGGCAAGAGCTTGAACTGATGTCCGAGGATGAATTGTGCCAACGTGTGCACGATGTTGATGTGTATGCGCGAGTCAATCCGGAACACAAGCTGCGTTTAGTCGGGTTGTTGCAGGAGCAGGGTTTGATTGTGGCAATGACGGGTGACGGTGTAAACGATGCACCGGCCTTGAAACGTGCCGATGTAGGCACAGCCATGGGCCAGAATGGAACGGAAGCCGCCAAGGAAGCCGCCGAAATGGTATTGGCTGACGATAATTTCGCATCTATCGCTCATGCCGTGGAAGAGGGCCGTACTGTTTACGACAACCTCAAAAAGGCCATCCTCTTTATTCTACCGACCAATGGCGGTGAGGCGTTGATTATCCTTGCTGCGATCCTGTTTGGTTTTCACCAGCTACCGTTAACGCCGGTACAGATTCTATGGGTGAATATGATAACGGCTGTTACCTTAGCGCTATCGCTGGCATTTGAACCGCCCGAGCAGAGTGTAATGCGGCGTCCTCCACGCAACACCCATGAACCGATACTTACTCATTACCTTATCTGGCGTATTGTGTTTGTCTCAGTTATTCTGATGAGCGGAACATTTGGCCTTTATCTTTGGGAGATGGAACAAGGTGCCAGTATCGAGCATGCACGGACTGTAGCAGTGAACACACTGGTCATGTTCGAGATCTTTTATTTGTTCAATTCTCGTTATATCACAGCATCGGTATTCAACAGGGAAGGATTAACAGGTAACCGTTATGTGCTGATTGCCATTGGCATCCTCATCTTCTTCCAACTGGGTTTCACCTACCTTGCACCCATGCAATCCTTGTTTGGCACCACAGCAATCGACTACAATATATGGTTGCGCATTCTGTTCGTCTCCTCCTCTGTGTTATTCCTGGTTGAGTTAGAGAAGTATGTTGTTCGGCGCACAGCGCGAATAAAATAGTGGCTAGCAATGTACTCTGCTAGCCTGAAATTAAACGTAAGATGATTGTCTGGATTGGAGGAAAATGGTATGCGGAGGTTTAAAGATATTCTTTGTGTTGTCTGTCCTGGCACGGAAGGTAAAGACGCATTGTCACGCGCCGCCACTCTGGCGGACAATAATCAGGCTCGCCTTACTGTTGTCGAGGTAATTGATGAAATACCACCAAACACAAAGCTATTAGATCGCGTCCTATCGTCCGTTGACCTCCAGGCAAAGATAGTTGCGGAGCATAAGAATAGATTGCAAGAGTTGGTCGCGTCATGGAGCAGAAATACTGAAATACAGACAGAGGTACTTACTGGCGTACCATTCTGGGAAATTGTCTGTGAGGTACTTCGTAACGAGCGTGATCTTGTGATCAAGACGGCTGAAAGCGGCGGACTACTGGATCGATTGTTTGGTAGTGATGATATGCACTTGTTACGTAAGTGCCCGTGCCCGGTATGGTTAGTAAAGCCGGACTCACACAAAGCGCACCATCGGATATTGGCGGCTGTAGATGTTAATGATTATTATCCGTCGGATGAACTAAACACAAGGCATCTACTCAATCTTCAGATTCTTGAAATGGCAAGTTCATTGGCATTGTCTGAATTCGCTGAGCTGCACATTGTTCATGCGTGGGAGGCTATAGGTGAAAGTGCTATGCGTGGCGCTTTCTTGCTTAGACCAGAGGATGAGGTCGTTGCCTATGTCGAAGAGGTAAGGCAACAGCATAAGCAGAATTTGAACGTATTAGTCGATGAGATAATTGACAATTTGGGGCAGAATGCCTCGGATTATCTCAAGCCTCAAGCGCATCTACTTAAAGGGTCGCCACGCAGTATGATTCCAGCGTTAGCCGGAGATATTGAGGCTGATCTAGTAGTTATGGGCACAGTATCTCGTACAGGTGTTTCGGGTTATATTATGGGCAATACAGCAGAAACCATTCTTAATCAACTCAACTGTTCGGTGCTTGCGATTAAACCGCCGGGGTTTGTAACTCCAGTTACTCTTGGGGACTAAGAGTATTGGGATGCTACTACACATTGCCAACCACTATAGTTCAGGTGCTATTTGGCTGTAGTTAAATTTACAGAACCTTTGTTGCCAAGCTTTAGATCTAAGCTTGATACTAACAGCTGAAGATTTCTTTCGCACGTATGGCACTGATAAGCGTTGGATGCAAGAAGGAAAAACGGGAAGCTATACTCGATAACTTTCGACGAACATATCATGCTCAGATAGATGGTGAAATTTAGATTAGATAAATAAAGACATGAGAGTATCTGGTGAGCTCGGTCTATATTCGCACATCTGCTCATTTAATCGGGCATTATTCAGGGTGTGAGCCTCGATTTCTACATCTGAATGGCAGCCGCAAGCAGTCACACGGGCTAACATATAGCGCCATGTATTAGTAGGGTCTTTGCTCGAAGGTGATTATGCGAGTGATGTGTCCACACTCTGTCCACACAGATCGGACCCAATAAACCCAAGCAAGCTCAAAAGTGCTCAAGCTAAGTATTAGAATGTTATGAGTACGTTGGTGTATAGTTGTGCAAGTTGATGCTTAAGGTAGACTCATAACCCGAAGGCCGTAGCTTCAAATCCTGCCCCCGCTACCACATCTCAATCACTATTACTGCTCTAAGCGATTGAATCTCCATGAAAATCAGGTGGTTAATTTTAAAGCCTTACGGTTGTTGTTCGTGTTTGACGATTTGATCGATCAGCCAGTCATCGCACTCTCATCGCAGTACATCGGAGAAGGCAAAAATGGCTCACATCAAAAAGCTCCAGGGTGGTCGATATCAGGCTAAAGCGGCTACGCCCCATCACCCGTTCTTTTGGTACCAGGAAGCTGCAACACAATTTGTGCGTGAAGTCGAAAGCAGGACTGAACCCCGAGCATGGTTTTTATTTATTTCAATTGCCACACGCTATACAGGCGCCCCTGCTTCATGAATCCAGTAAAGAGGAGTGTGTGTCTCAGTAAAACAAGAAAATCCGTCTGAGGCTGTTAGGCGCTGGCAACGCTGCTTAAAGCTTGTCAAAATTTCCCTGGGAGCGGATGTGCCTTCTGACATAGATGGCACTCACCTGAAAGGGTGCTAAATATTATGCTCTGACGGGTATACAGGATTAGTTTTTGTGTTCAGCCTTCTGTAGCGCCTGTTCGATACTCATGCCGGCATAATCCTGTGCTTTAAATTCCCTGCCACTAATGCTGTGTGACAACAAGGCGGGTACAAGCGCACCCGGAATAACCGAGTCAACAGAATTGGGGGCTTCCTGGCTGCCCATGTCTGTTTTTAACCAACCGGGATCAAGAGTGTTTATTGAAACTTCACTGTTTTCCAATAACGGAGCAAGGTCATGAGTAAACTTTTCAAAAGCGGCCTTCGATATAGCATACGGTGCAAGCTGGGGTTGCTCGTTAATACCCGAGATTAAATTTATGACTCTGCCCCAGCGCCTTTCGATCATCGATGGAATTAGTGCATTACAGATTTTGATCTGGCTTATCACATTGGTTTCAAAACTTTTACGAAACTCTTCGGCCGGGATTTCCCATACATCATCATGATAAGGCATCATTATTGCCGCATTATTGTAGAGGATGTCTATATGAGGGGCTGCGTTTGCTATTTCAGATAGTAACTCTTTGACCTGCGCCGGGTCGGATAGATCGGCCTCCAACGATACAGCACGTACGCCGTTAGCTAATATCTGTTCAGCGAGCGCGCTCGTGCGCTCAACGGATCTGGAATGCAGTACCAGGTTACAACCAAGCTTGCTTAATGCTATGGCAATTTCCTGACCGATGCCTCTGCTGGCGCCTGTTACCAGTGCCCATTTTTCATTTATCGCTATCATCTTTATCACTTATTATTTAACAAGTATTAAGTCCAGGCTAAGTAACGTAATTCAGGTATTCGGAAAATTATTTGATATAGCCCAGCTGTTCATAGAGTTCAGGCGACTGTTTCATGTAACGGTCTTTTCCGGTCTCTTTAAACCAGGCGTTGGCTACCTGCGGATTATTCTGCAGTCGCGCGTCTTTCCATTTTAGTGATGTGAATCCGGGATACGTGCTCCAGTCCGCATTGATATAGCTGATCGCTTTCACATTCTTGCGGTAAGTGAGTGAGAGTAAATTCACGAACCACGTGTTCCAGGCATCGATATTATCCTTGTCTATGCCGTTAATCGGGCTGGCTTCAGCGACCATCACCGGTTTCTTATGCTGTTTCGCAAAATTAAATACATCATTCGTCTCTTTGCTCAGGTCGGCTGAGTACATGTGACCAAACAGTGAAATGCCCACCCAGTCGACATAGTCTTCACCGGGGTACCAGTCAGATAACGGGTAGCCTTTATACGTA
>Ga0316193_10003526_pt1 | contig 11331 bp, 14 predicted proteins | sample MerIslsedime2_MG_FD_207735 | JGI IMG/M metagenome (GOLD analysis project Ga0316193, IMG submission 207735) | Coastal sediment microbial communities from Maine, United States - Merrow Island sediment 2 | ecosystem: Environmental > Aquatic > Marine > Coastal > Sediment | place: USA: Maine... | reverse complement strand
AATAATTCCTCTGCAGCCTGCGCGAAAGCGCTGCCCGGTACGACCGATAACAGCAACAATGCGAGCAGTCCGGCGGCCTTGGCGCGCCGCGCACGGGCGGATTGTGTGGCTTGAGCTCTCAGCAAAACGCAGTATCTCCGGGGCTTATGGGTAGCTACAGATTGAAGTTCACATAATTCGGCTAAAATCGCACGTCTGGCGGATCAAAACTATGACGTAGTGCAAAAAAATCCCCCTAATTGAGAGCAATCAGGGGGATTTCAGGGTTGACGCCGGCCGCCTGTCGTCCTGAAGGCGGGCCGAAGTCAGGCGCTCTTGCCGGTCCTACGTGACGTCGTCGTCAACATCGTCGTCGTCCATATCGTCATCGTCATCGTCATCGTCGTCGTCCATATCGTCGTCCATATCGTCGTCGTCATCATCGAGATCGTCTTCGATTTCTTCGTCGTCTTCGAGACCGTCGTGGTCTTCTTCATCGATCGCATGGTCGTCGTCGCCGAAATCTTCGCCATCTTCGAATCCATCACTGTCGTCGTCGCTGTCGAATCCTTCGTCGCGGTCATCATTCAGGTCGTCGCCACCGTCATCGCCTTCATGGTCGATCTCGTTGTCGCCGCTTTCATGATCAACACCGAAGTCTTCGCCATAATCGTCGCTTTCGAAGCCACTTCCCGGTCCTTCCATTTCAGTAACCATGCCATCGATATCATCAATGTCTTCAATGATGTCCATGGTCATCTCGTCCAGATCATCGTCGGCACTGGAAATAGCCGGGACCAGCGTGAAACAGGTCATTGCTATCGTGGCAAAAAACAGTTTTAGCGTGTTCATCTCAATCACTCCTTGATCAATACTTCAGCTCGAATTTCTATCGTCGCCGAAAACGTTTACTAAATTACATTTACCTGAAGACGAAATGTACGATCGTCTTCACCGTGTTCAAGAGTCGCGAGCAATTCGCCGCTTGTCGGCATGGTCGCGATCAGGCGCAAAGGCAGCAGGTTCTTGCCTTCCTTCAAGCTGGTCTTCCAGGTGACCTGTCGCTGACCTTCGAAGCCAGCCAGCTCGATACCGTCCGGCAGCGTTAACGTCAATGTCGCGCCTTCGAGCGGAATCACCGACGAAAAAACCAGGTTTACGGTGCGCGGCTCTTCCAACGCCATCGTCACCATGGGTATTGGTGAGTCCACCGAGCCGGTATTCGGAGCGTCGATCAACACGCCACTCAATAACCAGATGGCCAGGCCCGCTGCAACTGCGCTGCCAAAACCCGTCATCCACGAACGCTTGTGTTGCTGCTTGATGCCCTGGCGTTCCGCCGCGATCAACGCGCGATCAAAATAGGTGGCATCGGGGGTCGGCATGCTGGAATCTCCATATTCTCTCATTGAGCTGCGAAGACGACGTTCACGATCGATGAGTTGCTGACACGCGTCACAAGTTGCGACATGCTGTTGAAGCCGCGCATTTGCGCCTTCTTCCAGCGTCTCATCGACGTAATCATCGAAATTCGTTTTCAGGTCTTTGCAGTTCATCATTTTCATCCTGTTATCCGATACACGATATGGCTCAGAAAAAGGTTCCGTCGTTGGTCAATAGGTCGCGTAATCGTGCCCGGGCACGGTGCAGTCGGGACTTGATCGTGCCCACGGGGTCGCCGGTAATAGATTGAATTTCTTCAAGTTTATAGCCCTCCGAATCGTGCAGGAGGACAACCAGGCGATGGTCATCACTGAGCTCGGCGAGTGCCGCCTCGAGCCGTATTATGTTATCTCCACGCTCGGCATCGCGCTCCGGGCTGGCATCACCGGGCAGTGATTCGACCGTGTTGCCGGGCAATCCGCCTTCCTCAACCATGACCAGTCTTTGGCGTGCGTATTTGCGGCGGTTGTCTATGAAGTGGTTGTACATCACGCGGCTGAGCCAGGCGCCGGGCTCTTCGATACTGATCAGGTCATCCAGCCGAACATAAATTTTGGTCAAAACATCCTGAAACAGGTCCTCGGCTTCCGCTTTGTTGCCGGCCAGCCGAAACGCAAGCCGGTACAAGCGCTCCATGTGGGGTCTCAGTAGTTGGTCAAAGCCGGTGCTTTTCATTTTGTCAGTAGAGTCCATGAGTATCAGGCCGGAATTCGTCGCAACCCGAGTGTAGAGGCCGATTTCCAAATCTCAAGGAACCCCATCCGGGTTTACCCGGCCAAGTGCTGTCCACGGCGCGGCCCCTGCGCTTCGTGCAAACGCCTAATCACTGACAGGTGTTGCCGTAAATTTACCTACGTTGTTGCCGCCCAGCCGGTGCGCGTAGTTAAAAAAACCGCTTGCGCCTTCATCGTCCATTTCACCGTTAAGCAAATGATCCGCATTGCATATTGATGACGTGAGGTCGACCGTCAGCCACTGGCCGTGCACTCGATAAGCCGGTCTCAAATCGAACCCGAAATCGTAATCCACGCTTTCTTCGAGAATCAGGGCGCGATACCAGTCGCCCTCGGCGCACACGGCATTGTCAACAGGCGCTCCCGTTAGTCGCAGCACGATATGCCCCATGGATTGTTCCTCCGGGTCAACGATATGAAAGTCCCAGGTACCCGGTTGTTGCCAGGGAACCGGTGTTAGCCGGGCCATCATGCCGCGATAGGTCGTCGTGCTACTGCTGGTTCCGCAGCCGGCAAGCAAAACGAGAATGATCGCGAATCTTATAAGTATGGCCACAAACGACACCGCGCGCTGAACAAGCTGTCAGACTGTATTACCGAATCGGGATTTAAGCTCGATCGTGCCAAGGCCGTCAATCGAAAGGCTGTGGCCGACTGGATACCCGGCCAGTTGAGCCGCTAGATGCCGATCTGGATAATGAAATAATGATCCAGCAGAAGCGCGGCGAACAGGTACATCAGGTAGCTAATCGAGAAACGGAACATGCGCATGGGCAATTCCCCGGTCTTGTCGCTTCCAAGGCGCAGCGCGTACCACAGGAATCGGCCACCCAATGCCAAGGCTGTCGCCAGGTAGATCAATCCGCTCATGCCCGACAGGTATGGCATGACGGTTATGAGAATCAGAATGATGGTGTACAACAAGATGAACCGGCACGTGTACTCAACGCCATGCGTCACCGGCAGCATGGGTATGCCGACTTTCGCATACTCGTCTTTACGGGCAATGGCCAGCGCCCAAAAATGCGGCGGCGTCCAGGCGAATATGATCAGGAATAAAATCAACGCATCGCTGTGCAATTCGCCGGTCATCGTTGTCCAGCCCAGCACTGGCGGTGCGGCACCAGCGGCACCACCTATGACGATGTTTTGAGGTGTCGCACGTTTCAGGTACACGGTGTAAATCACGGCATAGCCGATCAGCGACGCGAACGTCAGAACGGCGGTTATCGGGTTTACCAGGAACCACAACATCAACATGGATACCGTGCACAGGATACTGGCGAATGCGAACGCGCTGGCTTGCGACACTTTCCCTTGCGGGAGTGGACGATTGCGCGTGCGGATCATCTCGATATCAATGCGTGCGTCCAGCATCTGGTTGACGACCGCTGCGGACGATGCAGCCAGGCCGATTCCGAGAGTGCCGAAAAGCAGCAAGCCGAGATCCGGCATGCCCGGGACAGCCAGAAACATACCAACAATCGCAGTGAATACGATCAGCATGACGACACGCGGCTTCGTCAGTTCGTAATAGTCACGAAACGCGGCAGAGACTCTAATGCTGGTTGTGGTCAATCGGATCCCCCGGATTAGCCGATGTGTGAAAGTTTCAGCAGGTGTTTAATATCACCGACCATTTCTTTCGGGTTAAGGTCCGGGGGAAAATACATGACGAGATTGCCCAGCGGATCGATCAAGTAACAACCACCGGACGCCAACGTCATTGGGCGCTTTCCCTCCAGCAGCACGCTCAGCCCCGAATCTGTCATTGTTATGAGACCGGCATGCTGTTCTTCGAGGACCACTGTATCCGGCAGGGAATCGCCGTGCAAGAATACACGCCCGACGCGGCCCATATCTTTGCCCAGCATCAGCCTGGACTGGCGTAATCGCACCAGGGCCTGGCCACAGTCCTCGTCGCACTCGCCAGTGTTCGAATACAACATAAGCCACTGATTCTGCCTGGCTTTATGAATTTCCGATTGAGGCATTTCGTCGCCCAGACTGACGATTGGCAGCAGCAATGCGCCTTTATTGGTGCCCGAATCGGGTGCCAGCGAGCTATTGAAGTAGTACATCCACGCGGCCAGCACTAAAGGCACGCCGAATACAGCTGCGATGAGCAGTAATTGCAGTCGCCCGGGACCCTGTTTCGTCACTTCAGTCATTATTTTTCAATGTACTCTTGCGAAAATTCCAGACCATCAGCCCGAACAGGGCGAGCGCCATGGCGAACCACTGAAACGCGTAGCCGTAGTGAGTTGAGGTACCCGTCTGTGGAGGCTTCCATTGGCGGACAAAACCGCTTTCCTCATCAGCATTAAGTAACAACACGTAAGGCAAAACATCCCGCTCTATCTCCAGCGCGATTTCATCCGCCGTCGGCCAAACACCAACGCGCGGCCAGCTGCTGTGATCAGTAAAAGCCTCGCCCGGGCGGATACCGACACGAGGCAGCGCTCCGGCCTTGCCGCGAATCAGGCCGGCCGTCGCATCTAACGCTATGTCAGGGAGTTCCTGATTACCCGCCGACCTGCGGACCCAGCCGCGATTTACCAGTAACAACGGTCCGTATGCATCGAATTCGAACGGCGTAATCACGTAATAACCAAGCGCACCGTCCAGAATCGCGTTTTCTATCAGGATCTGGCGGTCGCCGAGAAACTGTCCGCGTGATTCGATCGCAACGAACCGTTTCGGGCGCAGGTCTTCGTGCACCTGTACATAGCGCGGTGGACTGTCGAATGATTGTTGCAGAGCAATTTTTTCTTTCGCACGATCGAGCTGCCAAAAACCAAGCCGCATAAACAACAACACAAGTACAATACCGACCAGCGGCGGAATGATTCGCTTGATGAATTTCTGCTTGTCGCTGCTCAGTTTCACGAGATGTTCCCGCCATCACTCTGACTTGGAGAGATCATGAAGGCAATTGTGTTATTGATCCTGCTGGCCATTCTGATCAGCCTGGGATCGGGTTTGTACTACTTAATACGAGACCGCGAAGGCTCACCGCGATTGCTCAAGGCCCTTATTTTGCGTGTCGGGCTCTCGGCGGCGCTGATCCTTTTCCTGGTGATTTCCTTCTTTATGGGCTGGATTTCACCGTAGCCGCCGGACGTTTGGTTACAACCAGTAAACGAAAACGTACAGCCCGACCCAGACAACATCCACAAAATGCCAGTACCAGGCGACTGCCTCGAAGGCAAAGTGGTTGGTAGGTGTGAAGTGCCCTTTCATGACTCGCAGCCAGATAATGGTCAACATTATCGCGCCAAGGGTGACGTGCATGCCATGGAATCCGGTCAGCAAATAAAAAGTAGAACCGTAAATTCCGGTGGTCAACTTGAGGTTCAACTCGTGATAGGCGTGCATGTATTCCACGCCCTGCAAATACACGAAAACGAATCCAAGCAGGAAGGTCGCAGCAAGGAAAGTTTTCAATACCGCACGCTTGCCATGCAGCAGTGCGTGATGCGCGATCGTCACGGTGATGCTACTGGTCATCAGCAGTGCCGTGTTGATGAGCGGCAATCCGAACGGCTTCATTACTTCGTAATCACCACCGACATTGGCCGGACCGTTGGTTGGCCAGGTGCTTTCGAACGAAGGCCAGATAAGCAGGTTGGTGAAAAAGTTATTGCTGCTTCCGCCTAACCAGGGAATAGCCATATTCCTTGCATAAAACAGCGCACCAAAAAACGCTGCAAAAAACATAACCTCAGAGAAGATGAACCAGAACATGCCCATGCGAAATGATGCGTCCACCTGCGCGTTATAAGCGCCGCCCTCGCTTTCGCCGATGACGTTGCCGAACCAGCCTATGAGCATAAAGACCAGAACCAGGAGCCCGGCGATAAAGACCCAATAAGCGGGGTTGCTGCCGTTAAGCCAGCTTGAGACGCCTACAACTGTCAGCAGTAAACCAACGGCACCAACGATTGGCCAATGGCTGCTTTCTGGTACGTAATAATGTTCGTCGTTCGACATGATAATTTCCGGTCAACTAGACTCAGTGCGAAGCATGCGCGCTATGGTCTGCGTTATGCGCTTCTCTCGCAGTGTCAAAGAAAGTGTAAGAAAGAGTGATGGTATCGATGTACTCAGGCAGGTCAGAATCAATGACGAAGCGAACCGGCATATCACGGTTCTCTTTTGCGTCGAATTCCTGAGTTGTGAAACAAAAACATTCGAGCTTCTTGAAATATTTCGCAGCCTCTGCCGGTGCGATGCTCGGGACGGCCTGGGCGATCATGTGGCGGTCGGTCAGGTTGCGAGCGGTAAACGACGTTTCATAAATCGCACCCGGATTAATCGACATCGAATCAACGGACGAACTGAATTCCCATGGCGCATACTGATTGACAGTTGTGTCGAACTCGAGCGTAATCGTGCGGTCCAGCGCTACCTTGTCGTCGACGAGTCCTTCAACGGCAGCAGCAGTCTTATTGGTTTTTCCACCAAGACCGGTCACTTCGCAAAACGCGTCGTAAATCGGTACCAACAGGAAGCCGAAACCGAACATTGCGATCGTAAGAATCAACAGGCGCAGGGCCAGGGAGTTGCTTGCGGTGTTCTTGTCTTTTTCGGTAGTCATGGTCTAAGCCTTCAATACACCGAGCAGAATGAAGCCGAGATAAAATGCCAGTGCGACTGCGGCGAGAATCAAAGCGGTTCGGCGCGTGCCTCTACTTTTGCCGGGTTTTGGATCGTCCGATGTCATGAAAACGCTGCGTCCCCCGTAACCTCCGGTGGCTCCGCAAACGTGTGATACGGTGCCGGCGACGGCACAGTCCACTCCAGGCCCCTCGGGTTGTCCCATACTTCCTGGGTGGCCGTTTCACCTGTGCCGCGGGCACAGCGAATGACGATGTACACAAACAACAGCTGTGAAACACCAAAACCGATAGCGCCAATACTCGCGTACATGTTGAAGTCAGCAAACTGCGTCGAGTAGTCGGGAATTCGCCGTGGCATTCCGGCAAGTCCCAGGAAGTGCATTGGGAAGAACGTGAGATTGACAAAAATTGTCGACGCCCAGAAATGCAATTTGCCAAGTTTCTCGTCATACATACGACCGGTCCACTTCGGTAACCAGTAATACACAGCGGCCATCAAGGCAAAAACGGAACCTGGCACGAGCACGTAATGAAAGTGTGCAACAACAAAATAGGAGTCGTGATACTGAATATCGGCGGGTACCAGCGCCAGCATCAGTCCCGAGAAGCCACCAATAGTGAACAGGAAAACGAATGCCAATGAAAACAGCATCGGTGTTTCGAACGTCATGGCGCCTTTCCACATGGTCGCCACCCAGTTAAATATTTTCACACCGGTTGGCACCGCGATGAGCATCGTGGCAAACATGAAAAACAGCTGTCCTGTTAATGGCATGCCGGTTGTGAACATATGGTGCGCCCAGACGATGAACGAAAGAAACGCGATGCTGGCTGCCGCGTATACCATGGAGTCATGACCGAATAATGGCTTGCGCGAAAACGTCGGAATAATTTCAGAGACCACGCCAAACGCGGGCAGGATCATGATGTAAACCTCGGGGTGACCGAAAAACCAGAAAATGTGCTGGAACATAACCGGGTCGCCGCCACCGGCCGCAAGAAAGAAGCTGGTGCCAAAAAATCGGTCCGTAAGAAGCATCGTCACTGCACCCGCGAGCACAGGCATCACGGCGATCAACAAATAGGCCGTGATCAGCCAGGTCCATACGAACATTGGCATGGCCAACAGGGTCATGCTCGGCGCGCGCATATTGATGATCGTCACGATGATGTTGATCGCGCCCATAATGGATGAGATACCCATCAGATGGACCGAGAAAATCAGGAACGGAAAGGCATCACCGGTTTGAAGCACCAGCGGTGGGTACATGGTCCAGCCACTGGCTGGCGCGCCGCCTGGCATTAGCAGTGTTGATACCAGGACGCCGAACGCAACGGGCAGGATCCAGAAGGACCAGTTATTCATACGCGGCAGCGCCATGTCGGGCGCGCCGATCATCATCGGGACCATCCAGTTGGCAAGGCCGACAAATGCCGGCATGACCGCACCAAAGACCATAATGAGCGCGTGCATTGTGGTCATCTGGTTAAAGAACGCCGGATGCACGAACTGCAAGCCGGGCGCGAACAATTCAGTACGAATCACCAGCGCCATCATGCCGCCGACAAAAAACATGACCAGGCTCAATACCAGGTACATCGTACCGATGTCTTTGTGGTTGGTTGCGAAAAGCCAGCGCTTTATGCCCTTGGCAGGACCATGATGGTCGTCATGTTCGGCGTGGGCGTCCGCGGTAATGGTTGCACTACTCATTCGTCGATCTCCGTCGGCAAGCAACCCGTCAGGTTGTCACCGAGATAGCATTAATTTGCTGCGAGCTTGCTCGCGTCTTGTTTCTGTGTGGCCAGCCAGGCTTGATAGGCATCCGCCTCGACAATTTCCACGACAATCGGCATGTAGCCGTGATCCATGCCACATAATTCTGCGCATTGACCACGATAGACGCCGACCTTCTCGGCTCGAAACCAGGTCTCGTTCATAAAGCCGGGTATGGCGTCTTTCTTGATTGCGAGGTCCGGCACCCACCAGGCGTGAACAACGTCACTCGAGGTGATCAGCACACGCACTTTTGCGTCTTTCGGCAGGACCAGGCGGTTGTCGACTTCCAGCAGGTAGTTCTCGACCGTGTACGGGTCGATTCCGGAGTCCTTGCGCCGAGCGTCAACGCTGGTTCGCGCAAGGCTGCTGTAAAACGAGACATCTTCGCCCTTGTATTCGTAATGCCACTTCCACTGGTAACCGGTTATCACCACCGTCAGGTCGGGCTTGCGAGAGTCTTCGAGCTTTATCAGCGTCTCGGCCGACGGCACGGCCATGATCAGCAGTATGACAATCGGAATTACCGTCCAGATAATCTCGGCGGATGTGCTGTGCGAGAATTTCGCTGGCTCGACACCCAGCGATTTTCGATGCCGGATCAGCGAGTAAATCATGACGCCAAATACCACGACGGCAATGACACAGCACCACCAGAAAACCTGCATATGCAGGTTGTAGGTCTCTGCACTGAGCTCCGTTACGCCTTTCGGCATGTTGAGAGCCAAGTCAGCGCTGGCCGTGCCTGCTGTGAGCAAGCCCACAACGCCAAGACACATTTTTCGAATCATTGAGATCACCTGGCGGCGTCGATACGCCGCGTTGTTACATTTTCGGGTAGCAAAATACCGGCGCGGATCGCGCGTCGACACCGGCTTCCACCTTGCTGATGAAAATCCGGCGAACATTCGCTGCTCCTGCAACGGATTGGCCGCTGAAAAGCCCGCGAAGTTTACTGAAACCAGCGCAGGCATGCAATCCCCCTGCTGTCGATTATCCAGCAATAAGCACATAAAAAACAGCGCCTTAGCAGATGCGAAGACAGTTAAGAATGAGTCTGAATCGTAACGGGTTTACGCTAATTGCGCCGTCGCCCGATATCTTCGGACGCAAACCTGAACTCACCGGGCGAGGCTGCAACGCCCCGGCCAAACGCATGGCCGTATACCAGCTCAAGCTTGAGCTCGATGACACCGTCTATGGCCCGGTCATCGAGGGACTCGCGAAACCGGGCAACCCGCCCCTTTCCGGTGAGCGAGCGTCTGCGATCGCGAAGGCTGTTGCGCGCCCCCGCCGCCGCCAGGTCCGCCAGAATTGCGCCGCTGTCACGATAGGTGATCGACAGGTAATCGATATCCAGAACCGGGTCACTCAATCCCGCCTGCATGACCGCATCACCCAGGTTGTGCATATCCGCGAAGTGATGCACATGCGGGCCATCGTCAACGCTGCTCCAGGCCTGCCGGATTACCGTTAGCGAATCCGGGCCGAGCGTCGAAAACAAAAATACGCCATCCTTGCGAAGCACGCGCGCGACCTCGCGGAGACACGCGGGCACATCGTCAATCCAGGGCAGCAACAAATTGGCGAAGACGTAATCAACACTGCCCGATGCCAGCGGCAGCTGCGCGGCATCTGCCTGCAGTTCACGCACTTTCGAAAACCAGCCGCGCGAATCCTTGGCCCGCTTCAGCATCGGCGCAGATCGATCGATACTGAGTATCCGGGCTTTCGGGAAGTGCCGTGCGATCTGCCTGCTGCCGGCGCCCAGCGCACTGCCCAGGTCAACCACATGTCGTGGCGCAATGGCGATTGGCTGCAAACGCTGCATCAGGCCTTCGGCGGCCGTCCGATGGACAAAATCCGCGCCGGCAAATCGTGTGGCAGCACGGTCAAAGCCGGACCGCACATGCAGCTGATTGAGTTTGCCGGGATTAACGACGGTCACGGGGAATCCAGGAACTTGAAGAGCGCCCATGATCCTGCAACCGACGTGTTAAACGCAAACACAACAAATGGAGGACATTCGTCGATGGCGTCATCAAGACGGTGCGGACACGATACCCGGTATGGAAAACCTGTGGCCAAGAAGAGCGTTGAACCTGGTGTTTCCGCCGCACTGCGTCTTCTGCTCGACACCCTGCAAAGCAGATGCGTGCTGTGACCGGTGCAGGCAACTTTTACCCGCGAATACGATAGCCTGCACGCGCTGCGGCTCCCCTGTTGAGACGACAACTGACAGTGCCTGCGCCGCCTGCCAGCAACGGCCACCATCATTCAGTGCGGCGGCAGCGCCACTCCGGTACGAGTTTCCAGTCGACATGGCAATCAAGTCGATGAAGTTCAGGCATAAGCTCTTCTACCTGCCGGTGTTCGGCGAGCTGTTACTTATTGAGATCCGGCAACGGTTCGACGACGCGGATAGCCTGGTCCCGGTGCCTTTACACCGCTGGCGCCAGGCACGGCGAGGTTTCAATCAGGCGCTGGAGCTCGCCAGGTTTATCGGCCGGTATACCGGCCTGCCGATTGTGGGGAACGTCAGGAGGGTACGTTCGACCAAAACGCAAAGTGGACTCACCGCTGACGAGCGCAAACGAAACCTGAAAGACGCCTTCGCAGTTGCAGGCAAGCTGCGATTCCGTCGCCCGTTAATCATCGACGACGTCATGACCACCGGCGAAACCTGTAATCAGCTGGCCGGAACCCTGTTGTCTGCGGGCGCCGAAAAAGTGTACGTACTGACGATCGCACGCGCGAATCCGAAAAAATAAAAATC
>Ga0316193_10003525_pt1 | contig 11331 bp, 9 predicted proteins | sample MerIslsedime2_MG_FD_207735 | JGI IMG/M metagenome (GOLD analysis project Ga0316193, IMG submission 207735) | Coastal sediment microbial communities from Maine, United States - Merrow Island sediment 2 | ecosystem: Environmental > Aquatic > Marine > Coastal > Sediment | place: USA: Maine... | reverse complement strand
CAGCATCTGATAGAACCCCTGGTCACGCGTCTGGAGCGGACCTCCGATTATCAACAGCGGCGCCAGGATATCCGCGCGTTCAACGCCAGCAGCCCGATTCTCAAGCGCGGTCTGGCACTGACCCCGGTAAAGTTCGGCATATCTTTTACAGTGCAGCACCTGAACCAGGCCGGTGCCTTGCTGCATGTCTACACGGACGGCAGTGTGCAGTTAAACCACGGTGGCACCGAGATGGGGCAGGGCCTGTATACGAAAGTCGCACAGGTTGTTGCGCATGAGCTACAGGTGGATATGGATAACATAAGCTGCACATCGACTCGCACTGACAAGGTTCCCAATACTTCGCCCACGGCGGCCTCTTCCGGGAGTGACCTCAACGGCATGGCCGCGCGGGACGCCAGCCGCAAAATCCGGCACAGGCTGACCGAGTTCGCGGCACAACATTTCGGCGTTGACATTGAGTCAGTCAGCTTCAGTAACGGGATCGTCACAGCAGGTGAGCATGCATTGTCCTTTGCCGAGCTGGTGCAGCTGGCCTACCTCAACCGGATTTCACTGTCTGCAACAGGTTACTACCGCACGCCTAAAATTCACTATGACCGCGAGCAGGCGCAAGGTCGCCCCTTCTTTTACTTTGCCTACGGTGCCGCCGTTTCCGAAGTGGTTATCGACACGCTTACCGGAGAGTACAAAGTGTTGCGGGTCGATATCTGCCAGGATGTGGGCCAATCACTGAACCCCGCCCTGGATATCGGCCAGATTGAAGGCGGTTTTATCCAGGGCATGGGATGGCTGACCTGCGAAGAGTTGGTCTGGGGCGAGGATGGTCGCCTGCAGACCGTGAACCCGGCCAGTTACAAGATTCCGGCCGTTGGCGACACGCCCGCCATTTTCAATGTGGAATTGCTGCCGGACAGCCCGAACGTGGAGGCAACCATATTCCACTCCAAGGCCGTGGGCGAGCCGCCGCTGATGCTGGGAATAGCGGTATGGTCTGCACTGCGTGATGCCGTATGCAGCTTGGGGGATTATCGCTATAGCCCCTGTTTCGATGCGCCGGCAACGCCGGAGCGTGTGCTCAAGGCCTGCGAGGAAATCAGATCGCAGCGGGAGGCCCCCTTGTCATGAACGAACTCAATACCAATACCGAATGGGCACTGGCGGCCATACAATTACAACAGGCGGGCGAGGATTACGTCCTGGTCACCGTACTGGGGTCCCGGGGCTCTACACCGCGCGATACCGGCACGAAAATGGTGATCTGTGCGGCGCAAAGCTACGGCACCATAGGTGGCGGCCACCTGGAATTACGCGCCGTGGAAATTGCATTGCAAATGTTACAGCTGGAGGAAGACCAGCAGCGCGTGGAATATTTCCCCCTCGGTCCCAGCCTGGGTCAATGTTGTGGCGGCAGTACCAGCGTGCTGTTTGAAAGTTTTAAAGCCAGCCGCCTGGAGGTAATGTTGTTCGGGGCGGGGCACGTTGGCTCTACACTGGTGCCAATATTACAGCAGCTGCCTTGCCGTCTGCACTGGGTGGACAGTCGGGAGAGTTTCGAGCAGCGGTCAGTGCCGGCCAATGTGACGACGGTTGTGAGCGAGGCCCCCGCAATGGAGGTTGCGCTGATGCCTCCCGGTAGCTGGTTCATCATCATGACCCACAATCACCAGCTGGATTACGAGATCCTGCGTGCTGTGCTGGATCGTGGCGATGCCGCGTATATTGGCATGATAGGCTCCAGCACCAAGTGGCGCCGTTTCCAGATGCGCTTGCAACACCAGGGCTACAGCCCGGGGGTCTGCGAAACCGTACACTGCCCGATCGGCCTGGATACCGTACCGGGCAAACGCCCGATTGAAGTCGCGGTGTCTGTTGCCGCAGAGATCATCGGGCTCTACAACCAGAGCACGACCAAGCGCTCCACCCAGCGAGGACCAGCCAGGTTGGACTTGCAACAACTGGTCGCAAATTTAACTGAAGGGGAGTCTGTGTGAGCCAGCAGCCCTTTGCCATGCGCAGTCGTCGCGTCATTATCGACGCGGGCGAACAGGCTGCGACGGTTCTTATAGCCGATGGCAGGATCGCTAGCGTTATCGACTACGCTGCAGCACCCGATTGCCCGGTGGAAGATCTGGGCGATAAAGTACTGATGCCGGGTCTGGTAGACACCCATGTTCATATCAACGAACCGGGCCGCACGGAATGGGAGGGCTTCAATACCGCGACTCAGGCCGCGGCAGCAGGCGGTATTACCACAGTGGTGGATATGCCACTCAACTGCACACCGGTTACTACCACGGCGGATGCGCTGCGCCAGAAGCTCGATTCACTGGGAGATCAACTCTGGGTAGACTGCGGTTTCTGGGGTGGGGTAGTTCCCGATAACCTCGATGACCTGGAAGAATTGCTGCGCGCAGGGGTACTTGGGGTCAAATCCTTTACCATTCACTCGGGTATTGATGACTTTCCCAAGGTGAACGAATCTCATATTCGCAGGGCGTTGCCGATAGTGGCGGCGCACCAGGTGCCCTATCTTATCCATGCGGAACTGGATCGGGCGAATACACCGCCGGCTGATATAGGCTCCAGTTACCAGAGCTTTCTTGCATCGCGGCCTCCCAGCTGGGAAACCGATGCCATTGACCTGTTGATCGACCTGGCCGAAGAGGCGCGGCTGGCCGGGCACAACGCCCGGGTGCATATCGTGCACCTGTCCTGCGCCGACGCTATCCCGGCTATCGCCCGGGCGCAGGGTAGGGGGCTTGCCATAACTGCAGAGACTTGCCCGCATTATCTGACCCTGTTCGCGGAGGCTTGCCCCGATGGCAAGACGCTCTACAAGTGTTGCCCACCCATACGCGAAGATGCAAACCGCACCGCGCTGTGGCAGGGATTGGCGCAGGGCACCATTGAATTCGTGGTGTCCGATCACTCCCCCTGTACGCCGCAACTGAAACACCTGGACAGCGGAGATCTGGACAAAGCCTGGGGCGGTATCTCCTCATTGCAATTCGGTTTACCCCTGATCTGGAGCGAAGCACGCGAGCGCGGCTTTTCCCTGCCCGCGGTCGTAGACTGGATGGCCACGCGCCCGGCGCAATTTGCCGGGCTGGGTGCGCGCAAGGGTCGTATCGCCCCGGGTTATGACGCTGACCTGGTGGTGTTCGAAGACAGCGGCAGTTTCACCATAAGTCCGGAAATCATCAAGTTTCGCCACAAGATAACACCCTACGAGGGACGCCAGGTGACGGGTATCGTCGAAAGGACGCTGCTGCGCGGCCATGAAATTTTTGCCAACGGTGAGATCATCGGCGCCTCCCGCGGCCAGCCGCTACTGAAAAAGGAATAACGTACCGTCATGAGCACCAGCAGAGAATATTTCGTCAGTCGCTACACGGATCTGATGAGCGCACGAGTAGGCGGCAAGGCACTGTCATGCTCGGACGAGTGGTTTGCCGAATGTGAAAATCTGGTCAAGCATGACGAGCCCATCTTCCGCAAGGGCCACTTCATTTCCCGGGGTCAGTGGATGGACGGTTGGGAGTCGCGTCGCAGTTTTGGCCGTCGCGCTAGAGAGGTCTCGGGACTGGATCACGACTGGTGCATGTTGCGACTGGGCATCCCCGGCGTCATTCACGGGGTGGACATAGAGACCACCCATTTCACCGGTAACGCCCCCGAATATGCAGCGTTGGAGGGCGCCTGGTTGGAGGGCAGCCTCAGCGAGCACATTGACTGGTTTGAGTTGCTGCCCAAAAGCAGCACCAGCGCAGATAGTCACAACATCTTCGCGGTAAGCTGTGATCGCCCCTGCACCCACCTGCGCCTGAAAATATACCCGGATGGTGGCGTAGCGCGACTGCGTACCTGGGGCAGTGCCAAGGCTCTGCGGGAGAACTATGTCGAGGGTGAACTGTTGGACCTGGCAAATGTAATGGTGGGTGCTCGCGGTCAGCAATGCAGTGACGAATTCTATAGCTCGCCCAGTAACCTGTTAATGCCAGGCACCGGGACCAATATGGGCGACGGCTGGGAGACGCGCCGCCGCCGTGACGACGGCCACGACTGGTGCATCATAAAGTTTGGTATCCCCGGCAGCATTCGCCGGGTTGTGGTTGATACCGCCCATTTCAAGGGCAACTACCCGGATCATTTCAGCCTGGAGGCCACCTGTTCAGACGCTACTGACCTGCAACCCGAGGAGGCCAAGTGGCAAACAGTGATCGCCGAGACGCCTCTGCGGGCGGACCAGGTACATATCTTCATCAAACAGATCCTCTGCGACCCGGATCAGCAGTTTACACATGTGCGGCTGAATATTTTCCCGGACGGCGGTGTCAGTCGACTGCGGGTATTCGGCTGCCCTGATTGGGACGCTATCGCGTGACGCTGGAGGTATTAAATCAGGCCGAAACTGACCAGGCGGCACAGCTGCTGCAACAGTGTTGCACCAGCGATGCCTGGATAGCCGGGGTGCTGGAACAGCGACCTTTTGCAGATGCCGATGCGTTGCGCAGTGCGGCCGATACTGCGTGGCAACACCTGGATGAAACAGATTACCTGCAGGCCTTTGAGGGGCATCCAAAAATTGGCGACGTCAATTCACTCAAGGCAAAGTATGCGGATACCAAGCAATTGGCCGCGGGGGAACAGGCATCGGTGAACAGTGCTACCGATGCTGTGATCTCGGCTTTGGCGGCGGGCAATACAGCCTATGAAAAAAAATTCGGGTTTATCTTCATAGTTTGCGCCACCGGCAAAAGCGCCGGGGAAATGTTGGCTTTATTGCAGGACAGATTGCCCAACAGCCGTGAGCAGGAACTGGCAAACGCGGCTGAGGAGCAAAGAAAAATCTTCCACCTCAGATTAGAGAAATTACTATGAGTCAGATCACTACCCATATCCTGGATACCGCCCTGGGTTGTCCGGCGGCTGGCGTGAGCATTCAGTTGTCACAGCAGGTTGATAGCGACTGGCAGGAGGTCGGCAGTGGCGTGACCAACAGTGATGGCAGGGTCCCCGACCTGTGCCCGCAAGGGCAGGTGCTGGATGCCGGCGTCTATCGTATGCATTTCGCCATCAGCGAATATTTCACTGCGAACGGGTCCCCGGTTTTTTATCCCTGGGCTGATGTGGTATTCAATATCCCAGAAGGTGGCCAGCATTATCATGTACCCCTGCTGCTTTCCCCCTTTGGCTACTCCACCTACCGTGGCAGCTGAACCATTGGAACTTGTGCTGCAACCACTAACAAGTGACGCCTTTCGAGAATTTGGTGAGGTGATACAGCTTGGGTCGGGTGATGAAGTCATGCCCATAAACTATGGGCTAACCGAACGTCATCATGGCCTTGCTAAAATTGACGTCGAGACGCAAGGGGGGCACGGCATAATCAATATATTCCGCAGCGTGCCCATTGAGCTGCCTTTCCAGATAAAGGTAATGGAACGGCACCCGTTGGGCAGCCAGGCATTCATGCCACTCTCTGGTAACCCCTATATCATCGTGGTCGCTCCCCCGGGTGATTTCGAGCCCACTGCCATGCGCGCTTTTCTCGCCGAGCCGAACCAGGGTGTCAACTACGCGCGGGGAACCTGGCACCATTACTGCCTGGCGTTGCAAGGGGTTAGCGATTTCCTGGTGGTAGACCGCGCCGGTGATGGCGATAACTGCGATGAAATAGCGTTGCCTCTCGCTATGCAGGTTACTATCGCAACACGGCCGCAGGGGTAGGGCGCTGATATGCAAGCTTACCGTGCCAGCATACTGCATTTTCTCGATGACCCGGATACCGTCGGTAGCGACGACTGCTACCAGTATTTTGCCGATGGTGCTCTTGTTGTCGCTGATGGCAAGGTGGTATGCGTAGGGCCTGCTGAACAGGTACTGGCAGAGCTGGATGCAGGCGTCCCCGTCAAAGAGTATCCGGATGGCCTGATCGTGCCAGGCTTTGTTGATACGCACATACACTATCCCCAGACAGAGATGATCGCCGCCTATGGCGAACAATTATTGGAGTGGCTGGAAACCTATACCTTCCCGGTAGAAAAGCAATTTTCTGACCCGGAGTACGCCCGCAGCATCGCCGAGCGATTTTTGAACGAGTTATTGCGCAACGGCACCACCACAGCCCTGGTGTTCGGCACGGTACACAAGCAATCTGTCGACGCCTTCTTTGAGGCCTGCGAACAGCGCAACCTGAGAATGATCGCCGGTAAGGTGATGATGGACCGTAACGCGCCTGACTACGTGCTGGATACACCCCAGAGCTCCTATGCCGATAGCAAGGCTCTGATAGAGAAATGGCACGGCCGTGGACGCCTGAGCTATGCGGTGACACCGCGCTTTGCACCGACCTCTACGCCACAGCAGTTGCTATTGGCCGGACAGCTGCTCAAAGAACATCCGGGTGTGTATTTGCACACGCACATGTCCGAGAGTGCCGATGAGGTGGTGTGGGTAGAAGAACTTTTCCCACACAGTGATCATTACCTGCATACCTACGACGAGGCCGGTTTGCTCGGGCGTCGCAGCGTCTTTGCCCACTGTATTCATCTCAATGATGAGGAATGGAGTCGGCTGGCCGAGACACAATCCAATATTGCCTTCTGCCCTTCGTCAAATCTGTTTCTTGGCAGTGGGCTGTTTAATCTCAAGCGGGCTGTAGCAGAGGATATAGCCGTGGGGCTGGGTACGGATGTGGGAGGTGGCACCAGTTTTTCAATTATTCGAACCATGGCTGAGGCCTACAAGGTACTGCAGCTACGTGGTGAGAAGTTGACGCCTTTGAAGGCTTTTTACCTGGCCACATTGGGTGGCGCCAGGGCACTTGATCTGGACAGCCTCATCGGAAATTTTGCCCCGGGTAAAGAGGCTGACTTTATAGTGATTGATAAAGCTTCCACCGAACTTATGCAGTTCCGCCTGCAACACTGTAAGGATCTGTTGGAGCTGCTCTTTGTTATCGCCATACTGGGGGATGACAGGAGCATAAAGGAAACGTACTCGGGAGGTGCGCTGGTGCACGACAGAGATCACGGTTTGGGATGTGCATGATGGAAAGCTACATACTGGACTGGGTACAATTGATTTTCCGCTGGTTACACCTGATTACCGGGATCGCCTGGATAGGCGCCTCGTTTTATTTTGTGTGGCTGGACAACAGCCTTGAAAACCCGCCCCAGTGGAAAAAAGACAAGGGGATCAAGGGCGATTTGTGGGCGATACACGGCGGGGGCGTGTATGAAGTTGCCAAGTACCAACTGGCACCGGAACAGATGCCAGCCCAACTGCATTGGTTCAAGTGGGAAGCGTATACCACCTGGTTGACCGGCATGGTTCTGCTCAGCGTGATCTATTACCTTGGCGCCGATGCCTACCTGATCGATAAACGCGTTGCAGACCTGACCCAGATGCAGGCCATTGGCCTGGGCCTGGCTTACCTCGCTGGTGGATGGGTATTTTATGAACTGTTGTGTCGCAGCCCACTGGGCAAGAATGCCTATATTATCGGTGCCATACTGATCCTGGCCGCGGTAGGCATCGCCTACACGCTGACACAATTGTTCAGCGGTCGCGGTGCCTATATCCATATGGGGGCCATTATCGGCACCATCATGGTGGGTAATGTATTCAGGGTGATCATGCCGTCACAACGTGCACTGGTCGCCGCCATAGAAAAAGGGGAGGTGCCTGATCCCGCCTGGGGAGCACGCGCCAAACTGCACTCCACCCACAATACCTACCTTACGCTACCGCTACTGTTCATCATGATCAGCAGTCACTACCCCATGACGTACGCCAGCGCCAATAACTGGGTGATCCTGCTGGTTATCATGGCCATCACCGCAGTAGCCCGACAGTACTTTGTGCTCGCCCACAAGAAGGTCAAGCGACCGATGATCCTGGTGGGTGCGGCGTTTGCCACACTGATACTGGCGATAGTAATGGCACCGAAAACCAGCAGGGTTGAGCAGAGCGGGGCGGCCGTATCGGTAACCCGGGTTCAGGGTATCCTGCAACAGCGCTGCGCCAGCTGCCATTCCGCAATGCCCACGGATGATGTTTTTACCGCTGCGCCAGGCGGCGTGATGCTGGATACGCTGGAGGATATGCAGCGCTGGGCTACACGTATCAAGGCGCGGTCAATTGACACACACGATATGCCATTCATGAACAAAACAGGCATGACCGATGAAGAGCGCGAGCTGGTTAACCGGTGGATAAGCAGTGGGGCACCGGGGGCCTGAGTAACGTGCGAGGCGCAGGGCGGTTGATAATAAAACCGCGCAAATGGGGCGGCATGGGGGTTTTTGCAACAATTTGCAAAGTACGTCTTCGATGCATGCATTTAACATAATAATATTATTTACTGCGCCTCAGTCCTGGATCAACTGGCGGCCACGTATCGAAATAAGAACATGAGGAGCGTTTCTGCGGGCAGTCGTTCCTCTGGCAAGCAGTAGACTGTTGCCGGTATATAAGCTGCTCGTAAGGTTATCGACCACCTAAAGATGCTTCGAACCTTGTCGCTGATAGGTACAGCGCCAGCCTGGAACAGGCACATGACCGGCATTTGCTGGCAGCGACTCCCGGTGTGATAGACCTGGCGGTCCCGCAATTTCCCTGTTTTCAGGCCAGCTGCGTATTGCCATGCTTGATAGTCTGATTCATCGAAACCACGTAATTCTGTAGCGCTGCTGCGCGCATGGCGCAGTAGTAAGTGGCGCCAGCCCGGACGTTATGCGCGTACGAGCGCGCTATAAAACCTGGCCATTGTGCACCACGTGCGTGACCTGCGGATTAGTTACATCAATATCTGTAGAACTTTGTGGCCTTGCTGTAGCCGTTTAGTAACAGCGCGCACCCTGAAGCACCCAGCATGCACGCGCGTTTTTTAACATTGCTCATAGTTGGCGCAGGCAGGCCGCGCGTGAAAATACCAAGCCGCATTTTAGCGATGTGCTCGATCTCTACCTGGATACAAATATGCGGTATTTCGCGATAACGACAGGCGCGGAGAGTGGCCTGGAATCGGTTTCAGCGTACCAATCCCTGCAAAACCCCTTAAAACGCACGCTATCTACCCCCCCGTCATCTTATCCACATATGCGCATAATATATATTATGTTAAATAGGGTATTTGGGCACACAGTTGTCCACAGGGGTTCCTCTCGGACATATGAGAATGAGCCCCCTCCTTCAGAGACGGTGTTTGGGCAATTTGGCGGACAGGCTTGTCGCAACCTACAATAGAATCAATCATAAGGGAGACCCCCATGTATCCAGGCAAGTACGCCACTCAACATCCCGACCGGGCGGCCATCATCATGGCGGAGACCGGTGAGACCATCAGCTATGCGGAACTGGAGGCGCGCGCCAACAGATTGGCGCACCTGCTGCGCGATCACGGCTTGCAGCGCCTTGACCATTTTTCAGTGTTCATGGAAAACAACAGTCGCTACCAGGAATGCAGCGCGGCGGGCGAGCGCAGCGGTTTGTACTACACCTGCGTTAACTCCTACCTGAAGGGCGAGGAACTTGCTTACATCCTCAACAACAGCGAATCAAAAATACTCATCACCTCCGCCGACAGGCTACCGGTGGCGCTAGAGGCGCTGACACACGCACCCAATATCATCAAGTGCCTTGTAGTGGGTGGCGACGGGGATACGCCAACGGTTATTAATTACGAGGAAGCAGTGGCCGTCTATCCGGCAACACCGATAGCGGATGAGTACCAGGGCACTGCTATGCTGTACTCTTCGGGAACAACCGGGCAGCCAAAGGGCATACTGCGTCCACTTGAGAAGGTTGGCCCCGGTGAACCGCTACCTCTTTTGGAGTTTCTTTCCGAACTATGGCATTACCGCGAGGATATGATCTACCTGTCTCCCGCCCCGCTCTACCACTCTGCCCCGCAAACCGCGGTAAACCTCACCATTCGCAAGGGTGGCACAGCGGTTATTATGGAGCGCTTTGACCCACAGTTGTTCCTGGAGCTGCCGGGCCGGTACAAGATCACCCATACACAACTGGTACCGACCATGTTCAGCCGCATGCTCAAGTTACCAGAAGAAGTGAGGCAACAGGCTGACCTGTCGAGCCTGGAAGTTGCCATTCATGCGGCGGCGCCCTGCCCCGTACAGGTAAAAGAAGCCATGATTGACTGGTGGGGGCCCATAATCCACGAGTACTACGGCGCCACCGAAGGGCTTGGTTTTACTGCCTGCAATAGCGAGGAATGGTTGCAGCGCAAGGGCACCGTGGGCAAGGTAATGCTCGGCGACCTGCACATACTGGATGAGGACGGTAAGCCCTGCCCGCCAGGTGTGCCCGGGGAAATCTGGTTCAAGACTGCCAGCGAATTCAGCTATTTCAACAATGAGGAAAAAACCCAGCAAGGACGCTCCCCTGATGGCACCATGAGTACCGTGGGGGACGTGGGTTACGTTGACGACGGATTCCTGTTCCTCACTGACCGTGCCACTTTCATGATTATCTCCGGCGGCGTGAACATCTACCCCCAGGAAACCGAGAACCTGCTAATTACCCACCCCAAAATCATGGACGCCGCGGTCTTCGGCGTGCCCAATGAAGACCTGGGTGAAGAGGTCAAAGCGGTAGTGCAGGTCGTGGACGGAGTGACAGCGGACGAGGCCCTGGTAGCCGAGTTGATGGCCTTCTGCGCCGAACATCTCAGCCACCAGAAGTGCCCGCGCTCTATAGATTTCGAAGATGAACTTCCACGCCTGCCCACCGGAAAACTCTACAAGCGTCTGCTGAAAGATCGCTACTGGGCCGACCACAAAAACCGCATACTGTAACTGCAGTACGCTGGAATCAGTCCCACTGCTGTAGGCGCGCCCTATCCTATCGCAGACGCATTCGTCGCGTCGTGATATTCAACCCGCGTCCAGCCGGAGCGGTAATCGCGTTTGGTTTGCGTAGCATTGGGTATGGTGGTGAAAAAGCTCGGCCAACCGGTGCCGCTGATTTGCGGACACAAAATAGACACACTCTGCTACGAATGTGTGCCCTGCCCCATATCTATAAGTCGACCAGGATCAGCGGTACGTATATCTCCTGGCTGCTCAAACCGCCGTGGTAACCCACCAACTGCGGAGTTGTGTCGCCTGGCAAACTGTCGATCATTACGTGCTTATCTTCCATAACAAGCGTGTAGTCCCCGGTTCGGTTGGCCAGTTCTGGATGCGCATCTCCCAGTCCGTACAGGTTTTCGTCCACCAGATCCTGGCTTACGTACAGCTGTGCTATTCCAGAAAAATTTTGTTCGATATAATCTTCGAAATGGGTCCGCCTGTCGTGGCG
>Ga0316193_10003521_pt1 | contig 11336 bp, 11 predicted proteins | sample MerIslsedime2_MG_FD_207735 | JGI IMG/M metagenome (GOLD analysis project Ga0316193, IMG submission 207735) | Coastal sediment microbial communities from Maine, United States - Merrow Island sediment 2 | ecosystem: Environmental > Aquatic > Marine > Coastal > Sediment | place: USA: Maine... | reverse complement strand
CCGCCGGTGGGGCCCAAAAAGCTATTTCCGGTGCTTTACCTGATACAAGCCAGGGATGCCGTCTCTCGAGATCTTCCATTCTTCCTTTAAGATAATGTACCCGAACACGCATCTCTCCGTCCTCGGGATCAGCTCTGAGGGCGGCCTCCGCATCTCGCAAAAGTGTCCTAAGCTCAAGATACTCCCGTTCTACATGTTGGACTTCCTGGCGAAACTTGTGAATGCGTCTTAGCAGCCAGTCAGGATCTCTTAGATCAATATCTGATGACATTACCATTCTCTCAAATGTCTAAAATTAATCCGCAGCAAAGCGCATAGCTCGTAGCGCCGATGGCTCAAGGCGCAGGGCACAAGGCGCAAGGGTATGGTCCTCTGTCCTCCTTTGCGCGCCGAAGCCATGAGGCGAAGGCGGCTGTCTTCTGCTTACTGCTTACTGCTTACTGCTTACCAGTATCATTTTAGGCACTCTAGCTCATTTTAGCTCATTTTAGTACGGGCCTCCCGTGCCAGTGGGGCGGGCCTCTGTGCCCGCCAATAGGCCATCATAACATATCTGTCTGTAGGAGCGATCCCATTTTGCTGGCCCTTTTTTCCACAATTGACTCAGATAAGCCAGTTGGTTACCATTCAAAGCCCCATCAGGGGCTGTAGATTCAAAGATATGCAAGATAGACATCAAGCAGTTTTACTAGCCCGGAGCGGGACTTTGTCGCGTCCGGCATGACGATTAATGCTCTTCGTGACCCCTCAATCGCCTCTCAGCGCACGAGTTAAGGGGTAATACTCATGATAAAAGCCATAATCTTTGATTTCGGGCGAGTGATTTCGGGCCAGAAACCGCTGTCTCTCTTTCGAAACTACGAGGATGAACTAGGGCTGGAGCCAGGCACGATTAACTCCATCATGTTCGACAGCGAGGCGTGGCAGGATGCCTTGGTCGGCCGCAAAACGGTTGAAGAGTTTTGGCATGAGATCGGTCCTGAACTCGGGCTGAACAGCGTCGATGAAGTCGACGCTTTTCGCCATCGTTACCGTGCAGATGAGGAAATCAACCAGGGAGTCCTGGACCTAATCCATCGGCTTCATGGCAACTACAAACTAGCCGTGCTCTCCAACTCACCACCAGGCCTTGCCCAATGGCTGGCCGAATGGAATGTGCTCCACCCTTTTGACGTGGTGTTTTGCTCCGGGGATGAGGGAATAGCCAAACCTGATACCAAAGCCTTTGAGTTGACCCTGGAACGGTTGGGGGTAAAGCCCGATGAAGCGGTGTTCGTTGACGACACCAGAGAGCACGTGGAGGCGGCCCAAGAGCTGGGGCTGCAGGGGATACTTTTTACAACTGCTGAAAAATTGGAGGAAGAGCTAGATCTTTTACTGCGCAAAAATCCCTAATCGCAACCAAAGGTTGCTCCTACATGATATCCATTAATAAATGCCATTATTGTAGGAGCAAGCTCTGCTTGCGAAAATGGCTAGCCTCAAAATCTCTCATCGCAACCGGGAGGTTGCTCCTACATGATATCCATTAATAAATGTCATTATTGTAGGAGCAAGCTCCGCTTGCGATAAAAGCTAATCTCAAGATCTTTGATCGCAACCTAAAGTTGCTCCTACAGGAATTTTTGGTAGTATTGCATCATGGAATCTGAAAATCTTCCCCACCAAAGTCAACTTCGTAAAGGACGCTTTTCGGAAGAGGGTAGAGCTTGTGCCCTAACCAAGTGTGTATCGTCGGGAATATCTTTGACAGAACATCCAAGTGTTGCTAAGGCCCTGATTGAAGCACTATTTTGGATGGAAAGGCAAAATGATTATTCTCTTGGTGCCTTTGTTATAATGACTGATCATTATCATGCGGTCATTGCATTAACAGGCACCAAGTCGCTTTCTCAGATCATGAGATCGATTGGATCGCACACCGCTCGAGAGGGCAATAAGATAAAGGGATCAAGTGGTCAGTTCTGGCAAAGGGGATATTACGATAGGGTGATAAGGAAAACGGAAGATATAAACGATATATTTGAATACATTCACCACAACCCGGTGAGGCGGGGATTGGTTCAGGTTGCCGAGGAGTGGCCCTATTCATCGCTGGCGCTACCATATTACAGACGTATCCGTTGGCACCTTTTTTTGTAGGAGCAAGCTTCGCTTGCGAAAATGGCTAGCCTCAAAATCTCTCATCGCAACCAAAGGTTGCTCCTACATGATATCCATTAATAAATGCCATTATTGTAGGAGGAAAAATGGCGACAGTTGTTGACAATGACCGCATCCAAATAGACAGGCTTGAATTAGGTCCTTTCGGAACCAATTCATATATTCTTATTTGCCAAAAAACAAATGAGAGTGTAGTGGTCGATGCCCCGGGTGAAGCAGGAATGGTTGTGGAGAGACTGAAGGAAACTCAGCCAAAATACATCTTGATGACCCATGATCATTTTGATCATATCGGTGGACTGGTTGAGCTAAGATCGGCCCTGGAGGTCCCCGTTGCTGCTCACCCTGCAGATGCCAACGATTTGCCCCTCGAACCCGACTTACTCCTCAATGATGGGGATGAGATTCTTATCGGAGCTATCAAACTAAGGGTGCTACACACTCCGGGACACACTCCGGGTGGTCTGTGCTTTCTCACAGACAAGTATCTCATTGCTGGGGATACCTTATTTCCCGGAGGTCCAGGCAAAACACAATCACCCGATGACTTTCGTCAAATTGTTGAATCAATCACTGAAAAGCTCTTTGAACTACCGGAGGACACCCAGGTGTATCCTGGACATGGTGAGGCTACCACAATAAAGGAAGCAAAGCAGCAGTACGAGGTTTTTACCGCCCGGCCGCACGACCCCAACCTTTGCGGGGATGTTGTATGGACGTCCTAGCATAGGGCAAAGAGCATAGAGTCTAAGAAACGAATTGAATAACTCTATGCTCCATGCCCCATGCTCCATGCCTTTTACCAGCCAATCTCCACCCGATGAAAGCCTTCTGCCAGCTCGAAATCTTCCCCTTCAGCCATCTCCCTGCACCGCTCTTTCAGCCAACCTTCCGGGTTGGGGTTAGGGAAACCTTGTATCTGGCTTTCATGGCAGCGGAGCGCCGAGATCTTGAGATCAAAAGTATCTGTGATATCGGAACGATGGTTTATATCTTCAGCCGCCCAGAACCATATTTCATCCACATTATGGGGCTCCAGACCTTCCTCTAACAAATCAGGATAGGCAAGATGATCCCGGGAATAGGGGAAAACCGCATCCAGGGTAACCTGGCCGGCAACACGATGGTCGCGATGCCATAGATAGCGACGGTAGGGATCCGAGGTCACAACAATCTTCGGCTGATAAATCCTTATCATGCGAACTAGCTCTTTGCGTAACTCTGGCGTATCCTCCAAACCCTGATCCGGATATCCCAGAAATACTACTTCTTTAACTCCCAGGACTTTCGCCGCCGCCTTTTGCTCCTTCTTACGGATTTCAGCCAATTTCTCTGGTTTCATGCGGCGGTCACTAGTACCTTTGTCACCGCTAGTGCAAACAACGTAGACTACTTGCTTTCCTTCTCTTGTCCAGCGCGCCACAGTACCTGCCACGCCAAACTCGGCATCATCAGGGTGGGCTGTTATAACCAATACATCAACTGCTGTATTCACCTTGAAACTCCTAACTAGTGCTCATCGGAAAACCCCGGTTTTCGCATGAGCGCCGTCAGCGATCAGCTTTCAGCTCTCAGAATTAATAATTTCGAAACCGGGAACCCGCCCGAAGGGTGGGAGTCCGCAGGACAATCTCGAAATGTTTATACCCTATGCTCTATGCCCTATGCTCTATGCTTTTCTCAAATCTACAATCATCTGACCACCGCCCCGTATTCATCAATTATGGCGGATGCCACATTTGCCCAGTTAAATCTGAGCACTGTGGCGCGAATCGCATCGGCTGATGGAACGTGTGTCCGTGAGATAAATGTTTCTATCCCTTCTGCTAGTAAACGGGAGGAGCCATTGTTCACCACGTGTCCAGTCTCACCCTCTCTCAGGATACTCTCCATAGCCCCAACCTTGGTTGCCACCACCGGCGTACCAGAAGCCAGGGACTCCAGCGCTACGAGACCAAAGCTTTCATAATGGGATGGTACGACCAAGACGTCGGCGGCACTGTAGTATGGTGGCAGCCTATATTGTTCGATCCTTCCCGCAAAAGTAACGAAGTCTTGAATGGACAATGCCCGGGATAATTCCTGGAGACGTTGAGACTCCGGTGTGCTATTCCCATCGCCACCTACAATTACCAATCGAAGCCGCTGATGGTGTTTGAGATGGGCCATGGCCTCCAGCAACCTGTCTATTCCCTTTAGTGGGGCAAATCTACCAACAAACAACACAACCGATTCATCTTGAGCAAAACCCAACTGTTGCCGGGCCGCAGCTTTATCTAATGGGCGAAAAAGATCCAAATTCACTCCACAGGGTACAACGCCAATCGTCTCAGGGCATGCTCCATAGTGTTGCACCAAATGGCCTCTTTCTTTATCCGTGGCGACCAGTATACGGTCGCACTTTCTTGCCAAATACTTCTCAATGGCCGTGCGAAGTTCTGGTTCTTTCTCAGAACCAACTGTGCTGTTCTTTACCGCACCAACAGTGTGGAACATGAAAACATGAGGAACTTCCCAGCGTTCCTGCGCCCAGCTCCCTACCCTACCTGACAACCAGTAGTGACTGTGTATGAGATCATAATCAACAGACTCACGGTTTCTAAATCCCTCTAGCTCTCTGAAAAAGTCATCCAGATGACCATAAAGAGCTAATTTATTCATATGCCCGTTGTCTCCTGCTTTGAGATGAATAAGTCTTACGTTATCGTACAATTGAGTTATTTGTTTTTGTCCTGAACCGTTCAGACGGGTATAAATATCGACCAAATGACCGCGGCTTCCCAGTTCCTGAGCAGTCTCTCGGATATAAACACTCATACCACCCGTATTCTTCGTCCCCAGCTCGCCTACTGGGCTTGAATGTACGCTTAGCATTGCGATTCGCAACTTTTCTATTTCCAAGCGAGCCACCTCTCGAATTCAAACTAGTGTCAATCCAGAAAATCCGTTCCCCTCCCCTGGCGGGAGGGGAATAGTAAATCGTCCAGCTCATAGCGCTTAGCGCAGAGCGTTGAGAGTTTTTTCGCTATGCGCTTGGCGCTTTGCGCTATGCGTTTCTTCACCCAAGTTTAACTTGGCATCTATACAAAGGAACAGGTCTGCCACCCAAGCGATGTTTATATTCTTCTGTGCCTTTTAGAAAATCGAACTTCTTTTTTCCTGTTCGAATGCTTTCTTTAATGGTCAAGACCTTGCTGAGCAAACCCACGCTCAGGGAACTGAATCTGCCGTCATAACCATTGTTGTAAAGATATACATTAGAATTATAATCAAAACACATCACCGCGGCTGCAGGTGTGTCATCAAGGTCTAAGAAATAAAGCTTTAAGAGTTTTTCTCGCGCCATTGCCTCTGCCAGTGATCGAAAATACGTATTCATCTGGCCGGTCATGAAGGCCGCCTTGTCCGATCGACTCAATCCGAACAGTGCCAGGAAAGTCTCCAGCTCATCCATCACTTCTTTGAAACCCTCCACAATTCGATAATTAACCTCGGCAGCTTCATGCAATCTCCTCAGTTTTCGCCTTACTTCATGTCGTTGCTTTCCGGTTAACATCCCCAAGAAATCATCCCAGGTAGCTGGCAGGTCCAATTCAAAAGTAACATCCTCCGGGTCGCAAGCAACCTCGCATTGGACGTTTTCAGCCACCCTGATAAATTCGTTGAGCAGCTTGGAATCAGCCCTTATAGTGTTCAAATCCAGTCTGCTGATACCTTCCTGCCTGAGGTGTTTTAGGAGAGCCTCGAAAAACCCCTCTCCTTTACCAGGGGCAACGATGAAATCTTGGTAATCGCAAACGTCAGGGTCACCGATGAAGCGTGCTTCTTCTCCTTGCACCATAAGGGGTGCAATGCCGATAATTTTGTTTTTGTCTCTAACAGCAGAGAGGTAGGGAGTGGATCCGTTATCGAATACACTCCACCACACCTTCATCCAGCTGGGTAAAACAAAAAGGCAATCCCATGTTAAGGGATTTTCCGGGTCCAACCAGTAAGAGGAAAGACTATCGAAGGTTTCTTGAGTAACGGTATATGCCATCCGAAATCCCAAATGCCTAAAGTGTCTAAAATGTCTAAAGTGCCTAAAATGATATAAAATCTTAAATCAAAGAATCCAGAATTTAGTAGCCAGCAGTCAGGTGTCAGGTGTCAGCAGTAAAGAACAGATCGTTATCGAGAATCTTTTATCTCAAATTCCTTAATTCCTTAATTTCGCAATCCGAAATCCGAAATCTACAATCTTACTTTCTTCCCTGTTCTCGCTGCTTCTGCCAGTCCATCCAGCACCCGCATATTGCGAATACTCTCCTTCGGCGGCAGGGTCAGTTCCGTCTTGCCCAAAACCGCATCGGCGAAATGTTCCACCATGAGTAAATACTCATCGGCACCCGGCGTCACATGTTCCTGCCCCACCTCCTGGTCTTTACCGCGCACGGTGAAAACAGCGTCCTTTTCCCATGGGATAAAAGCGTCGTGAGGCAATTCGATGGCCCCTTCGCTCCCCACCACGGAGTATGTCTGCTGCATTGACGAAATGAAACTGGCTTCTAAAGTAGCAAGTCCATTTTCACGAAATCGTAGCGATGCTACCAAGTGCATATCGACGCCGCTAGGATGATACACAGCCTGTGCTTGCAGTTCAGTCGGCTCTGCTCCCATGTACCAGCGAGCCACACTGACACTGTAACACCCCACATCCAGCAGAGCGCCTCCACCCATTTCTCGTTTTAAGCGCGCATTGTTGCCGCTTGCCAACAATTCGTCGTCCATCTTGTAACAAAAAGCAGATCGCACCAAAGAAACTCTCCCGATTTCACCTTTGGCAACCGTCTGCTTAATGCCCTGGCTCCTGGGATGAAAGCGATACATCATCCCTTCCATCAACAGTAAACCCGCAGCCGCAGCCGCATCTACCATTTCTTGAGCTTCAAACTCGTCACAGGCGAGAGGCTTTTCGCACAAAACATGTTTTCCTGCTTGTAGGGCTTTCAAGGTCCACGGGTGGTGGAGATGATTGGGTAGTGGGATATAGACAGCATCAATATCCTGATCAGCCAACAGATCATCATAGGTGTCGTAGACCTGATTAATGTTGTTTTCGGTTACCGTTTGCCTGGCATTCTTCGGTGACCGGGTGGCAAATCCACGAACCATACCGTTTCGGGATTTTTGTATGGCCGGGATAACACACACTCGGGCAATCTCGGCATTTCCCAACACACCCCACTTTATTCGCTCAGTCATTCAGTACCTCTACCGTACCACCCTTGGCGGCTGACCTCGCCGCCGCTTCCAAAATCCCGACCACCCGCACCGAGTCGTCGAGTGGCGCTACTATCGGCTCTCCTGTCAGCAAATGATCTGCCAGGTTACGGTGAAAAAGATAGTGCTCCCGCTCGGGTAAAGCAAGTTTCTGGGCCACAATCTGTCCAGAATGGTGCCGGTGATAGAGAGTCAAGTCCGGCATCATTTCAGTAGCAGGGATGTCGTGCTCATGGAAATAAACAACAGGGTCAGTTTCGTAAGAGGTCACATCTCGCCAGTGGCCGACAATAGCACCCTTTGTTCCGAGCAAATACCACTTTGGCTTGCGCACAGCGGCAATATCGGAATGGATGAATTCCGCCTCCAGACCCCCGGCAAATCTCATCTGTATTCTCTCCTGGTCCGCGTTCGTGACGTCATGCCAAATTCGATTGTGGCGAGTGGAGACAACTGTGCTCACCGGGCCCGGCATAAGGCTTACCACCCAATCCAAGTAATGAGCGCCCCAATCATACGTGGTGCCTCCTGAGATTGCATCATGGGAATGCCAGTAACCACAGGGGTGGTTGAAGCCGCCGACAAAAGTTTCCAGGTAAAAGAGATCGCCAATCTGGCCGTCGGCCAAAACCTGCTTGATCGCCAAGTAGTCCACATCCCAACGTCGATTCTGATGACAACTTAAATGGACCCTCTGTTTCTCAGCCATCTCCACCATGGCGGCTGTCTCTTTCCCATTAAGTGCCAAGGGCTTTTCACAGACTACGTGTTTGCCTGCCGCCATCATTTTCAAAGACAAATCGGCATGGGTATTGGGCGGCGTGGCCACTACGACCACATCGACTTCAGGATCCTTTGCCAAACCGTCAGCCGAATCATAAGTCTTCACCTCGGGAAAATCCTGTTGTGCCTGCCTGAGCCGTTCCTTATCGAGATCACAGGCTGCACGTAGGATCAAACCGGGTGTGGCCTCGATGCCCAGGCCGTGAGGCTGACCCACAGACTGAGCGTAGCCCAACAGCCCAACCCCATAGGTTCGATGGGGTTCGAAATGCCCGGCTAACAAGCGTAACAAGCGGTAAAGAATCTGTTGGAAAGCTGGATCGTCATAAGCTTGCAAGGTTGTACAGGCAACTTGTCCTTCCCCTGCAGATCTATGGACGAGTACAGGGCTATGCTGGTAACGCCAATCAGCATAGAGAACCGTTTCTGTGTCTTCGGTCGTCTTGTCCAGGGGTTGGTGACACCCCTTGAGATAACTGGCCTCTGGCAGGCGAGTTGCCAAGGGATGATCTTTATTTTTAAAGAGAACACGTAACTCGGCCTCAGGTCCCAGAGGATTTGGCTGGGCTCCGAATAACTGTGGCAAGGGTTTATCCGAAAGTTTGACCAATCCCAGCCATCCACCACCTCCGTATACAAATTTTGTCAGTTGTTCGTTGTCACCTGCAAAGGCAGCCGTGTTTTCAGTGACAACAACATCATAGCGGCTAAGATCCTTCACCATTTGCGCTTCGACAGTCAACTTGAGATGGTCAATATTCTGCAAATAGGACAACAACGGCCGCAGAGATGAATCTTTTCCGTCGGTGACGAAGAGAACTGATGTCGAAGGGTGGATTATCATCTTGTATCACCCCTACTATCTCTCACAGAGATCACAGAGAACTCAGAGAGCTCAAAAACAAGACCAAGGAATGTCGCCGGACATGTTATAGGTCTTAGGATCGCTTCAAAGCAAATGTGGGGTGCCCTTTGGAGGAGGAAATAAGCTCGCTTGTTCCCTCCTCCAAAGGCGCCCTCACATCGGTCCCGATGGAACTCCATCGGGACCCTCCCGCGCTTGCAGCGTGGGAGGCTTTAAGCGATTTGAATATCAGCATTTTTTCTCTGAGCCCTCTGAGTACTCTAGCGAGCCCGCAGAGCGGGGGAGCGGGCGAGAGATGCCTTATTTACGATTTCAATCGCCAGCGTGAACCATCTTCTGCATCTTCCACAACTATTTCGGCCCGCTCGAGGCTGTTCCGGATGGCATCGGCCTCTTGCCATTGCTGGTTCTCTCTGAACTTCTCCCGCAGGTTGAGAAGATCTTCAACAAGAGGAGCAAGACAATCTGCCCTGTCTTTCGGAGAAGCCTCCAATCTCATCCCCAAAAGCACAATAAGATCCCGGAGCACTTCCCTGGCTTGGGAGATAAACTCCTCATGCTCTAACTCCTGTGTGGCCTTCCAGATGGTTCGATCCAGCTCAAGAAGGGCGTTGGTGGTTTCTTTTGCATCGTCTTGTTCGAGACCAGCGCGAAAGGCCGTTTCAATGTCATGAATTCTGTCCCAGAAGGACTCCCCCTTTATCTCAGGGACCGTCTCCGAAACCGTCTGCTCCCGAACCACCGGTTGCCAATCTTTGCCGAGATCTTCACCTCGGAGGATATCAAGAGAAAAACGATCTCCCTTTTTAAAGACGATCTCGCCTCCCCGGCGTCGCAGGGTCACAGTGCCGAGCCCCTTGATTACAGCCTCGTTTTTATTGAGATCAATAAGGCAGGCCGTGTGTTCGTCTAAACCAAAGATGGAGACATCTTCCGGTAGGAGCGACTCAAGCTTTGCAAAACGCGACCCACCCATGAAACAGAACCGCGTGTCATGAGTCCCACCTTCGGCATTGTTCCAATGGGGTATCACCACAAGATTAAAACCAAAGTGCTCGAGAATATTCATCCCCTCCACCCAATGCAAATCTTCTCCCACCTTATAAATCTCATATACGGGAAGGGTGAAGCGTCCCACCGTCAGAGCCGCGGCACTGGCAGCGACAAGGCAGCCGCCATCTTCCACCCGCTTGGTAAGAATCTCTGGAATGGGTGTTTCTTGCCATTGGCGCACCGCATAGCTGGGACTCCCAGGTCCAACCAGAAAAAAATTCGCCTCCCGCATGGCGTGGAAGGCCCGCTCCGCCTCCAATGGCGTAGACCTCTCCCTGGACTTGAAAGAAACGATGGACATATCTTGTTGTACATGTTGGCGGAAGTACTCTGTGGCTCTTTCGGAGAGATGGTCCACATTGAGCTGAAAGCCTGCCGGTGTATCCAAGAATATGGCTTGCGGTGGCCCGGCCAATCCAGCCAGCAGTTCCTTATGGACCTCAACCATGGTAGCGGTGAGCTCACCCGAGCCCATGAGTGCGATAGTGCCCATCTTCGTTGACATAAAAGTACCTTAATTGTGGGTTTCAGCTTCTATGTTTCTTTTTCCTGACACCTGACACCCGACACCTGACACCTGAGTCAATGAGCAGGTTGCTTTGTAAGCTAAGACACACTATATGGACTTGTCAACATTATCAAGAATTGTTGGGTGTCCATTGCCCTCCGCAATGAGGGCTCATTTTCAATTTCGGGTGCACACCACTTTTTTTAAGTATATCCATAGAGATGCTTTAAAACCAGCAACCTAACCCGGATATTTTCCATATGATGAAACGAACGAGCACAAAGGAGTATGGGGCAGAGGCGGCCCCTAATTTATCAATGTATTTGTGTCATTATGCTAGTGGGGTCGAGGCTGACAGTTATCACTCGGGAGATGAATATTCCTAGCCCGGATATTTCATGAATTGCTGTCGCGAGACCACGAGGATGGGCGGGCCTGCCCGCCATCGCGAGCCTGCTCGCTCAGGCGAGGCGGGCGGGCCACCTGGAAACCGTCCCGCGGTACCGCGGGATTGGTTCCGAGGCGTACCTGAACGGTACGTCGCAGGGGGAGCCTGTCCTGAGCCTGTCGAAGGAACACCCGAGGACGCCAGGCTTCCGGCTCGTAGAGCCTACAGCTCGGAGAGAAGGATGGCCATATCCGTGGTCGCAGCAAGTAATTCATGAAATATCCGGGCTAGTATATCCGGGACACGGGGAGGTA
>Ga0316193_10003520_pt1 | contig 11337 bp, 10 predicted proteins | sample MerIslsedime2_MG_FD_207735 | JGI IMG/M metagenome (GOLD analysis project Ga0316193, IMG submission 207735) | Coastal sediment microbial communities from Maine, United States - Merrow Island sediment 2 | ecosystem: Environmental > Aquatic > Marine > Coastal > Sediment | place: USA: Maine... | reverse complement strand
CCCAGTGTTGTGCTCAGTGCCGCTGACACGGATGTCATTAAAACCTACGTACGCGAAGGCATGGGCGTGGGTATCATCGCCAGCATGGCCTATACCCCGAAGCAGGATCGTGATCTGGAATTGCGCGATCTCAGCAGACTGTTCCCGTGGGAAGTCACCGTGATCGCCTACCAAAGAGGCAAATATCTACGCCGCTACCAACAACACTTTATAGAACTGATTCAAAGCTGTGTCGCCGAACCCAATCGTTGGTCCGGCTTATTGCCGATATAAAAATGAAATGCAGCTGGATAAGACAAAACACCAACATACGTCAAGGCTGCAAAAACTGGAATTTCCACGCATCCGCCTGAGTTAAGACCAACAGAAAATCGAACTCGCCCCTGGCATATCCTGTAATCAGTTGATGCTTGCATTTCGGAATGGAACAAAGATCAAGGGGAAATAACATACGACGGATTAGGCAATGCCAATCCGCCCTATGTGCTACAGGTCTTTAACCTATTTGAAGGTGATCTGTTTATTATCGTATTACTTGTTTCTCTGCCTGCACCATAGCTTACAGCTAGATTTCGAGCTTATATCAAGTATTAATTCCTACCTAACAAGGGTATAAAACGAACAGCTGTTGATCTTTACTGCAACTCGCTTACCCATACACCCACATCGAGGCTCGCTCCCGGTGGCCCGACGAACGAACCGGCTATTGGCGGTACAGATTCGGGCAACCTTGCCACGGCAACAGCAATGTGATTGGTTCCGACGACTTCCCCAATGGTGGGATCGAACCCCTTCCAGCCCGCGCCGGGCAGGAATACTTCGGCCCAGGCATGGGTCGCACCGAAATTGGCCGATGATGGGGGAGAGTGCAGGTAACCGCTTACAAAACGGGACGCGAAACCCAGGCGCCGTGCAGCTTCCATGAATAGATACGCGGAGTCGCGACAGGAGCCGGTACCACGAGAAAGTGTATCTACGACGGTTTGAACCCCGGGTTCCTCGCGTAGTTGGTACGTCAAGGTTCGCTGGATATGGATAGCCAGGCGTTGCAGCAAGGCGTATGTCTGAATCCATTCGCCTTGTTGCCAAAAGTTCGCAATCCATTCAGCCAGCTGCTCACTGGCCGCTTGCTCGGTGACATTCATATAGGGAGACAGTACAACCCAGTCCTCTTGGCTATAGGCAAACGGGTAGTTCGTCGCATAATCGGCCATCAAAAAATCAAGCGGGGCCTGGTTATATTGCTGAATGATGACTTCGCTCTCAATCAATAGCTGGCTGGCTGGTGCATCGAAGCTCGCTATCGCAACAGAATTATCCTCCACGTCACGGTGCCAACGCAGGGTGGCCGGAGGCGTGATCTCCAGGGTTGAGGATTCGATACGCAGCTCATGGCCCTCCCTCGGACGTAGGCGTAAGGCATGCGGTTCGAGCCGCACCTCGGCGGAGAAATTATAGTAGGTGCGGTGAAGGATTTTATAGCGCTGCATATCTCATCCTAGTCGCCAACTCCAGCGGGGCCGAACATGTGTCCGCGATCGAAAGCGGCCCTTTGCTATCAATAACATTGCTTACACCTTTTTTTTATCAGATTACGGCTGCCGGCACCAGAAAGTCAATTAGTCATGGTTAATGAATCAAAGATAAGAGCACATGTATGACAGGGTAACAATAAAAACCCCCGGCTAAAGGCGGGGGATTCTATTTGTTCCTGCTGCTATAGCCCGGGTTGTGGATGGATATCCAGGACTCAATATTACAGGCTAAACATGGAAATCAATGCCAGGGTATTCTTTTGGGTTTGCAATATTGCATCCCTGGTCAAGGCAAGATTATCACTCTGGATGATCTGGGTCGCGAGAATGCGATCCGCCATGACGCCGATGTTATCGGCCATAACAAGAATACGGTCTGCCATTTCACCAATACGGTCCGCCATGGTGCCAATGTCAGTGGAAAGGCGCAACATGGCAGTAAGACTGCTGTCCAGCGTTGTTAACATCGTTACTGGCGCCAACGTTATGATCGTGTTACTTAATGCCACCAGTTCTGTGGATATGGCAAGACTGGTGCTCGACAAGGTTTGCATGCTGATCAAAAGCTCACTGGTCAATGACATGCTGCTGCTGCCATCCAGCGTGTTGTAAACAGCGATCACATTGTTGGTGTAATTGCCGACCGAGGTTTCCAGCGACTCCAGGGCGGTACCCATACTGAGTGTGGTCAGGGATGTCTTGGACATTTCCACCAGCAAATCATTGCCTTGCACGATCAGATTATTGATATCACTGGTCAATGTGGTGGTGTCGGTTGCCGCTTCTACCCTGCCAAACAACATTAGGGGAAGAAGGAGGACAAGGGCGAATTTCCTTATCTGTGTCATTTTGTGCTCCATTAAGCTATCGGATTGATAGAAACTGGGCGCAATTATACATTTATATATTAGTAATTACTAATATAGATAATACCGCTGTGATTATCAGCAAGATGACTGCTTATAAAGCCATACTGGAAATAACTTCAACTAGTTAAACAATCAAGGAACGTCCGCGTGGGTGCCGGTTAGGCTTGGTTATGTGCACGCCATACATATATAAACTCGATGAGATTCAATGCCAAATGTGCAGCGAAAGGCGCGAGAACACCACCCCGCCAATAAAACAAACCAGCAAACGCACCGCCAGCTACGATGCCGGTTAACAGCATGTACCAGAGCCCACCAGCCCAGTGCAGAAGACCAAAGAGGACGCAAGTGAGAATCACTGCCCAAAGCACGCCAAGGTGCGCGGTGAAGAGTGGGATGGCGATGCCACGGTACAAGGTTTCTTCGACCAGTGGCGCCAGCAGAACGTTCGCAATGAAGAACAGACCAAGGCTACTCGAAACGGTGGGTAGTACTGCCCCAGGGGGAACAAAGTCACCGACAGTGCGCTGCAAGGTTTCAAGCAATGGTGCCAGCCAGTAAAGATACGAAATGGCCAATAGTACCCCGGCAAGCAACCCGATAATGACATCTGAAACTGCTTTGCTGAGATCAGGCAGCTGCCACGCGACTTTGACTTGAGGCGCGAAGCTTGTCATGAGAGCTGCAAGACAAACAAGTACCCCGAATAAGATATGCGGCACGATCGCTGTGATTCGTCCTGGAATTTGTGCTTCTGGCACTTCCCGGACACTAAAAAATATCGAGGCACCAACAATGCCTAGCAGAAACAAGGCCGGCCCCGCCGTAAGTAACAACCACGTTTTGTAGGAGATCACTGAGAACGATTGAATTGGCATGGAATGAAAGCCTGACGTCGAAAATCACCGGTAGGAAAAACGGAGCGAAGCGACACTCTTGTCTGTCCGAATGAATTTACATTGTTAGGCCATGATTTCATAAAAAATTATAACGGTTATACCTATGCCGAACCCATAAGGTATGTGCGAAAGAATGGGCGAAAGAACAGGCCTTGAACCAGGCGGGGCTTTTGAACCAAAGAAGCCCCAACCAAATGAAGGCATCAAAATAAACCAAGGCAGAACACTGGTTAATAAGCCAAAAATTAAAGACATCATTAAATGATTGGTAGAAATTCCAATGCTCATAATAAAAACAGGATAAAAAAGAGCAACGACTCCACCACCGACTATAAAATGAAAAATTTGCCCTATACCTGCTTCGTTTTTTACCGGCTGTGACTGAGCAATATCCTGATGATGAAAAACCCCACCCAGGACTCCTTTCACCCAGCGCCCGATATATGTGCCCTTAACCCCGCTACTAATGCCTAATTTAGACATTTGAGCTTCGGTCATGTCCATAAATACTGAACCAACAATTCCACCAATGAATGATACCAACCAGATTTCCAACTATTGTCTCCCGTTTCTATGAAGGCCTAACGATTATGCTCAAGCGCGCGGTCTTTGCGTGCTCTTCCTCCGTTTTAATAGGTACAAAAGTCTAACTGAAGTGGGATTCTCAGGAAACAGCATGCGGCAGATTACGCAATGCTAATCCGCCCTACGTGCTACCGGTTTATCTTCGGCCACGAAGCCTCGCCTGCCTGAACAAGTTAGGGATGTCTTGCATTTTCAGTCAGATGAAAAAATCTCATCTTCAGCGCTTTATTTTTCGCTTGTCCGAACGATGCCCCTATAAGACAGTACTGCATCCATGATTTCCCAAATAGGAGTCCTTATGTCAGACCCGATCCAGTATGAAATCCGCGACGGCATCGCCACCGTCACGCTGAACCGCCCGGAAAGGCTCAACGCAATCAACTATGCCATGGCCGATATGCTGTTGGCCGTGCTCGATACCCTCGAGGCGGACAGTAATGTGAGAGCCATTATCCTCACAGGAGCGGGGGAGCGCGCCTTTTCCGCCGGCGGTGATATTCATGAGTTTTCACAAAGCGTGCGCGCGGGGACGGATACGGCGGTGCGGGAATTTGTCCGGCGAGGCCAGGCCATGACCGCGCGCATGGAGGCCTTTGGCAAGCCGATCATTGCGGCAGTCAATGGCCTGGCCTACGGCGGTGGTTGCGAGATCACCGAAGCGGTCCATTTAGCCATCGCCAGTGAACGCGCCAGCTTTGCCAAGCCGGAGATCAAGCTCGGAATGCCGCCGACCTTCGGTGGCACCCAGCGCCTGCCTCGGCTGGCCGGCCGCAAACGGGCACTTGAGCTCCTGCTTACCGGCGATACCTTCCCGCCATCCAAGGCGCTCGAAATGGGCCTGGTCAACCAAGTGGTCCCGCACGAGGATCTGTTGCCCGCTGCCCGTGAGCTGGCCGAACGCATCATACGCCATGCACCATTGGCGGTGGCCAGTATCATCACGGCAGTCACTCGGGGAATCAATATGACGATTGGCGAAGGCCTGCAGATGGAAAGTGAGCAATTCGCCCGTGTCGTGCCTACCCACGATCTGGACGAAGGTCTTAAGGCCTGGATGGAACGCCGACCGCCGGTCTATACGGGCCAGTGAATTCGGTCCGGCAACTCTTGTAGTTCGGTTCGCAGCCAATTCGTGAATGCAATTACTTCGGCGCGTAACAAAGTCTCCTGGCTGGCTATCAGCCAGTAGCCGGTCTGGCTGCGCTGAGGTTCCCCCAACACGGGAACCAGATGGCCGGCCGCCAACTCCGCAGCGATAAGCGGCAGACGTCCAATAGCAACACCAAGTCCTTGTGCCGCCGCATTCCATGCCATGTCGAGGCTATCAAAGCGAAGTCCCTTGTCCAGCTCAAGTCTGTCAACTCCGATCGAGCGGGCCCACGCGGCCCAATCCTCGGCAACGTCAGTCACATGCAGCAAGGTCTGTTTCGCCAGATCCGCTGTTGTATCTATTCGCCTGGCCAGCTCTGGAGCACATACCGGGATCAATTCCTCTGTTATCAGACACTCGGTGTACAGGCCCGGCCAATCCCCCTGTCCCATGCGAATCGCCAGATCCACGCCGTCACGAGGAAATTCAACATGACGATGAGAGGTGTCGACCGACACCTCGATATCGGGATACTGCTCACGGAAGCTAGGCAGATGGGGCACCAGCCAACGGGAACCGAAGCTGGGTGCAACACTGATCGACAAGTGCTGGTTATATCGCTGTCCGGGCACCTGCTCGGTGGCACGAGTAAGCAGTTCCAGGGCCTCCCGCACGCGGGGCAAATAGGCCTCGCCTGCATTCGTCAACACCAGACCACGATGACCGCGGTTGAACAAGGCCGTGCCAAGCCATTCCTCCAAGGCCTGCACGCCATGACTGACCGCACTGGGGGTAACGCTCAACTCCTCCGCCGCCAGTCTGAAACTGAGATGGCGTCCCGCCGCCTCGAATTGGCGCAGCGAATTCAGTGGCGGTAAGCGGTAAGGAGGTGTTGAAAGTGTCATTTATAGTTACCTTGAGCATGCATTATCACACTATGCAGATTTAAACATTGTCGTGCACTTTTTTACATCCGAGCAGGAAGTTTTTGCCGTGCAATTTAATTAGCTTGTTATAACTACTTCACCCTAACATAACGCTTTCAAGTGTTCTGACCCCTTGATCAACCCCTTGATCATTAATTCTTCACTGCCATATAACGACGTGCGTAACTCACTGGCCTGAAGCTGCAAAGCGCTAGCGGCGCTAGCATGAGGCCAGTCGATGTTTACGCATTGTTAAATGATCTTTAAATTCTCCATTTTATTAGGGAACCAACCAGATTGGTTAGCTATCGCCCGTGTTCAATATCGTGTTTTTTTCGTCTGGTAAAGATCATGGCCTGCTCAATAAATTCAATAACTGCTTTTTCTACACTTTTAGTATTAAATAGATTCTTGCTATAGAGCCAACTCTTGTGCTTATCACTTATATCAATCAACCCTGTTCTTTCTGTATTCTCATGCTGTCTAACCTCAATTGATACCTTATCGTCGGTTACCAAGCTTTCTTTCGACATCGACCATGCTATATGGGGTGCATCTCTACTAACGTCATCGAGAATACAATAAAGTCGCTTGATCGTTGCTATTAACCATGTCTTTTGTCTAGGTGTGCTAAATATCAATAGCTCATGAGCATGTTTCCAGTTTTCATACGACGGCTCGTACTTCTTGGAGGAAGTAATCAATTTTTTTATATTATTTAAATTTTCGAAATCATTTCTTCCGGACAATAGCTCTCGTAGTTTCATTGCTCTCCCTCGTCGGCAATTTTTTGGATTTCCTTTTGTTCCGCCAGATACTCAATTATTTTCACAAAGACTACCGGCCATGATAAACCCACTGTCGCACATGCAAGTAAATTAACTTGAAATATAGCTAGCACCTGTCCAACATAGCCAATTATAAAAGCACCGAAAGACCAGGCGACCATAAACACAATACTTTCTTTATAGCCGTGTTTTACTCCAAGTAATGACTGGTTCCTGATAAGGTAAAAACATAAGTCAGCAAACACTGCTAAGAGACCAATAAATGCACATCCTATGGCAAAGATCAACACCGCATACTCGTTGCTATCCGCTGGAATAACTTCTAGCTTAATGAGCAAGAGAAAGAGACCTTCTTTTATTTGTTCCATCCATGATCACCTTTTGTGAATACCCTAGAGAAATAGCAAAATGCTAATAAATCTACTCTAACGCTCCCTTTTCATTTTGATAGGAAAGCCAAGCATCTAACGTTAAAGGCCTGCGGCGCCGCTTTGCGGCGTCCGACAGGGCCGCCTTGTTACGGCCCTTTCCCTGAAAAGGCCAACATTTTATCTAAAACCTCTTTTGCAAAAGACTCATCATTAACGATATATGCTACTTCCATTGTTAAAAATAAGCCGACCGATATTGCGAAATCTATTGCACCTAGAATATTTTTCTCTGGGTAGTTTGGCTCAATAAATTCCACACTATTTCTTCCCAGAGCCTGCAATATACCGCCATGAGTGAAATCATTCATAATTGCCCATGACTGAGCCTTAATATCTGATAAGACCTGAACATTATATCCAGGAAGCTTCTCGATCTCCTCAATCAACTCTCCGAATGTTTTTTTAATTTTACCTTTCTTAAAAGTTTCTATTTCTTCTTTGGTTGCGCAGTTTCGAAGCCATACTGCCCGAATGTACGCCTCAAATAACGGCCTTGATAAAACAAATACAGAACCAAAATATTTATTAAAAGCTAGTTTACCAATGGATCTTTCATGCTCTAAACCAAGATCTATTAATGCAACTACTAATCTTGTTTTCTCGTCATTAGGCAAACTTAGGCCATTTAATTTCTGATCTTGCCATTTCACAAGATTTTCTAGTTCCTTTAATTTTTCTTCAAGCTTCATGTGGCCCTAACTATTATTAGACACCCCAAAAGCTCCTTTCTAACAGAGCTTTTAGGCTCCCTAAGAAAATAGCATTATTTATTATCAATGGCTTAACTTCCTATTAGAGAGCAGAATTGAAATTGTAAACGGTGCTGTTCATTTTCACACCATACGCTTTCTGGTTCCAGTAGCAGACGCAACATCAGCATATGGTTATATGTTTATGTCAGCTTATGGTACTGTCCACCCCTTAGATGACGCGTTGTGATGTTTTGTATTCATAAAATATAAATAGGTGCGCCGCATGGACGTGGCGCTGCTCATCATTGGCACACGACGTGCCATTGATGAGCATCTTTCATGAATACGGAACATCACAACAAGTTTGCGTCATCTCAGGGCGGCCTTCTCTTTGGGTACTTTCTCTTGGCCGTTCAAGAGAAAGTACCTCGGCTGTCCGTCCGAGAACGGACTTAAGATCCAAGCGTCGCGCCAGCGACTCAATTTATTTCCTATCGCCCCCTCCCTCACCCTCCCCCGTGGGGGGAGGGGATATAAAGATTAGCCGGTGCGCAACTTCGCATATTCCATCATCAACCACTTACTCCCGGCATAATCAAAGTTCACCTGCACGCGTGCGTGTTTACCGCTGCCCTCGTAGTTGAGCACCACGCCCTCGCCAAACTTGTCATGGATCACACGTTGGCCAAGTTGCAGCTGGCTGGAGTCGCCGCTGTTGTCTTCGAACTTGTTAAACATCGGTTGTGTGATGCTGCCGTGCAGGCGCACCTCTTCCATGAGTTCAGAGGGGATTTCTTTAATGAAACGTGAAGGCCGGGCGTAGGTCTCTTCACCATAGAGGCGGCGCTTTTCGGCATAGCTGATCATGAGACTTTGCCGCGCGCGGGTCATGCCGACGTAACAGAGGCGGCGTTCTTCCTCCAGGCGATTGGGATCATCGGCGGAGAGCCGATGGGGAAACAGCCCCTCTTCCATCCCGCAGAGAAAGACCTGGTTGAACTCCAGACCCTTGGCGGAGTGCAGGGTCATGAGTTGCACACAATCATCGGACTCACCGCCCTGACGTTCACCGGCCTCGAGTGCAGCGTTTGATAAGAATGCGGATAAGGGATCCATTTCTTCCAGTGCTTCGTTTTGGAAGGCATCATCGATAAAGTTACGTCCTGCGTTGATCAGCTCTTCCAGGTTTTCTACTCGCGCAAGGCCCTTCTCACCCTTTTCCTTTTGATAATGCACCAACAGGCCACTGGCATGGATGATGTGTTCGATCTGTTCATACAGGGCCACACCCTGGATCGCGTTTTCCATCCTGGTGATCATATCGATAAACACATGCAGGGCACCTGTGGCCCTTGCTGCCAATTCCTTTTGTTCCACCACGGCATGGGTGGCCTGCCAGAGTGAGACGCCATTGGTTCGGGCATAATCGCGCACGCAATCGAGCGTGCGGTTGCCGATGCCCCGCGTGGGCACATTCACAATGCGTTCAAACGAGGCATCATCGGTCTTATTACTGATCAGGCGCAGATAGGCCAGGGCATCCTTGATCTCCTGCCGTTCGAAGAAGCGCAGACCACCGTAGACCCGGTAGGGCACGCTGTGTTGGATGAGGGCCTCTTCCAGCACGCGTGACTGGGCATTGGAACGATAGAGCACGGCGCATTCCTGACGCAGCCCGCCTTTATCCACCCGGTCCTTGATCCGCTCCACGATGTAATGGGCCTCATCCAGCTCATTAAAGGCGGCATAGAGTTGAATGAGATCGCCCTGGCCGTCCTCGGTCCACAGGTTCTTGCCCATGCGCTCACTGTTATGCGCGATGAGGGCATTGGCGGCATTGAGGATGGTGCCGGTGGAGCGATAGTTTTGTTCCAGGCGGAAGGTCAGCGCACCGGCAAAGTCTTTGCTGAACTGGTGGATGTTCTCCACCTTGGCGCCACGCCAGCCGTAGATGGACTGATCGTCGTCGCCCACGGCGAACATGTAACCCGTACTACCGACCAGCATACGCAGCCAGGCGTATTGAATGGTATTGGTGTCCTGAAACTCGTCCACCAGGATATGGCGAAAGCGTTGTTGATAGTGTTGCAACACATCGGGCCGTTGTAGCCACAGCTCATGTGCCCGCAACAACAGTTCGGCAAAATCGATCAAGCCGGTGTTCTGGCAATATGCCTCATAGGCCTGATAGATCTCGATCATGTGCCGCAGGTAGAGATCGCCCTGGGCATCGAGGTGTTGCGGCCGCAGGCCTTCATCCTTGCGTGCATTGATGTACCACTGCACCTCTTTCGGTACCCAGCGTGCCTCATCCAGCCCCATCTCGCGGATGACCCGCTTCACCGCCCGGTGTTGATCCTCGCTGTCCATGATCTGAAAGCTTTGCGGCAGGTTGGCCTCCTTCCAGTGGGCACGCAGCAGGCGATGGGCAATGCCATGGAAGGTACCCATCCACAGGCCGCCGGCGGGGATACCGAGCAGTTGTTCGACCCGGCCGCGCATCTCGGCGGCGGCCTTGTTGGTGAAGGTCACCGCCAAAATGGCATAGGGTGACAGGCCTTCGGCCTGCATAAGCCAGGCGATGCGGTGCACCAGCACGCGGGTCTTGCCGCTGCCGGCCCCGGCGAGGACCAGCACATGGCTGGCGGGGGCACAGACGGCTTCGCGCTGCGCATCATTGAGGGGATCGAGAATGTGTGAAATATCCATCGGGCCATTCTATCAAACCGCCGGAACACGGCCCATTATTAATATTAGAAGGCATGAGGATGGGGCCGGTATATCCTGTAAACAAGTACGTCATTTCAGAAATACAGTAGTGATATACTGCGATAAACCGGGATTCTGCTACTTTCGTATTAAGGAAAATTGAAAGCCAGTCACCATGTTATGTTATCTGAAAAAATACCGACTTAACGCCGCCGCTCCAACAGATATACACACGCCAAATCGCCCCCATCATTTACTGCAAAATTGTCCTGTGTTGACCAGGCAGACTGCCCTGGTCTTGCTGTTGGCCGTGTTGCTTATACTGCCCGTCACGAGCCAGGCGCAACATCCGGCCCTGACCGCCGACGAACAGGTCTGGCTAAAACAACACCCGGTCATTCGCATCGGTATCGATGCCGCCTATGCACCCTACAGTTTTACCGACAAGCAACAGCGCTATGTTGGCGTGGCCCCTGACCTGCTGGCCCTGATCGAAAAAAGACTTAATATCCGCTTCGAGCCGGTGCCCGGCCTGAGCTGGCCCGAGATCGTCGACTCGGCACGCCAGCGGCGCCTCGATGTGATTGCCACGGCGGTGATCACCGAGGAGCGCAAAGGCTTTCTCAACTTCAGCCAGATCTATATCCCCACACCGCTGGTCATCATGACACGCTCTGACGATAAGCAGATCACACAGAGAGATGAGCTGCGACAACGCAAGGTCGCCCTGGTCGAGGGTTACTCCTCCAGCCAGGAGGTGCTCGCTGAGTTTCCCTCGATAAAACCACTCATGGTCACCACGGCGCTGGATGG
>Ga0316193_10003516_pt1 | contig 11349 bp, 8 predicted proteins | sample MerIslsedime2_MG_FD_207735 | JGI IMG/M metagenome (GOLD analysis project Ga0316193, IMG submission 207735) | Coastal sediment microbial communities from Maine, United States - Merrow Island sediment 2 | ecosystem: Environmental > Aquatic > Marine > Coastal > Sediment | place: USA: Maine... | reverse complement strand
TTGACCGCCAGGGTTCCGACCGAGGCAGAGGAACGAAAGTGGCTTCAAGCTGAGGTCGATCACAAGGCGATCGAATCCGGGCCCCCGTCGAAATCCAAGCGGGGTTGTCCCGGTGATTCCTCGGGCGTGGGCTTTGTTTCGCTGGTCGGCGCTGGTCCCGGTTGTCCGGGGCTTTTGACCATCCGTGGCCGGCGCCGATTGGCCGACGCCGACGCCGTGGTCTTCGATCGCCTGGCCGCCGCTGCACTTCCCTGCGATCTTCCCGCGTCGGTGGAGCTCCACCCGGTGGGAAAGGTGGCGGGTACGCATCCGATTCCCCAGGAGGAGATCAACGCACTCCTGGTCCGGTTGGCCCGCGCCGGGAAGAGAGTGGTTCGACTGAAGGGCGGAGATCCGTATGTCTTTGGAAGGGGCAGCGAGGAGGCCGAGGTGTTGGTGTCGGAGGGCATCCCCTTCGAGGTGGTGTCCGGGGTGACATCGGGAGTGGCGGCCCTGGCGTGGGCGGGAATTCCGGCGACCCACCGTCGCGAGTCGGTACGGCTGACCCTGTTGACGGCCCACGAGGCGGTGAAGAGCGATGGGCCTCAGGTGCGGTGGGATCTGCTGGCACAGGACCAACACGCGACCCTCGTCGGCTATATGGGCGTCACCGCGCTGGCAGCAGTTGTGGAGCATCTTCTCGAGGCGGGCATGGATCCGGAAACCCCGGCCGCGATGGTCGAGCGCGGCACGACCGCGGCGCAGCGGCGGGTCATCTCGACTCTGGCGGATCTGCCGAAAGCCATCGAAGAGGCGGGTCTCGAACCACCCGCCCTTTTTGCCATCGGACCATCTGTTCGTCATGCCGATCGGCTTGCCTGGTACGAAGCTCTGCCCCTCGCGGGTTGCCGGCTTGTGATGACGGACTCGAACTCGGAGCTCGCCGCAGCGCTCGAAGACCGCGGTGCCGAGGTGGTGATGCTGCCGCTGCCGGTGACACCGGCGGCTCGCGTGGTGATGGCCGCGCTGCCGATAACGGGGTGTGTTGTCAGCCAGCGCTCGGAGGTTGACTGGCTGGACGAAGAACGGGGCAACCCGGGGTGGCATGCAGAGTCGGTCGTCTGGTGTATCGGCCACGAGACCGCCGAGAGGGCTCGTGAGCGAGGGTGGCTCAAGGTCGTGGAGCTTGGCGAGGAGTCGGACTGTGAGGAGTTGGTGGCGAGGGTTGCGGGCGTTGTTGATCGCTAGGAGGCTGCTCGCTGGAGCGAAGGCTCGGTCTCTCCTATGATCAAGCTCGGCCTCCGCGTTCGCTTCTTTCTCTATTCCAACACACTGATTGTGGTGACTATGACCTTCGTCACCGTCCTGGGCATGATGTACGAACGGCGGATCCGGTACGACGGCATCGTCAACCACGGACGCAGCCTGGTGGAGGCCATGGCGATGCCGATGAGCGGCGCCTCATATCCCCACGCGCCAGGGCAGGAGCTGGAGCTGGGTACGGTCGAAGGCTATATTCACGAGATGATGGCGCGAAATAGTGACCTCATGCGCTACATCATCGTCACCGATTCCTCCGGTACCGTGACCCACTCGAGCCGTACAGGCCTCATCGGTCGTCGGTTCGAGCGTGCGCCGAGGGTCATGGCCGACGCGAGCGATCCCCTGGTGACCGAGACTCTGGTCGAGGAGGGCGAAGATCTGATCGAGATTCGTTCGGCCTTTGGATTTCCGGGTGAGTTCTCTGGGTCGCTTGCGGTGGGATTCTCACTGGAACCGATCGAGCGGCAGGTGCGCGAGGTGGCGAGTCGTGCGGCCTTGGCGGCGCTTCTGTTGATGCTCGGAAACTCGATCATGACGGCTCTCTATGTGGAGACTTTGATCCGGCCGATCATCAACCTCAACCAGACGATGAAACGGGCGGGAGAGGGCAATCTCACGGTGCGCGCGCGGACCCACGGTGGTGATGAGGTCGCCGAGTTGGCCGACGTTTTCAACCGAATGATGGACGAGCTCGAGACTTCCCGTGATCGGGAAAAGCTTCAGCGCGCGCAGCTCGCCCACACCGAAAAGATGGCGGCGGTGGGGACCCTTGCCGCCGGCGTGGCGCATGAGGTCAACAACCCGTTGGCCGGGGTCCTTGCGAGCATCGAAAACCTCCGCGACAACCCGAATGACAGGGAGATGCGCGAGCGCTACCTCGAGCTCATCGCGGACGGCCTCAAACGCATCGAAAGGACGGTCGCCAACCTCCTCAACTTCGCCCGTCCACGCGAGATCAAACTCGAGCCAACCTCGATCAACCACAATTTGCGCCATGTCGTCGAGCTGGTGGGCTATCAGCTGCGCGCATCGGGGGTCGAAGTCAAGAATGATTTCGACGCGAACCCGGCGGTGGTCGAAGCAGATCATTTCCAAATGGAACAGCTATTCCTCAATCTGGTGCTCAACGCCCTCGACGCGATGAAGGACGGTGGGACGATCTTTCTGCGAACCCGGGTGCGCGGCGGCAAGGTGATTGCTGAAGTGCGTGACACCGGACACGGAATTCCGGCGGAAGTTCGAGACCGAATCTTCGATCCGTTCTTCACGACCCGGGAGGTCGGCGAAGGCACCGGTCTCGGTTTGGCGGTCAGCGGCAGCATCCTCGCGGTCCATGGCGGACGCATCGAACTCGAGACCTCGGTTGGGCGAGGCACCACGTTCCGTGTCATCATGACTGCCATGCCGGGTGAATGGGACGGCGGAGAGGCGTGATGAAGATCTGCGGACACCGTTTGTTGATCGTCGAGGACGAGCCATTACTGCGCATCACCATGGCTGACGCCTTGCGCAAGGAAGGCTGGGCGGTGGACGTCGCCGAGGACGGCGTCAAGGGTGCGGCCCTGTTCGAGCAGCATCAGCACGATCTCGTGCTCTCCGACCTCGTCATGCCGCGGCTCGGAGGGCTGGACCTTCTCAAGCGCATCAAGGCATTGAGCCCGGACACCACTGTCGTGATCATCACTGCCCATGGGACCGTCGATCGAGCCGTCGAGGCGATGCGCGAAGGCGCTGCGGATTTCATCGCCAAACCGTTCTCGATGGCCCAGCTGGTCGTGCGTCTGAGCAACGTCTGTTCGGTTCGCATCCTTCGCGAGCAGAATGTGCGCCTTCAGGCGCAGCTCGAACAGCGCCACTCCTTCTCCAACATCATCGGTAAGTCCAAATCCATGCAGGATGTCTTTGGGCTGATCAGGCTTGTTGGCGACTCCGATGCATCGGTGATTGTTCACGGTGAAAGCGGCACCGGTAAGGAAATGGTCGCATCAGCCATTCATTTCAACTCTCCTCGGCGCGCCAAAGCGTATCTCCGGGTGAGCTGTGCCTCGTTGCCCGAATCGCTCATCGAATCCGAGCTCTTCGGTTTCGAAAAGGGCGCCTTCACCGGCGCCGGTGAACGCCGCATCGGGCGCTTCGAAGCGGCAAGCGGGGGCACCCTCTTCCTGGATGAGATTGGGGAGCTTCCGCTGACCTTTCAGGTCAAGCTCCTGCGGGTCCTGCAAGAGCGTCAGATCGAACGCCTTGGGTCCAACAGACCGATCGACGTCGATGTGCGGATCGTCTCAGCTTCGGTGCGCTCTCTCGAAGAGGAGATTCGCGAGGGGCGGTTTCGCGAGGACCTCTACTTCCGGGTCAACACCGTCGCCATCCATTTGCCGCCTCTCAGGGAACGGCGCGAGGATATTCCGCTGCTCTCCGAATCCTTCCTGCGTGAGTTCGCCGCCGACCGGCGACGCGAGATCGAAGGGTTCACCGAGGACGCGATGGAGTTGCTCGAGATGTACTCGTGGCCGGGCAATGTCCGTGAATTGCGGAACGTGGTGGAAAGGGCGGTTCTTTTCTGCCGCGGTCCGATGGTGACTGTCGAAGAGCTGCCGCCAAACTTGCGCGGCGGCGCGCCCGAGACTGCGCTGGGCGAGACGGCACAGGTCGTGGCCATGCACGATGCGGTGGAGCGGGCCGAAGCGGAGGCGATCCGAGCCGCGCTCGCAGCCACCCAGGGTCGACGGGCCGATGCCGCCGAACTCCTCGGCATTAGCCGCAAGACACTTTGGGAGAAGATCAAGCATCTCGAGATCTCGGTGGATTGATTCGATTCCCGGGTTCAATTCTTGTCCCCAGCTTATTCAATTCTCGGCTCCATCTTCACGACATTTGATTGTTGGAGGAGCCTTCGGCGCGGTTCTGTGTCGTGAAGCTGGGACCGAAAATTGAAGAAAAGGACTGGTTGAGAACCTCCCATCACATCGCTTGTGAAACACTCCACAACAGGTGGTTATACTGTGCCTGAGTCAATGGTGGGGGGATCATGAGGGTTCGGAGGACTCGGGCAATCGTTGTCGTGTCAATGCTTCTTGTGGCGTTGGCGATTCCGGCGGTGGCGGAGGAGGAGCAGGCCGAGAAGAACCGACTTCGTGTGTCTTACGACCAGGGGTTCCGGCTCGAATCTTCGGATGGGCGATATTCGCTTCGCCTTAACGGTCTACTCCAGACCCGATACACCTATGTGGACTACGATCCGATGATCCGATTCAACCAGGAGGACTACTCGAACTTCTATGTTCGCCGCGCCAGGCTCTATTTTTCGGGGCACGCCGGCAGCTCTCGCCTGACCTATTTCTTCCACGCCCAACTCGAGCCGAACCAGGGTTTGAATGCCAACGATCTGTGGGTGGAGTATCGATTCTCGGATCTCCTGCGCCTCGGCGCCGGCCGGAACAAGATCAGCTATGGACTCGAGTTCATGAACTCGGGTTCCGCTCTCGGTATGGTCGACCGCTCGCTGATGTACGGAGAGACGGATATCGACCTCGGGTCCCTCGCCAAACAGGGGCCCCGTTACCCTGGAGGAGGCACCGAGCGATTCGCGTTGAGCTGGTATGCCTCCACCGGATTCGCTACCGGCGGCATGACTCTCTACCGGTCCCAGGGTGTTCAGCTGCGGGGACAACGCGGCTCGGACACATCCCCCACCGTCGAATACCAGGTCGGCGTCTGGCAGGGTCGGAGCACGACCAGCCTTTCGAACGGCGGCAACGGACATCTGCTGTCGGCGAGGGTCGGTTTTCACCCATGGGGATTCGTCGACTGGCGGGTTGTAGGCGACGTCGCCAATACCGCGCGGTTCAAGCTGGGAGTGATCGGCTCCTTTTACACAAATTCGAGCGAGACAACCCGTCGTTTTGACGAGGGCGGACATAACCTCGCGGCCGTCGCGCACTATCGGGGGTGGTCGGTCGATGCCGAGTGGGGCACCGAGACCTATGACTTCGCCGACTTCGAAGGCGATTTCGACCGTGAGGGGTGGCGGATCGCGCTGGGCTGGTACGTGGTTCCCCGGAGGCTCGAGCTTCGGGTCCGCCGTGCTGCGATCATGCGTCTGAAAGACCCGACCTTCGAAACGGCGAACCAGTCGGGACTCGGAACCGTCCTGGTTGCAGACGGCGAGGGATGGGCGCCGGCGATCGAGGCGGAGATCTCCGAGATCTCGGCCGCGGTGAGCTATGCCCTGCCGGGCTGGCGCAACAAGGTCATGCTCGACGTCTCGCATCTCGTGCGAACCTTCGCCGCCGACCCCGATGCGATCCTCAACAGCGTCCCAACGCCGATCGAAAAGGCGCCGGACCAGGTCGATTGGCGCGTACGAGCGATGGTGCAGCTCGTCTTTTGAATTAGGAATTAGGAATTAGGAATTCGGAATTCCCACCCACCCTCCCCTCGATTTCTTCGCGTCCGATTGAGCGTTTTCATCCGGACTCGGACTCGGACGTGAGTTTTCCGTGGGTGGGTGGGGGAATTCAAAATTGAGAATTCAAAATTGAGAATTGAAAACCTGAAAATCAGGTTTTCAGCCCGAGGCGCGAGCGATCGTACTGGTCACGCGTGACCTCGTCGCACCAGTCGCCGTTTTCGAGATACCAGCGCACGGTCTGTTTGAGACCGGAGTCAAAATCGAATTGGGGCGTCCAGCCGAGCTCCGACACGATGCGATCGGCGTCGATGGCGTAGCGGAGATCGTGGCCGGGGCGGTCGGTGACGAACTCGACAAGCTCGCGTCTGCTGCGCCCGGCGGCGAAGGGGCGGAGTTCGTCGACGAGGTCGCAGATGGTGTGCACGACCTCGAGGTTGGTGCGTTCGTTGTTGCCGCCGATGTTGTAGGTGCGACCGGGCCGGCCCCCGCGGATCACCAGATCCAATGCGCTGCAGTGATCTTCGACGTGCAGCCAATCACGCACGTTGGCGCCGGCTCCGTAGACTGGCAGCTTCTCGCCAGCTGCGGCGTTGAGGATCATCAGCGGGATCAGCTTTTCCGGGTACTGGAGTGGACCATAGTTGTTGGAACAGTTGGAAAGCGTGACCGGCAGACCATAGGACCGGTGCCATGCTCGTACCAGGTGATCTGCCGCGGCCTTCGACGCGGAGTACGGGCTCGATGGGTCGTACGGTGTGGTCTCGGTGAAGAGTCCGTCGCTGCCGAGCGAACCAAAGACTTCATCGGTGCTGACGTGGTGGAAGCGGACGTCGGAGCGGTCACGCCACACCGAACGCGCCGCCTCGAGCAGATTGGCTGTGCCACGGATATTTGTGTCGATGAAATCCAGGGGCCCGTCGATGGATCTATCGACATGGCTTTCGGCCGCGAAATGAGCCACCGTGTCCACCTGATGCTCGCGAAAGAGCCTGCTCATCGCATCCGCATCACGAATATCGGCGTGGACAAAGGTGTACCGGGGACCGTGGCGATCGGCCAGGCCTTGGAGGCTGGCCAAATGACCGGCGTAGGTGAGTGCATCGACATTGACAAGCCGGAGCTCCGGGTCGGTGTCGAGGCAGAAGCGTACGAAGTTGCTGCCGATGAAGCCGGCTCCTCCGGTCACCAGCATCGAGCGCGGATGGTGAGCGGACCCGGTCATGGTTCGTACACCGGGAGGTCGGCCTCTTTGGTTTCCCCGAGAGGCAGCCATTCCTGGTCACGGTCGGAGAGGAGTGGATCGAGGTTCCCGAGCGGCCACTGGATGCCGATGGCGGGGTCGTTCCACGGAAGCCCACGTTCGTCCGATCTGCTGAAAAAGTCCGAGCACTTGTACTGGAACTCGGCGAACCCGCTCAACACCAGGAATCCGTGAGCAAAGCCCTCCGGAGCGAAGAGCTGGAGGCGTTTCTTGTCATCGAGCTCGACGCCCGTCCAGCGACCAAAGGTGGGGCTGCCGCGTCGAATATCCGCCACCACGTCGAAGACCCGACCGTGGGTCACCCGAACGAGCTTGGCCTGAGGGCGACCGATCTGATAGTGGAGACCGCGCAGGACACCGCGCGACGACCGCGAGTGGTTGTCTTGTACGAAATCACAGTCGATGCCCAGCTCGGCGAATCGGCGCCGATTGTACGACTCCAAAAAGAACCCCCGTTGGTCTTCGTAGACCTCGGGTGAGAGAACCTTGACCCCGGGCAGGGGCGTGTCAACGATGCGCATCGTTGGTTTCCGTGCTCTCGAGCAACTCGGCGAGGTAGGCGCCGTAGGTCGACTGACCCGCAGCCTCCACCTCCCGCCGGACACCCTCGGTGGTGATCCATCCCCTGTTCCAGGCGATTTCCTGCAGACAACCAATTTTGAGCCCTTGGCGTTCCTCGATCGCCTGGATGAAATTGGAAGCCTCGATGAGGCTGCGGTGGGTGCCCGCGTCGAGCCAGGCGTATCCGCGCTCGAGAACGCTGACCGTGAGTCTGCCCTGCTCGAGGTAGCGGCGGTTGAGATCGGTGATCTCGAACTCGCCGCGTTCTGAGGGCTCGAGATCGGCCGCCAGATCGCAGACGTCGCTGCCGTAGAAATAAAGACCTGGCACGGCAAACGGGCTCTTTGGTTGACTTGGTTTTTCTTCGATCGACAACGCGCGACCGTTGGAGTCGAACTCAACGACGCCGTAGCGTTCGGGATCCCTGACACGATAGCCGAAGATGCGCGCGCCGTCCGAGAGGGTGGCGCAACTCTCCAGCATCGCCGAAAGGCTTGGCCCGTGCAGGATGTTGTCGCCAAGAACCAGACAGACGGGCGAGCCGGCGAGGAAGTCACGACCGAGCAGGAACGCTTGCGCGAGACCCTCGGGCCGTGGCTGCTCGCAGAACTCGAAACGCATCCCGAAGCGCTCGCCGTTACCGAGAAGCTCCTCAAACGCGGGGAGATCTCGTGGCGTTGAGATCACCAGAACCTCTCGAATCCCGGCATGCATGAGCAGGCTCAGCGGGTAGTAGACCATGGGTTTGTCGTAGACCGGAAGCAGCTGTTTGCTGACCACTTTAGTGACAGGATGCAGGCGGGTTCCCGAACCCCCTGCGAGCACGATTCCCTTCATGCACTCCCCCTTCGGCGACACGATAACACAGGGCGCAATAGCGAATTCGGAATTCGGAATTCGGAATTAGGAATTCCCACCCGCCCCCCCATAGTCCTCGATGACACAGGGGAGGATTCGGAATTAGGAATTCCCACCCACCCCTTGGCCGGGCGGGTGGAATTGAAATCGGTATTCGGAATGCTGCCACCCTCCGTTGTGGTGAGGAGCCGCTCCGCGGCTGATTCAACCAGGATTTCCGGTGGGTTGTCATTGGAAGAAGCGAAAGACACCGCCCTCCAATTCGGGGGAGCGTGGGTGGGCGGCATTCCGAATTCCGAATTCCGAATTCAAGCACTCCAGCGCTCTTGACAAAAGAATCCAGCCGACATACTGTATTACATCAGTGACACACTGAAGATGACCATGCACAACTTCCTCGACGTCGACCCTTCCGCAGCCGCACCCATCTGGCGGCAGATCGAAGACGGAATGCGCCGGCTGGTGGCATCCAGCCGCTTGCCGGCCGGAGCAGTGGTCCCGTCGGTGCGTGAGCTCGCCAAGGCGCTTCGGGTCAATCCGGCAACTGTTTCAAAGGCCTACCGTCGTCTGACCGACGCGGGTTTGCTGACGGTCCGGCGAGGGGAAGGCACATTCGTGTCAGATCTTTCCAAGGTCGAGCGCGACGAGGAACGGCAGCGCCTCCTCCGGGATGGAGCTGCGACCTACATCCGGGTTGCCGCCAGCGTCGGCGCGAGCCGTGGCGAGGCAAAACGATCGATGGAGGAGGCTTGGAAGCGGGAAACCGAAGGCGGCGAAGGAGTGTCTGATGACTGACACCGCTGTGAGGATGGAAAAATTGACTGTGCGCTATGGCCGGCTGGCAGCGGTCGCCGGTGTCTCTCTCGAGGTGCCGAAGGGATGTGTGTATGCCTTGCTCGGGCGCAACGGGTCGGGCAAGTCCTCGACCGTCCGGTGCCTGATCGGTCAACAAAAACCAACAGCAGGCATGGCCGAGCTCTATGGCCTCGATGCGTGGGCCAACCGACGCCGGGCGATGGTGCGGGTCGGAGTGGTTCCCGAGGATCCCGATGTTCCGCCGGAGACAACCGCTGAAAGGGTCGAACGCTTTATGGCGAGGGTGACACCGCGTTGGGACCGCGTCGGGTTTTTCTCCCGCCTCGAAGGGTTCGGCGTGCCCCGCAGCCAGCGGTTTGACCGTCTCTCCAAGGGTCAGCAGCGCCAGCTCGCACTCGCCCTGGCATTGGCAAGCTCACCCGACCTGTTGATCCTCGATGACCCGACCCTCGGGCTCGATGCAGTGGCACGACGCGAGCTCTACGAGGAGCTGGTCGGCGATCTCGCGGATCGCGAAACGACTGTGTTTCTAACGACCCATGATCTGGCCGGGGTCGAAGGTATCGCCGATAGGGTGGGTGTGCTGAAAGACGGATCGCTGCTGGTGGACGAGCCCGTGCTGGCTCTCAGGGCGCGATTTTGCCGCGTGATGTGGACGACCGAAGACGGTATTTCGTCCGAGAGGGTTGAGTCGGGTCTGAAGCACCTCGGGGTCGTTGCGACGGGCACGATGGGTCAAGCCTCCGAGGCCGTCGTCAGCGACTTTTCCGAGATGAATTTCGACCGTTTTCGCCAGGAGGCGTCCGTGGACGTGCACCGGGTGGATTCCTTGTCGTTGGAAGAGATCTTTGTCGCCCTCTGCGGTAACTATCGGGGAGGCCGCTGATGCACGCGACAAGGGCGATCATGGCGCGCGAGTTGGTGGCGCGTCGCGAAATGCTGTTGGTGGCGGTGGCTGCCGCCGTCATCGCTTCTGCTATGCCGTGGATGCCCGGCCTCGAGGGATACACGCCCGACGACGTGAGGACGGTGAGCTCGAATGGGCTGGCGGTGTCCCTGGGGTGGGGTCTTTCGTTGCTCCTTGGGGCAACCGTCGTGGGCCGTGATCTGTCGGAGAATCGGCTCGGATTCTTTTTCGCACGACCGGTCAGTGGGTTGGCGGTGTGGTGGGGAAGAATGTCTGCGGCGTTGATACTCATCTGGGCGGTGGAGGTGATCGTTCTCTTGCCGTCGTTCTTCGGGGGTGGCATCTACGTCTTTGCTTCGTGGTTCGGTGGCGGTTGGGCTGCGGTCCTGGGTTTTGTAGCGATGCCGGTCCTCCTCATCCCGCTCGCCCACGCGGTGAGTGTAATGGTCAGGGCGAGGACGGCTTGGGTCTTTCTCGACCTCACGGGATGTGTCGTGGCCGGCGTCGCCGTATGGTTGATTGTCAGGTCCTTTTGGTGGATGGGTGCCATGATCGCTCTCTGGGTGGTTGGCGGGGGGGTGTTCGTCACAATAGTGGTCGCTCTGGCGGTGGCTGGGGCGGCCGGTCTTGCGATGGGTCGGACGGAGCTGCGACGTACCCACGGTGTTCTATCGGTCGTGCTGTGGGGGACCCTCACCCTCGGTCTTTCCGCCGTGGTCGCCTACGCCGATTGGTTGAAAGATTTCGAGCCCGAGTCGTTCGTCCGCGTCGATGTGCTGTCGATCGCGCCAACCGGCGAATGGGTGGAGGTGTTGGGCGGGGCGCCGGGCCACCTCGATGTGAGCCTCCGTTGTCTGATCTCCACCACCGATGATCGTTGGCTCTTGTTGCCCGGTGGCTGGGGGAGCTTTCCAAAGGAGGCCGTGTTCTCGCTCGACGGGAGCGTGGCGGTCTTGCTTGGCGCAGCGCCCCGAGAGGGGACGCGGACTCTCTGGCGGGCCGATCTCGACAGTGAATCACCGAAGGTGGCACCGACCACCCTGGTGTTTCACACCGAGGTCGTGACCGACCTTTCGCCGAACGGTCGTCGTGTCGCGGTGCTCGACAAACAGGTCCTTTCGGTGTATGCGCTCGAAGAGGAAAAACTCCTGACGGCGGTGCGTCTTCCCGAGGATCTTCAGAACTCGACGCCCTTCTTCTACTTGCCCGATTCCATCAGACTCTACTCATGGC
>Ga0316193_10003515_pt1 | contig 11350 bp, 10 predicted proteins | sample MerIslsedime2_MG_FD_207735 | JGI IMG/M metagenome (GOLD analysis project Ga0316193, IMG submission 207735) | Coastal sediment microbial communities from Maine, United States - Merrow Island sediment 2 | ecosystem: Environmental > Aquatic > Marine > Coastal > Sediment | place: USA: Maine... | reverse complement strand
TGATTGAAGCTGTCAAGCAAAAGAATCTTGGTCAGCTCGGGGAGGCAGTAAAGTTGTACAATATGGTGATCAAAGAGAAGCCCGATTGTGATGTGGCTTATTTTGAGGTAGGATCTATTTACCTGATGACCAACCAGTTGGATCTGGCCCAGAAAAATCTGGCTCAGGCCTACGCCTTAGACCCTGATAATCAGTGGTATACAATCGCTTATATCAATGCTCTCGGAGCCAATGAAGCCTTTGACGAGGTGGTTTCAATCCTGAAAGAAAGAGTAAAAAGCGATCCTGAAAACGTAGAATGGGATTACCAGCTGGCTTCTGCATATTTCGCCATGGGCAAATGGGCGAAATCCATAAAGACTCTCGAAAAAATAGAAAAGGAAAAGGGATTTAGTGAGAAAATAACCCTGTTAAAGGCCTCAGTCTACGAGAGCGAAGAAAAATACGATCTGGCAAGAGAAGAGATTGAGAAGGTGATGCTGATTTTTCCGGAAGCCATTCAGTTCAGAATTGTGGCCGCCGAGCTATGTATGAAGAGTGGAGATGAAGATAAGGCTGCCATATACTACCAGGAAATCCTGGAGGTAGACAGCATGAATATTTTTGCCCTGACAAACCTGACTGATTACTATCGTAAATCGGAGGATTATCTTAAGAGCTTTAGCTATCTGGCCAAATCTTTTAGCAGTGAGCAGATTGATGCAAAACGAAAATTGGCCATCCTCTCCTATTATTTGTCCGAAGAAGAGTATGTGAACAATTACTCTTCCCAGTTATCGGATGTCATTGAAGCCTTTGCCCGAACCCATCCCGATGAAAGTGATCTGAGACTGATAGCAGCCGATTTTTATATCCAGACCAGAACTTATGATATGGCCTATTTTCATCTAAAGGACTATCTGGGGCTTAATCGGGGGACTTACAACATATATATGCAAACCATTATGCTGGCCAATGCATCTTCCCTGGATGAAGAGTTAATTGAGATATGCGACAGGGCACTGGAGATGTATCCCGACAGTGCTGATGTAAAATTTTTCAGGGGGCTTGGGCTCTATCAGAAGGAAAATTTTGAAGAACTGATAAAGAATTTTGAGGATGTTTCGGCCAGTGCTTTTTCTAACCAGGAGTATGGCTCACAGGCAAAAATGCTGGTGGCAGAAGCTTATTATAGGATCGAGGATTTTCCAAGGTCGGATTCTTTGTTTGAATCCCTGATCAAGGAAGATCCCGAGAATTATATGGTTTTAAATAACTACTCCTATTATCTGGCGGTAAGGGGCGAGCGCCTTACTAAGGCAAAAGAATGGAGTTATAAGACAGTGAAAAACAATCCTGAGAATTCAACATTTCTGGACACCTATGCCTGGGTTCTATACAAGCTTGAGGCTTATGATGAAGCGGAGCAGTACATTTTAAATGCTCTGGATAAGGGAGGCGACAACGATCCGGAAGTGAACGAACACGCAGGAGATATTCAACTGGCCCTTGAAAGTTACGAAATAGCACAGTCGTATTATATAAAAGCTATTATCCTTGGGGGAGATAAATCCAAGCTGGAAGAGAAGATCGAAACAACAAAAGCCAGGAAGAATGAATAGAGTCCCGTGGTTTTTATGGCTGGCAGCCCTCTTCCTTTTGACGGAGTGTGGTGTCCTGAAAGAGCTTTCGGAGCCTGTCGGGCCCCAGTTGAAAGGGATGGCAGGTATGGAGGAGGGCTGCCAAGCACTTGACACCATTGAGAGCATTCTGATCTCCAAAGCTGAAGCCATACTGACCTTCGATAATGAACGTTATGAAGTAAACGTAACACTCTATTCCCTTAAGGATTCTATCATCTACCTGTCGGCAGTAAACAGCGGATATGAAATTCTTCGGGCCTCAGTTATGAAGGATTCAATCAAAGTGATTAACCGCCTGGACAAGATAGTATACAGGTCACCCCTGCAAAGGAAATTTGGCTACCAGTACCCTGTAAATTTCAGAGATCTTCAAAATCTGGTGGCCCGCTATTATCTGTGCAATTACCTTGAAAACGCCCACGATGATCAGATGGATCATATTGTCTTTGAGTTTGATGAAACACATGTGAAAAAAAGGATCCATCTCAGCAGGCTTGGATTACTTATGCATACTTTTGAGTTTTATCATCAGCAAACAGATAAGTATCTGATGGGAGAGCGACAGGATGATGCCTTCAAGATTTATTCAAATTTTATGATTACTCATTTTGAAATTGTAGCCAGAGGTGGGCTTATTACTTACAACAAGGACATAAAAATTAAAATGGATGTAAACCCGAGAAGGTACACCTTTACTGAGCTGAGATGATCAGAATTATTGTTGTCATATGGACCTGTTTGCTATTTGGGAGCGTCGTATCGGCCCAGACCAGGGAGGAACTGCAAAGGCAGAAGCAACAGGCTTTTGATGATATTAAGCTGGCCAGGGAGTTAATGGAGAAGACGACAGAGCAACGATCAAGTTCAGTTCAGCAATTAAGAATACTTCAAAGGGGAATCAATTCAAGATCAAAGCTGATTTCCACCCTTGAATCTGAAGTGAACCTTTATAGTCAGAACATTCAGGATACCCAGGTGAGAATTGAGCAGTTGACTGCAGAGAATAAAAGAAACAAGGAGGAGTATGCCAGGTTGATATACTATGCCTACAGGAACCACACCGACTACGAAAAACTGATGTATATTCTGGCCGGAAGCAGCATATCCCAATCCTATCAGCGCTATAAATACCTGAAGTACTTAGGAGAGTACAGGGTTCGAAAAGCTGCTGAAATAGAAGCTTCTATTGTTGAACTGGATCAACAACAAAAGTCATTGAGTGGCTTGAAGAATGACAAGCTTGGTCTGATGGAGGATAAGGAGGGCGAACAGAGAAGGCTGGTGGAACAGAGAAGCAGAGAAGCCTCCATGGTCAACAGCCTGAAGCGAAAAGAAGCAGAACTGCAAAGGGAGATAGCAGAAAAGGAAAGAATAGCCAGAGAGGTCGAAGCCAGGATCAGGGAAATCATTGAGGAAGAGGCAAGGCGATCTAGTGCTAACAATATATATGGCGCCTTAACTCCGGAGCAGGAGCTGGTGGGAAGTGATTTCAGGAAGAACAAGGGAAAGCTTCCCTGGCCTGTGGATAAGGGCATTATCACTACTGGTTACGGAAATCATGAAGTTCCGGGACTAAGGGGTTCGAGTGTTAAAAACAATGGCATTGATATTTCAAGTTCCCCGGGTACAGAGGTAAGGGCGGTATTCGAAGGGGAGGTTACTAAAGTTTTTGGAATTCTGGGTGCGAATTATACAGTACTTGTTAGGCACGGTGAGTTCCTGTCGGTATATCAGAACCTGGTGAATGTAAGGGTAAAAACCGGCGACAAAGTGCTAACTAAGGAGAAGTTAGGAGAAGCATTTACGGATGAAAAGGAGGGAGTATCTAACTTTCATTTTGAAGTGTGGCAAGAAAGAGATATTTTGGACCCCGAAGAGTGGATAAGTAAATAGTGTTTTTTTGGAACCTTTGGCTTATGGTGACCGTATAAGAATCGTCCACTGGAATTGTTATGAGAAAAGATTTAAATATACCCTCCGAAATCGGAAATCTGCGCTTGGTTGAAAAAGCCATAGACGAATTGTCAATGGAACTGGATCTAAGTGATGAGGTTTATGGAAATGTTTTGGTTGCCACCATGGAAGCCACAAACAACGCCATTATTCATGGCAACAATTCAGATCCGAAAAAGAACGTTAAGATAGAGATCCAGATGGATCAGAAGCAGTTAAAAGTCCATATTGAAGATCAGGGCTTAGGCTTCGATTTTTCAAAAGTACCAGACCCAACTTCACCGGAAAATCTGGAAAAAATTAACGGCAGGGGAATTTTTCTCATGGAACGATTATCCGATGAGATACTCTATCTGGAAGAGGGCAGAATCGTAGAGCTCAAGTTCCGATTGTAGTGTCCGTTTCTTTTCATACCGAAGAAGTAAAATTCAATCTCAAGAGCAAACTTCGGCATAAACAATGGATCAGGGAGTGGATCCTGGCAAATCATAAAACACCCGGAAATATTTCTTTCCAATTTACTTCCAATGAGCGAATCAGGCTCATTAACACAGAATATTTAAACCACAATTACTTTACAGATGTTATAAGCTTTAACTACACTGATAAAGACCTGATTTCAGGAGATATCATTATAAGTGTGGAAGAGGTGACAAAGAATGCCGATTTTTATGGCGCAGATGTTGAAGACGAACTCCGAAGGGTAATGATCCACGGAGTTACCCACCTGCTTGGTTATACGGACGGAAGCCAGGAAGAGAAGGAAATCATGCGCAAAAAGGAAAATGAAGCATTACATTTGTGGAAGAAACTGGTTTAGTATGAATTCTCAATACGATGTAATTGTGGTGGGTGCTGGTCACGCAGGGTGTGAAGCTGCTGCTGCTGCTGCCAACATGGGTTCCAGGACCCTGTTGATTACGATGGATATGACCAAATATGCCCAGATGAGCTGTAATCCAGCCATGGGGGGAGTAGCTAAAGGACAGATAGTCAGGGAAATAGACGCAATTGGCGGATATTCAGGGCTTATTACAGACAGGTCCATGATCCAGTTCAGAATGCTTAACAGAAGCAAGGGGCCGGCCATGTGGAGTCCGAGGGCACAATGTGACAGGGCGCTATTCACACTGGAATGGCGTAAAGTTCTGGAAAGTATTGAAAATCTGGAGTTTTGGCAGGATAAAGTAATTTCCTTGCTAATAGAAGGAAAAGAGGTCATAGGAGTGGAAACACTTATGGGAATACAATTTTTTTCGAAGAAAGTAATTCTTACAGCAGGGACCTTTATCAATGGCCTGATGCACGTAGGGAAGGTGAAGATGAAAGGAGGCAGGATGGGAGAAGCACCTGCTTACGGATTAAGCGAGCAGTTGAAGGAGCATGGTTTTGAGGTTGGAAGGATGAAAACTGGTACACCGGCAAGGATCGATGGAAGAAGCATTGACTTTTCAAAGTTGCAGGAGCAGCCAGGTGATAGTGAGATGAGGAAGTTCTCTTACCTTGAAGGGGAAGTGGATTATTCCCAACACAAATCTTGTTTTATAGCCTATACTAATCTTAGTGTTCATTCTGAACTGGAAAAAGGTTTTGAAGACAGCCCGATGTTTGATGGAACAATTGAAAGCATTGGACCACGTTATTGTCCAAGCATAGAAGATAAAATTGTTACATTTTCTGAGAAGGAGCAGCACCAGTTATTTCTGGAACCAGAAGGTCATGATACCATTGAATACTATATAAACGGATTTTCGTCTTCCCTGCCATGGGAAGTTCAATACAATGCCATGATGCAAATTGAAGGTTTGGAGAAGGTGAAAATTTTCAGACCCGGTTATGCCATCGAATACGATTACTACCCTCCCACTCAGCTTTACCATACCCTTGAGACGAAGCGGCTGAAGAATTTATATTTTGCGGGACAGATAAACGGAACCACAGGTTATGAAGAAGCAGGGGCTCAGGGTTTGATGGCCGGCATAAATGCCAGCCTTAAAATACAAGGAAACCACGAATTTGTTTTAGGAAGGGATCAGGCCTACATAGGTGTTCTTATAGATGATTTGGTTACCAAAGGAGTGGATGAGCCTTATAGAATGTTTACCTCACGGGCCGAGTACAGAATTCTATTACGGCAAGATAATGCAGATGAACGCTTAAGCGAATTGGGATCAAGCATTGGATTGGCAGAGGATCGAAGAGTAGATCTGTTGAAGACAAAAAGATTGCTCACGGCAAAACTGGTCGATTTTATGAAGCAGCGGAGCATTAGTCCTGAGGAGATAAATGAATACCTGGAAAAGGCAGGGACAAGTCCTTTGAAGCAAAAGGTCAAATTGATTGAACTGGCCAAGAGGCCCCAGGTAAGGTTGATGGAGTTAATTGAAGAGCTTCCGGGATTGAAAGAAATAAAGGTTGAATGTGGAATTCGTGCAGCGGAGATTGTGGAAGCAGCGGAGATAGCCATCAAGTATGAAGGTTATATTGTAAGGGAGAGACAGATGGCCGACAAGATTAAGAGGCTGGAAAAGATAAAGCTGATTCCGGGTTTTGATTATGATAGACTGAAAAGCCTCTCAACCGAGGCAAGGCAGAAGCTTACAAAGTTGAAGCCGGAAAATATAGGTCAGGCTTCAAGGATTTCTGGAGTCTCCCCAAGTGACATTAGCGTTCTACTCATATATATGGGTAGATAGTTCCACGTGGAACGTTTTTATATATTTTTGAAATATGAAGCGCGAGAAAGATGTTCAACACCTGAAAAGTGTGACAAGGTCCATTCAGGATTATCCGAGGCCGGGTATCATTTTCAGGGATCTGACCACCATATTCCAGGATGGTGAATCATTTTCCAAGGCTCTGGAATTGATGACGGAATCCTTGAGGAATGGAAATGCAGATTTTTTGCCCTTTGATAAACTGGCAGGGATCGAAGCCAGGGGATTTGTTTTGGCCGGAGCACTGGCGGCCAAAATGGGCGGAGGTGTTGTTCTCTTGCGAAAGCCGGGAAAGCTTCCTTATGAGAAGAAAAGAATTGAATATAAACTGGAGTATGGTGAGGATGCCTTAGAGGTTCACAAGGATGCCGTTTTGCCCGGCGAGAAAGTAATAGTTATTGATGACCTGCTGGCCACAGGAGGAACAGCAGAGGCGGGGTGCAAACTCATTGAAGAATTGGGTGGTGAGATAGTAAAGGTCTTGTTCCTTGTAGAACTTCCTGAGCTGGAAGGGAGGAAAAAGCTATCGGCTTATGATGTTGATGCCATCATCTCTTTTGAGGGCCATTAATTCTTCTGGATGGCTTTTTAGTCGAAACAGCTTAAATAGAATCTGGTCAACAGAAAAGCATATGATGATGAGCATGTTAGAGCCCCTGACGCCGGCTTATCAAGGATTTTAAGCTCCTGAGAGCAGCGTATTTTATCATTGTATAGGCCAAGGGCGGGGATATTATCCTGCCAAGGTTTCAAAACACCCTTGAATTTGGATTTATCAGCCTTAAGCAAGAACCTGTCCGATCAACCTGGAGTTTATCAGTTTTACGATAAGCAGGGTTCGATCATATACGTGGGCAAGGCAAAAAATCTTAAGAAGAGAGTGTCTTCCTATTTTAGCAGGAAGAAATTTGACTCCTATAAAGTCAAGATCCTGGTCGGAAAGGTGGCCGACGTGAAGTGCATTGTAGTCGAAAGCGAATCGGATGCACTTCTTTTGGAGAATACCCTGATAAAAAAACACCAGCCCCGTTATAATATTCTTCTGAAGGATGATAAAACCTTCCCCTGGATCTGTATAAAAAATGAACCCTTTCCCCGGGTGTTCTCCACCCGAACGGTGATCAATGACGGTTCAAAGTATTTTGGCCCCTTTACCTCAGCTTATGCTGTAAAAGTGCTGTTGACCCTCATCAGGCAGCTTTATCAATTAAGGACATGCAAACATGCATTAAGCAAGGAGAACATTCAAAACGAAAAGTTTAAGGTTTGCCTGGAATACCATATTGGAAACTGCAAGGCACCATGCACGGCACTGCAAAGCGAAGAGGATTATGAAAAGGGGATTTCACAGATTCGAGAGATCATCAAAGGAAATCTTAACGAAGTGATCACCTACCTCAAGAAGGAAATGGAAGCAAAGGCAGCTGCTTTTTTGTTTGAGGAGGCCATGCAATTCAAGGAAAAAATTGAGATACTTTCCCGTTACCAGAGCAAGTCCACCATTGTGAGTTCTTCGATTCACGACGTGGAAGTATACAGCATAGTAAGTGATGAAAAGGAGGCTTTTGTAAATTTCTTAAAGGTGGTGAAGGGGGCGGTTATACAGGCACATACGGTGGAGATTAAAAAGAAACTGGATGAAAAGGACGTGGATTTGCTGGCTTTTGCCATGACCGATATTCGAAACCGAATTGAGAGCAACTCCAGGGAAGTCATCCTCCCTATGGATATGGGTGATTATTTTCCAGAGATAAAAATATCAATTCCCAAGCAGGGCGATAAGAAAAAATTGCTTGACCTAAGCCGCCGAAATGCCTTAAGCTATAGGATGGAAAAGCAAAAAAAATCCTCAGCAAAGAAAGAAGCAGGTTCAAGAGAAAGGATTCTGCTTACCCTGCAATCCGATTTGAGATTAAAGGAAAAACCCGTGAATATAGAATGTTTTGATAACAGCAACATTCAGGGGAGTGAGCCAGTAGCTGCCTGCGTGGTTTTTAAAAATGGCTTACCCGCCAAAAGGGAATATCGCCATTACAACATCAAGGAGGTGAAGGGCATTGATGACTTTGCATCCATGGAGGAAGTGGTGTTCAGGAGATACCGAAGATTAATGGAAGAGAAAAAGGATCTACCCCAATTAATTGTTATTGATGGGGGGAAGGGCCAGTTAAACTCGGCCCTTAAAAGCCTGGACAAACTGGATCTTCGAGGCAAAGTAGCCATCATTGGCATCGCTAAAAAATTGGAGGAAATCTACTTCCCAGATGATCCCGTACCTCTATATATCGACAAAAATTCAGAATCCCTGAAGCTGATTCAGAACTTAAGAAATGAGGCACATCGATTTGGAATCACTTTTCATAGATTGAAGCGATCTGGAAACATGACAAAGTCTTTGCTTGAAGATATACCGGGACTTGGTTCCAGGTCCATCGAAAGATTGTTCAGCAGGTTCAAGTCAATGGAGGGCATTAAGGAAGCATCACTGGAATTGCTCGCAGAGGAACTTGGCCAATCAAGAGCCCTGAAAGTTCATCAGTACTTTCACTCTGGCAAATTGTGATCTATTTTTTACGGGAGACTGTATATTCAACCAGGTCACGCAATGAATCTCTGGAAGGAGACTCGGGAAAGGAGTAAAGAATTTCCATGGCACTGGCTTTGTACTCGTTCATTTTGGCCCTGGCGAATTCAATCCCGCCCAGCTCATGAACGAACTGAACTACTTCATTAACCACGCGCTGACTGCGACTTCCGTTTTTAATTTTTCTGATCATCGCCTTCCTCTTACCCGGATCAGCCTGGTTCAGGGCATAAATTAAGGGCAGAGTGAATTTCTTTTCTTTAATATCGTTTCCGGTGGGCTTGCCAATTAGGCCATGTGGTTGATAATCAAACAGATCATCCTTAATTTGAAAGGCCATACCAATTTCTATTCCCATCTGGTGGATGCGTTTCACCGCTTCATCTGAAGCTCCGGCGGCTTTCGCTCCACTGGCCGTACAGGAAGCAATCAGGCTGGCGGTTTTCTTGCGAATCACCTCATAATAGGTATCCATGTCGATGTTCAGGCTTCTGGATTTTTGGAGTTGCAATAGCTCTCCCTCGCTCATTTCCCTGGAGGTATTTGAAACAATCTCCAGGAGATCGTATTCCTTTTTTTCCACAGCCAACTGAAGCCCCTTGGCTAGCAGATAGTCCCCAAATAACACAGCCACCTTTGATTTCCAAATGGCGTTAATAGAGAAAGCACCCCTGCGTTCATTTGATTCATCCACCACATCATCATGCACCAGAGTAGCAGTATGCATCAATTCCACCAGAGATGCTGCCGTGTAAGTCGATTCGGTAATTTTTCCATTCAACCTGGAGGAGAGAAAGACAAAAAGGGGGCGCATCTGTTTTCCTTTGCGACGCAATATATACCGCGTAACCACATTCAGCAGGGGAATATTGCTGGATGCCTCCGTCTTGAAGCGCGAATTGAATTCTTTCATTTCGCTGCTAACTGGCCGCCTAATGTCCTCTAAACTGATCATCTCTTAAGTGTAGGAAGAGTCAAAGGTAGAAAAAGAAAACAGATTTGAATATAATGTCCTTGCAGGGAAGAAGTACATATCAAATGCTTTAAATATTGATATATTTGTATTTGTTCAATACGTTTATAAGAAACAAGCAATAGATTCATGGAATTTTCAGACTTGAAACCGGAAGAAGTTGAGAAAGCATCCAACATGATCAAAGCCATATCTCATCCCATGCGCTTGGCTATACTCGGACACCTGGGTGATGGGAAGCAATTGAATGTCACTGAAATACACAATTTACTCGGAATCGAGCAATCTACCGCCTCCCATCATTTGGGTATACTTAAAGACAAGGGTATTCTTGCCTCTGTTCGCAAAGGCAAGAATACCTTCTATTATTTAAAAAGAAAGAACCTGAGCACCCTGGTACGATGTATCAGTGAATGTGCTTGTGAATGATTGAAGCAGATATGAAAAGAATCAGGGTTACCAAGGAGTTCCACTTTGAGATGGCTCATGCCTTATGGAATTATGATGGTGTATGTAAGCACATTCACGGACATTCCTATAAGCTTTTTGTTACGATAATCGGAGAACCCATTAGGGATCCTGATGATACCAAACTGGGTATGGTGATGGATTTTACCGATCTAAAAAAGATCGTCAAGGAACCAGTGGTCGATAAGCTGGACCATTCGCTGGTATTGAACAGAACTGCCGGAGAAGTAATACCTGACGAATCAAACCAAATGTATAAGAAAGTGCACTTGTTTGATTTTCAGCCCACCTGCGAAAATCTGGTACTTTATATTGTGGATACCATCTTACCATTGCTTACTCCCGGCGTCGACTTATATTCCGTTCGTTTATATGAGACGGCAAGCTCATTTGCAGAGTGGTATATGGTTGATAATCAGTAATAAACACTATAAATTGTGGAGAAAAAACTATTCCTGCTGGATGCGTATGCGCTTATTTTCCGGGCCTATTATGCTTTCATTTCAAATCCCATGACCAATTCTCAGGGAATGCCTACTTCCACGGTCTTTGGATTTACCCTGGCCCTGGAGGAGATTCTTCGGAAGGAAGACCCCTCCCACATAGCCGTGGTGTTTGATCCCCCTGGCCCCAATTTCCGGCATGAGATGTTTCCTGAATATAAAGCAAACCGGGAAGCCACCCCGGAAGATATAAAAAGCGCGGTACCCTATATCAAAAGGCTGATTGAGGGTTTCAATATTCCGGTAATTGAAGTAGCGGGTTTCGAAGCAGACGATGTCATTGGAACTATGGCTAAAAGTGCTGATAAAGAAGGTTTTACAGTATATATGATGACTCCCGATAAGGATTTTGCCCAGCTGGTGTCGGAGCGGATATTTATGTATAAGCCAGGCCGTGGAGGTGCAGCCCCGGAGATACTGGGACCAGCAGAAGTACGTGAAAAGTTCCTCGTGGAACATGCAGAACAGGTAATTGACATCCTGGCTCTGTGGGGAGATGCATCGGACAATATTCCTGGTGCTCCGGGGAT
>Ga0316193_10003508_pt1 | contig 11358 bp, 10 predicted proteins | sample MerIslsedime2_MG_FD_207735 | JGI IMG/M metagenome (GOLD analysis project Ga0316193, IMG submission 207735) | Coastal sediment microbial communities from Maine, United States - Merrow Island sediment 2 | ecosystem: Environmental > Aquatic > Marine > Coastal > Sediment | place: USA: Maine... | reverse complement strand
GGTAGATTTCCAGGTAAAAGGAAGCGATGAGATACTCAGGGTGTTTACCACCCGTCCGGATACCCTCTTTGGTGCCACCTATATGGTGGTGGCCCCGGAGCATCCCCTGCTGGAGCAGTTGACCACAGAGGACCAGAAAGACCAGGTGGAAGCCTATGTAGCACAGGCCGGACTGAAATCGGAAATTGACCGCTCAGACCTCTCCAAGGAAAAGAGTGGTGTGTTCACCGGATCGCATGCCCTCAATCCCGTCAACCAGCAAGAGATCCCCATATGGGTGGCCGACTACGTGCTGATGGGATATGGAACCGGAGCCATCATGGCCGTTCCCTGTCACGATACCCGTGATTTTGAATTTGCCACAGCTTTCTCACTATCCATTCCCTGCATCCTGGATCCCCAAACGGACGACCAGGAGCTGCGCACACAGGTGCTGAAGGGGAAGGCTTGCTGGACCGGGGATGGAGCATACGTAAATTCTTCTTCAGAAGAGACTGGCCTCAACATCAACGGCTTGTCCAAAGAACAGGGAATTGCCACCACCATCCAATGGCTGGAAGAGAACGAACTGGGTACAGAAGCCATCAACTATAAAATACGGGACTGGCTTTTCAGCCGTCAGCGTTACTGGGGTGAACCCTTCCCGGTCATACACTGGGAGGACGGAGAAATTACCCTCCTGGAAGATGATGCCCTTCCTTTACAGCTTCCCGAACTGGAAAAATATGAACCCGGCAGCCATGGCGAATCTCCTCTGGCCAATGCCGAAGAGTGGTTGCACGTAACAGATTCCAGGGGACGGAAGGGAAGACGGGAGACCAACACCATGCCCCAGTGGGCCGGTTCGTGCTGGTACTACCTGAGGTACATTGATCCCAGGAATGATCGGGAGCCCTTCTCCGGAGAAAAGGAAAAGTACTGGATGCCGGTGGATCTTTATGTGGGGGGGGCTGAACACGCCGTATTGCACCTGCTTTACAGCCGTTTCTGGCATAAGGTCTTGTTCGACCTGGGAATAGTCTCCACCGACGAACCTTATAGCAAACTGTTTAACCAGGGAATGATCCTGGCCTTTGCCTATGAGACCCATGCGGGAGCCAAGGTTAGCAGCGATCTTGTGGAGGAAAAGGAAGGAAAGTACTTCCACACGGAAACCGGTGAGCCGCTTAAGCAGATTGTGGCCAAAATGTCCAAATCGCTGAAGAATGTGGTGAATCCCGATGATGTGGTGACCGGTTTTGGAGCCGATTCTCTCCGTCTGTACGAAATGTTCCTGGGTCCTCTCGATGCTGTAAAGCCCTGGGTGGAGAGCGGAGTGAAAGGGGTATACAACTTTCTCAACAAGGTGCATCGGTTTTTTGCCGATCCTTCGAAGTATCACGATGGAGAAGAGGATCCTGAGGTGAATAAATCCTTGCATGCCACCATTAAGAAAGTGGGCTCTGATGTGGAAGCCCTCCATTTTAATACCGCCATATCCCAGATGATGATTTTCACCAATCTGGTAGTTAAAAAAGGGCTTGTCACCCCTGAAACGGCTGCTGCATTCATAAGGGTGCTTGGTCCCTTTGCCCCTCACCTGGCAGAGGAAGTATGGAGTATTCTTGGCAACAACACTTCCATTGCCCTGGCCGACTGGCCCGAGTACGACGACTCCTTTCTACAGGAAGCATCCCACGAATACCCGGTAATGATCAATGGTAAGCTGAGGTTTAAAATCCTGCTTCCATTGGATATGGCCGATGAGGTTATCCGGAGAGAAGTGCTCTCTCATGAAACTGCCTTGAAATGGACCGGAGGGAAGGAGCCCAAGCGCTTTATTCATGTTCCCAAGAAAATAATCAACCTCGTAGTATGACAGGACCAGGGAAAATGCTAGTCAGGAGCATAAGCATATTTTCGGGGATCATGCTCTTTGGTCTTTTGTTTTCGGCCTGTAATAATCCGACTCCACCCCCTGAGCCTGCTGTCCAGGTGGCGGTGGTGGAACGTGATACGGTTCCGGCAGAGAATATCTATGGAATTCGGGAGGATCTCTATGAGGTAGAGGAAGGAAAGGTGAGACGCAACCAGACCCTGGCCGACCTGCTGCTGCCTTTCGGTGTTAGCATGCAGGAAATTTACCACATCTCCCTCCTGCCTGACAGCCTGATCGATGAGCGAAAAATCAAGCCCGATAATCGATTCTATTTTTACAATCCCGATAGCCTGGCAAGGTCCGAACCAGCTTCAGCACGAGTATTTGTGTATGAGAAGGATGCCCTGAGTTTTGTGGTGATCACCATAGGACCTGATTCCATTTTTGCACGTAACGGACAAAAAGCTGTGGAAGCCCGGCTTCAGTTTGCCTCCGGAACCATCGAAACATCCCTTTGGGAATCCATGCTGGACAGTGAAACCAATCCCATGCTCGCCATTGAGCTAAGCGAAATTTTTGCCTGGAGCATCGATTTTTTTGGCATACAGCAGGGCGACCAGTACAAGGTGGTATATGAAGAGGCCTTTGTGGATTCCGTATCCCTGGGAATCCAAAAGATTATCGGGGCGTGGTTCTATCACAACCAGACCGATTTCTGGGGCATTCCCTTTATCCAGGATGATACCCGTAGCTTTTTTGATGAGCAGGGCAACAGTCTCAGGAAAGCCTTCCTGAAGGCTCCTCTGAGGTTCTCAAGGATCAGTTCCGGCTTTTCTAACTCCAGGATGCATCCCGTTCTGAAAATCAGACGGCCGCATCACGGAGTGGATTACGCAGCAGCTGCTGGAACGCCTGTCCAGTCGGTGGGAGACGGGGTAGTCAGCAGAAAGGGTTATCAGGCCAGGGGTGGCGGCAACTATGTTACCATTAAACACAACAGTGTATATTCCACCACTTACATGCATCTCAGGGGCTATGCAAAGGGAATAAAAACCGGGGTCTATGTAAAGCAGGGCGATGTGATCGGATATGTGGGCAGTACCGGTCTGGCCACAGGTCCTCATCTCGATTTCAGGTTCTATAAGAACGGAAGCGCAGTTAATCCTCTGAAGGTGGAGGCTCCTCCTGTGGAACCCATACATGAAGAAAACCTGACTAACTACGGAATGGTCCGGGCTGTGACTATGGCCATGCTAAAGCTCCTTTAGAAGCTTCTCAACCATTAAAGGGAAGTGCTCATACTCCAGTTGATGTATTCTGCTTGCCAGGGTGTCTGGCGTATCGTCAGGCTTGACTTCACACCTGGCCTGGAATACTATGTTTCCCTGGTCATATTTTCTGTTCACCATATGAATGGTAATACCCGACTCACTTTCCCGATTCTCAATGACCGCAGCGTGCACATGGTGCCCAAACATCCCCTTCCCTCCGTACTTTGGAAGCAGTGCCGGATGTATGTTTAGCATCCTGTTTTCAAAGGCATGCAAAAGATTGTCGGGGACAAGCCAGAGGAATCCCGCCAGAACCACAAAATCAATATCCCGTTCGAGAAGGAGGCTAAGCAAGTCATCCGAATGGTAAAATTGCTCCCTGCCAAACACAAAGGTCTCAACATCAAGAGATTGAGCCCTATCAATCACCCCGGCGTCCTTGCGGTTGCTCAGTACCAGAGAAACTCGTCCATAAGTGCTCGTTCGAAAAAAACGGATTAAATTTTCCGCGTTTGTACCTGAACCGGAGGCAAATATGGCGATGTTCTTCATTTTTTTTGTAAAATAGTCGAATTTTGCATTTCTTTGCAGCGTTAAAAATAACCAATATTATTAATTAAAATTTATAGTCATGTCTGACATTTCATCAAGAGTAAAAGCTATCATCGTAGACAAATTAGGTGTTGATGAGAACGAAGTAACTCCAGAAGCTAGTTTCACTAATGACCTGGGAGCTGATTCTCTTGACACAGTTGAACTGATCATGGAATTCGAAAAAGAATTCAACATGGGTATCCCCGATGACCAGGCTGAAAGTATTTCCACTGTTGGAGATGCCATCAAGTATATTGAAGAGAACGCAGAATAAGCATTAGCTTATCGTCCAAACACATATTGGTATGAGACGGGTTGTTGTTACAGGAATAGGGGCATTCACCCCCTTGGGGCACAATTTACAGGAGACCTGGAAGGCTCTTGTGAATGGAGTAAGCGGTGCAGAACTAATTACCCATTTCGATACCGAAAAGTTTAAGACGAAATTTGCCTGTGAGGTTAAGAATTATAACCCACAGGATTTTTTTGACAGGAAAGAGGCCCGTAAACTGGACCCCTACGCCCAATATGCCATGATCGCTGCCCATGAGGCTTACCTTGATGCAGGTCTCGACACAGCAGCTCATGACAAGGACCGGGCCGGGGTCATATGGGCATCCGGAATCGGAGGCATTGAAACCTTCGCAAAAGAGATGGAGGACTACGTGAAGGGTGATGGAACCCCCAGGTTCAATCCTTTCTTTATTCCTAAAATGATTTCCGATATAGCCGCAGGGCACCTCTCCATGAAATATGGTTACCGTGGGCCCAATTATGCTACCGTATCGGCCTGTGCCTCTTCCACCAACGCCATCATCGATGCCTTCAACCTGATCCGTTTGGATATGGCAGACCTGTTTATCACAGGGGGGTCTGAAGCTTCCGTAAATGTACCCGGTGTAGGAGGATTTAATGCCATGCAGGCACTCTCCACCAACAATGAAAATTACAAGTCCGCCTCCCGGCCCTTTGATGCCAGTCGCGATGGCTTTGTAATTGGAGAAGGTGGGGCCGGACTGATCGTTGAAGAGCTTGAACATGCTAAGAAGCGAGGCGCTAAGATTTATGCCGAACTCATTGGAGGCGGATTATCGGCCGATGCATACCACCTTACTGCCCCCCATCCGGAAGGAGAAGGAGCCAGGCTGGTGATGACCAATGCCCTGAGGGATGCTAAAATTGCTCCTGAAGAGGTGGATTATGTGAATGTACATGGTACCTCCACCCCACTGGGGGACATCTCCGAGATCAAAGCCATCAAAAAGGTATTCGGGGAGCACGCCTACAAACTGAACATCTCGTCCACCAAATCGATGACCGGTCACCTCCTTGGTGCTGCCGGAGCCATCGAATCCATTGCAGTAATAATGTCGATTGTAGACGGTATTGTACCCCCTACGATCAACCTGGAAAACCTGGATCCCGAAATTGATCCAAAACTGAACCTGACAGCCAATACCGCTCAGAAAAGGGATGTAGAAGTAGGGCTGAGTAATACCTTTGGATTCGGGGGCCACAACACTTCGGCTGTTTTCAGGAAATATAAGGACTAAGCCCTTGAAGAACCGCGGGTTCTACATGGATCTGGTACGTATGCTGGGCTTTCTGCCCCGCAATCCATCACTTTACAAACTAGCCTTTCTACCAAAATCCGCCATGCAGACGAATTCTTCCGGCGTGCAGCTAAACAATGAGCGCCTTGAATACCTGGGAGATGCCGTCTTGGATTCAATTGTGGCCCATTACCTGTTCAAGCGTTTCCCTGATGGGGACGAAGGATTGATGAGCAAGCTTCGGGCCCGCATTGTCAAGCGAAAAACTCTGGACTACCTGGCGATGAAAATAAATATTCCGGCCATGATAGATCCTGCTTATTCGCCCGGCAATTCCTCCAAACACATCTACGGAAATGCCCTTGAAGCACTTATTGGAGCCATCTACCTGGATCGTGGCTATAAGGCTTCCAGGAAATTTTTTGAGAAAAAAATCCTGAGGAAACACATTGACCTGGAACAACTGGTACAAAAAGATCCTGATCATAAAAGCAGGATCATCGAATGGGCCCAGAAAAACAGGGTGGAAATCATTTTCGAAAGCAAGGAAGAGCATCTGTCTGGAATTAAATCACCCTCCTTTGTATCCAAGATCTATCTGAACCATGAGGAAAAAGGAACAGGAAGAGCAGGGTCAAAAAAGGAAGCAGAACAACAGGCCGCCAAAGGGGCCTTGAAAAGTATACATACCGTCTGAACATGGCAGTAAAAAAACATAAGCTGGACATGGCCATTGAGGAGGATTTCTGCCTGCTTGGTTTGCTCACGGATGAACCCGACTACAAACTATGCTGGACAATAAACTCTTCCCTTGGCATGAATTTCGAAAAGCAGGACGACCTCAAACTGTTTCACAAAAAGATCGATGCGGAGCAGGAATTTTCCAATTTCCTGTTTGAAGATGAAGAGGCCATGATCACTTTCAGGATAATAAAAAACCGGACAGATAATGGATACTATCTGGAGGAGCTAAAAAACCTTGATTACCTGGTCCATATTCAGGGAGAGATCTCTACCCAGAAGATCAGTAATTTCATGCTTGCCCTCGGGCGACAGGAGTCTGTTCGCATGTGTGTTCCCTGCGATCTGAGCAGGATAAAGAGTCACGATCGCTTGCTGCTCTGGTAGTCAGAATATCCATCTGAAAAGGGGAAACATCGCCGAATAGACAGGAAGCTCCTGGTAATTCTGATATCCGTCCCTGTAAAGCGAATCCAGTATGGTTCCCTGACGTTTAATGGGCCGGAACAGCTTTCGGTAAAAAGGGAAAATTCCCATGACCAGGTCAAACACCATGTCAAGGAAGAAAAGCAGTCCTGCCACCACCAGATAGACATAGCCCGAAATGGCAATGTTAAATCCGGGGCCCACTGTGCTAATCATATACAGTGATACGAGCCAGATGGCCGTCTTAATCAACAGAGCGGGTGTAAAGAGGTAGCTCACCTTCGAATTCACCTTTGCTAGTTTGAGCAGGAGAAAGGAGAGCATTCCCCCGCAGAGGATTCCAGCCACCAATCTCCAGAGAATACTATCCACAGGAAGCACCAGGAGGCAAATCAGAATGGAAAGTATCTTGAGCAGGGAGGCCAGCCTGTGATAATACTGCGCCCTTGCACTCCGGGGAACCACTACCCGCTTGTTCTTGTTCTTGTATTTTGCATCGTGGTTCAATGCCCCGTAAGACTGGATCTTGATATCGATGGTCTTTAGCAATTCGATTTTATAGGCCTTCCCGTCTGCCATGGTGCTGTGGCAATAACAGCACCTGTCCTTGGTGGGCTTACCCGGAGTGATCCTGAACGAAAGGACTATCTCCTTTAAAGATCGGTGAAATTTTCCCATGCGGAACCAGGTCTTCCGGTGCTGGTAGATGTAGACCAGAAGTACCACTCCAATGAGTATGAAGAAGAATGTCCCAGCCAGGCTTGCCGGATCGCCAAAAATGGCCAACAAAACGGGTAAAATAACAGCTGCAAGACCAAAGATCAAAACCAGGCCGTTTCCTGCATATTTCAGAAACAGGATTGGATCGTGCCATTCGGGCCGCTTAAAATACTCTTCTTCCTTCCTTTTTTTCTCCCGCCTGGCCCGTGCCTGTTGTTGCATCCGCTCCCGCTCCCTGCGCATGACCTCACTGGCCACCCTGTCGTCATAGGATGAAGCTTCAGGGGCACCATGATCGGGATGCTCCAGCAAATAATCATAGGCTTCAGTGATCTCCTGGAATTTTTGCCTGGCCCCGGACGAAGAATTCCTGTCGGGATGGTATTTCAATGCCAGCTTCCTGTAGGCAGTTTTTATCTGCTTAGGGCTGGCTTCCGGGGACAATCCCAGAACTTTATGGTAATCCTTGGATGGCAAGGGTGCTTTTGCTGCAAGTTAAAAAAAAAAGCTGCCCGCCGGGAGGACGAGCAGCTTTACACCAATTAACCCTAAAACTAAACCAAACTTGCCTGCAACTGCATAGCAATTCTTCTATTTCTTTTCTACCTTAATCTTCTTTTTGACCACCTTGACATCCACATCTTCGTCATGGTCATGGTCCTTGTCATGATCCACCTCTTCATCTATCTCCTTCTTAATCACTATCACTTTCACATTTTCTCCATCCTCGGTCTTTTCAATAATTTCGCGGACCTCCACCTTCAAATTATCCTCTTCTGAGACAATATATACACTCTCATTTTCATCCAGGTCAACCTCATCAGAGCTTACTGCAGTCCAGTTGCCCTTCTCGTCGCCTGAGACCACTACCTTCACACGCTTTCCCTTCCCGGTATCTTCCCCATCTTTCTCAACCCATATATCAAAGGTTTCGCCATCTTCTCCTTCAGTGACCCACACCAGTGAATCGCTATGCATCTCCCTAATTTCGGTCTTTTCCCCGTCCTTGGAGATAAATACCATGGTATTGGCATGCTTATCATCTTTGTGAGCCATGGTATAGTTGTAATGCACCTTTTCCATGTCTGCATCCATTCCGCTCATCATCTCCACCATCTTCACCACATGCTTTGCATCGGCCGCTTCATCAAACTGGTAGGTGGTGTCTTTGACTACTTTTCCATCCTTTTTCACCTGGATGCTTAGCTCTGTCTTCTCCTGGGCCAGCAGGCCAGCTGAAAGAATAAATGCAGCCGCCAGACTCATCATTGTATATGCTATCTTTTTACTCATTTCTGTTGTCTAAAGTATCTGCAGCAAATCTATTCCAGATTATAGTTACTTTGGTTTAAAGGAAGTTAAAGAATGTTAAAACACTCTGCCTGAACCGATGAGGCGAGCTATCTTTGGGCCATGAGTCGCACCATTCTCTGGATAGTAACCGTTTTCCTTGCCCTTGCCATGGTGGCCATGATCATGGTTCAGGCTTACTGGATAAACCGCTCCAGGGAATCGGAGGAAAACCAGCTGAGCATGGTGGTCAACCAGGTGCTTTCAGAACTCTCCGATGAACTGGTACAAAATGAAACCGTCATCACCATTCTGGATGAAATCCGTCCCCCCCTGGTCCAGCAAAGAAGTCAGGCCGTTTGGAACTTTCACATCGACGCCCGAAGCGCTTACAACGGATCGGAGGAAGATAATGTCTACGTGGATGAAGGGGACCTGGATCTGGATCAGGATCTGAGACCGGATAAGGAACTCGACCAGGCAGAGGATGTGGATCAGGATCTATATACCTATACATCGCCCGACCATAGTCTTAAGAACAGGAAAGTGGAGATGATCAACGATTCACTCATGGTAGTGATAGGAGAAGACCTGATGATGCGCGACACCGTATTGGTGGTTGCCATGAATCCGGAACAGGTACGCACTACCCTGAGAAAGGAGGTCGAGGCGCAGGAGACATTTGTGGAGCGCGTGGTCAAACGAATGCTGGTGGAGGAGGAAGATGTGCTGGATAAGATCTCAGGAGCCCAGGTCGAGGCCATACTATCTGAGAAACTTTCCGAACGAGGGGTGTACAGCCCTTTTGAGTACGCCGTATATGAGGAGGGTAAACAACCCATCTTCCATTCCGAGCTCTTTAACGAATTTGAAGACTGCAAGTATTTCAGGACTTCTCTGTTCCCGGGAAGTGTATACAACCAGCGCACCTTTATCTCTGTCTATTTCCCCGGCGAGCGCGCAAACCTCAGGAAATCCATGGGAATCATGGGAGGATCATCCCTGCTCATCACCCTGTTTATTATTATCATGTTCAGCCTGGCCCTTTACATCATTTTCAAGCAAAAAAGGCTCTCGGAAATGAAGAACGATTTTGTGAACAACATGACCCACGAGCTTAAGACCCCCATTTCCACCATCAGTCTTGCTTCCCAGATGCTGAACGACCGTTCGATCCCGGATGCTCAAAAGAATCTTGACCAGATCTCCAGGATTATCCAGGCCGAAAGCAAGCAGCTGGGCTACCAGGTGGAGAGGGTGCTCCAGATGGCCATCTTTGATCACGGACAGCTAAAATTGAAAAGCGAAGAGGTAGATATTCACGATCTGATTGAAAATGTGGCCCAGAACTTTCTGCTCCAGATGGACAAGCGGGGAGGCAAGCTGGAGTTCCTGCCGGAAGCAGAACAGGCAGAAGTAAAGGGCGATCCCATGCACCTGACTAACGTCATCTCGAATCTGCTGGAAAACGCAATGAAATATACCGGTCGCACGCCTGAAATCACCATTTCTACCAGCAACGAAGCAGGCATGTTTGTGTTAAGTGTGGCCGACAACGGGATCGGTATCGGCAAAGAGGATCAGAAGCGAATCTTCGATAAATTTTACCGTGTACCAACCGGAAATGTTCACAACGTAAAGGGTTTTGGTCTGGGACTCAGCTACGTAAAGCTGATTGTGGAGCAACATGGTGGAAAGATCCTTTTAAAAAGCGAAGCCAACAAAGGCTCCCGCTTTAATATTCACTTACCTTTACTGGAAGGATAACAATGCTAAGAAATGAATGAAATAAAAAACAGGATTCTGCTGGCTGAAGATGACGAAAATCTGGGCTCCCTGCTCCAGGAATACCTGATTGCAAAAAATTATGAGACCGACTGGGTCACCAACGGGGAAAAAGCTTTCAGGCATTTTGAACAGTTCCATTACGATCTGTGCCTCCTGGATGTGATGATGCCGGTGAAGGACGGATTTACCCTGGCTTCCGAGATACGCATGATGAACAGTGATATTCCCATTATTTTCCTGACTGCCAAATCCATGAAGGAGGATGTGCTGGAAGGGTTCTCACTGGGTGCTGACGATTACATCACCAAACCCTTCAGCATGGAGGAGCTTTTATTCAGAATCGAGGCGATCCTGAGAAGAACCAAGGGGGTTCGCGGAGGCGATAAAGAGAACTGGGAGATCGCTTCCTTTACCTTCGATGCTAAAAAACAATTGCTCACCGGCAGGGGTACCGAGCAAAAATTAACCACCAAAGAGTCTGAGTTGCTAAAGCTTCTTTGCAACAACATCAACCAGGTTCTGGAACGCAATTTTGCACTGAAAGCCATCTGGATCGACGACAACTATTTCAATGCCAGGAGCATGGATGTGTATATCACCAAGCTTCGCAAGTACCTGAAACCCGATCCCAATGTGCAGATCATCAATGTACACGGAAAGGGCTACAAACTGGTCCTGGACGAAGATTAAAATGAAAATCCTTTCCCGCGACCAGATTGAAAAGATTCTCCCCGACCTGGATCTCATGCCGGAAATTGAAGGGGCATTTCAAGCCTATTCTGAAGGAAGAGCTGTGGTCCCTCCTGTAGGCGAGCTGCTGCTGGACAAAGGGGAAGTGCATATTAAGTACGGATATGTAAAGCAGCACCCCCACTATGTGATCAAGATTGCCTCCGGATTCTATGAGGATCCGGCAATGGAACATATATCCAGCAATGGCATGATGCTGCTATTCAGTCAGCAAAGCGGTAAGGCTGTTTGCGCCCTGCTTGATGAGGGACTCTTAACCAACATCCGGACCGCTCTGGCAGGAGCCATCGCAGCGAAATACCTGGCACCAAAACAGGTGGACAAGATCGGCATGGTGGGTGCTGGCACCCAGGCCCGGCTGCAATTG
>Ga0316193_10003505_pt1 | contig 11359 bp, 11 predicted proteins | sample MerIslsedime2_MG_FD_207735 | JGI IMG/M metagenome (GOLD analysis project Ga0316193, IMG submission 207735) | Coastal sediment microbial communities from Maine, United States - Merrow Island sediment 2 | ecosystem: Environmental > Aquatic > Marine > Coastal > Sediment | place: USA: Maine... | reverse complement strand
TGAATCGCTGGTTTCAAGCTGCTCGTAGCCAAGAAATTGCGTTGGCGCGAGGTTTTTGATGGTTTCCGCAGAAATCTGAGCCTGTTGGGCGAACTTGCCTGAAGAACGCCCGCGCTGCTGTTGCTGCGCCATTTCCCGGTTAAAACCCTCTTCATCCACCGAGAGGCTATTTTCGCGCGCGATGTCCTGGGTCAGATCGAGCGGGAAGCCGTACGTGTCATACAGCAAAAAGGCCGTGCTGCCGTCGATCTGCCCGCCTTCCTCACCGGCCAAATGGGACATGACTTCTTTCAGGATCCCCATCCCGGTATCCAGAGTGCGTGCAAAGCGTTGCTCTTCTTCCAGCAATGTCTCACGAATCAAATCCGCTTTACGGGCCAGTTCCGGATAGGCATCGCCCATCTGTTCAACCAGCGGCCCGACCATCTTGTGAAAGAAAGGCTGCTTTTTGCCCAGCTTGTAACCGTGACGGATCGCGCGGCGGATAATACGGCGCAGCACGTAGCCCCGGCCGTCCCGCGACGGTACAACTCCATCGACCACAAGGAACGCGCAGGCGCGAATGTGATCAGCAATCACGTTCAAAGAGACATTATCGGGATCAGTGCAGCCCGTCAGCTTGGCTGCGGCCTGTGTCAGTGCGCTGAACAGGTCAATTTTGTAATTGCTGTGCTGGTGCTGCAGGACGGCCGCAAGGCGCTCCAGGCCCATGCCCGTATCAACGCAGGGTGCGGGCAGCGGGTTCATGGTGCCGTCCGCGGACCGGTCGAATTGCATGAAGACCAGGTTCCAGATTTCAATATAGCGGTCGCCGTCTTCATCCGGCGAACCCGGCGGACCGCCCTCCACGCCCGGCCCGTGGTCATAAAAAATCTCGGTGCAGGGTCCGCAGGGGCCCGTGTCACCCATCGCCCAGAAATTGTCGCTCTCGAATTTGGCGCCGCCTGGCTTGTCACCTATGCGAATGACGCGCTCTGGCGGGACTCCGATCTGGTTTACCCAGATGTCGTGGGCCTCGTCATCGGTCTGATAAACGGTCACCCATAAGCGGTCAGGTTCCAGGCCATAGACATCCGTCAGCAATTCCCAGGCGTAACGGATGGCCTCTTCCTTGAAATAATCACCGAAGCTGAAATTGCCCAGCATTTCGAAAAACGTGTGGTGGCGGGCCGTGTAGCCAACCTGGTCGAGGTCGTTGTGCTTGCCGCCGGCACGCACACACCGCTGCGAAGAAGCGGCACGAGGATTTTTTCTTTTCTCTGCACCCAGGAATACGTCCTTGAATTGGACCATACCTGCATTGGTAAACAACAGGGTAGGATCATTGGCCGGCACCAGCGGACTGGAAGACACGGCTTCGTGTCCTTGAGCGACAAAATAGTCGAGAAAATCCTTGCGGATCCGGTTGGTTGATTTCACAGGGTTTGGCCCACTTTGTTCAATTATTACTATCTGTGAGCGGAGTGTACCTAATCCAAGCCTTTATGAGTACGGTTAACGGCATCCATGGCCTGTCCGTGGGTGAACCCCCTGCTCGTCAGCCGGCGATAGTATTTTTGCTTTCCGGCGAAATCCAGCTTGCCGCTGACCTGGCGGCTGAGCCACTGCGCCGCAAGTTCTGACCAATTCCCAGAATTAGCGCCCAGTTCGCGTTCAATCAGTACGTCGGATACTCCCCGGGAACGCAGGTCAGCCTTGATTTTCAGCGGGCCCTGGAAGCGTTGTGCACGAAACCGGACGAAGGACTCTGCAAATCGGTCATCGGAAACCAGGTTCTCATTGACCAGAGCGTCAACCAACTCATCGACGTCAACAGATCCCGGCCATTTCCGCAAAATTCTCTGCGTTAACTCAAATACGCTGTATTCGCGCCGGCCCAGCAGGCGATAGGCAAACGCCCTCATCTCGTTCTGTGAGGGCGGTTCCTTTTCATCGTGGACCAAAACCTTACTCGGCGACGGGCTCTTCTGCAGCCGCTACGACTGTAGTGTCAGGCATCAACTCACCCCGGACCTGGGCATCGATCCGGTCGGCAATTTCCGGATGCTCTACCAGGAAAAGGCGTACGTTCTCCTTACCCTGGCCGATCCGGTCACCCTGGTAGCTGTACCAGGCCCCTGCCTTGTCGACAAAACCATGCTTCACGCCAAGCTCGATCAACTCCCCTTCGCGGGAAATACCCTTGCCGTAAAGAATTTCGAATTCGGCCTGCTTGAACGGCGGCGCCATCTTGTTTTTCACGACCTTGACCCGGGTCTGGTTGCCCACCACTTCGTCGCCCTGCTTGATCGCGCCGATGCGGCGGATGTCGAGACGAATCGACGCATAAAACTTCAGCGCGTTACCACCCGAGGTCGTTTCAGGACTGCCAAACATCACGCCGATCTTCATCCGGATCTGGTTGATGAACACAACCATGCAGTTGGACCGCTTGATGTTACCGGTGAGTTTGCGCAGTGCCTGGGACATCAGCCTGGCCTGCAAACCGACGTGCGAATCACCCATGTCGCCTTCAATTTCGGCCTTGGGCGTGAGGGCGGCGACAGAATCGACGACCACCATGTCAACCGCGCCGGACCGCACCAGCATGTCGGTGATTTCCAGAGCCTGCTCACCGGTGTCGGGCTGAGAAACCAACAGGTTTTCCACGTCGACGCCCAGTTTTTCCGCGTAACCCGGATCCAGCGCGTGTTCAGCATCCACAAATGCCGCCGTGCCGCCGGCCTTCTGACACTCTGCAATCGCATGCAGGGTCATCGTGGTTTTACCGCTGGACTCCGGGCCATAAATTTCAACGACCCGGCCCTTGGGCAGTCCGCCGATTCCCAGTGCCACATCCAGCCCGAGCGAACCGGTGGATACCACCTGTATGCCTTCCGGGACCGTGGCGTCCCCCATCCGCATGATGGCGCCCTTTCCGAATTGGCGTTCGATCTGCTGAAGTGCTGCTGATAACGCCTGTTTCCTGTTGTCGTCCATATTCCTCTCCGTGTTTTTATGCCGGCAATTATGACACAGCCCAAACCACTGCTTCAGCCCTATTTCGCATGCCGGGTTCTATTCCTACGCAAGCCTTCAATCCAGGCCCTGTATCTGCGCTTTCCAGTGCCCGATCGAGTGATATTCCACGCCGTTTCCAACCGTGATCGACTCGACCAGGTCGAAACCGTTCAGATCCCACTCAACTCCAACGGAATCCATTATCGGAGGTGGCTTTCTCATTTTGCGATAAAGCGTGACATGGAATCGCCAGGCCTTGCGGTCATATCCAATGCCGGCCTGCAAAAGCGAATCCACCAGTGCCTGCTGAAACCCCAGCAATTCATCCGGTATCCGGTTGACACCAAGCCACAAGACACCGGCCCGGCTGAACTGGCCCAACCGGTCCAGCACCACGTGACAGGGTTTAAAACGCAACCGCGCTGCGATTTCGCAAATAGCGGGAATGGTCTCAGGACGCTGCATCCCCAGGAAAGCGAGCGTGGCGTGGAATTGATGCGGCTTCGCGGCGCGGCCCGAAACGTCCAGTGACTGCTGGATGCCGGCAATCTCCGCTTTAACGGCCTGGCCGGGCACCAGCGCAAAAAACAGCCGGTGACCCTTGCTCATGGATCCAGTCGATCGATCATGCCCTGCAACGCATGGGCCACTGTCTGCCGGCGCACCGCGTCGCGATCGCCGGAAAACCGGACCATCTCGTCGTCGGTGCGGCCAGCCAAAGCCCATCCGAACCAGACCGTGCCAACGGGCTTTTCGGGCGTACCGCCATCGGGCCCGGCGACGCCTGTTACGGCCACGCTGATATCAACACCAGCCCGCCGGCGTCCCTGCTGGGCCATTTTGCGGGCCACTTCGCGGCTGACCGCGCCTGCGCCATCGAGCACCGCCCAATCGACTCCGAGCAATTCCACCTTCGAGTCGTTGCTGTAAGTGACATAACCGCGCTCAAACCACACGGAACTTCCCGCCTGGTCGGTACAGCACTTGGCGATCCAGCCACCCGTACACGATTCGGCGGTAACCATTTTCCAGCCCTTTTCCAGCAGTTTGGCGGACAGTTCCCGGACCAGATTCTGGAGCTCGGCATCACCGGGGAGACTAAAGTTTTCCACGATCCCTTTCCTGATCTTTCAGCACAGATGAACATTACGTTACACTTCTCCAGATGTCTTCACCAGCCCGCGCTCACACCCCCCTGATGCAGCAGTATTTCAGCATCAAGTCTGAATTCCCGGACACCCTGCTGTTGTTCCGCATGGGCGATTTTTACGAAGTTTTTTTTGACGACGCGAAAAAAGCGGCGAAGTTGCTGGACATCACGCTGACCACGCGCGGCGAATCCGGCGGTGCGCCCATCCCGATGGCCGGAGTCCCCTACCACGCACTGGACAACTACCTCTCGCGCCTGGTGCGTCTGGGTGAGTCGGCCGCGATTTGCGAGCAGGTCAGTGAGCCAACACCGGGTAAGGGCCTGGTGGAGCGCAAGGTAGTGCGGGTCGTCACGCCCGGAACCATTACAGAAGAGGCGTTATTGGAAGCACGGCAGGAAAACCTGCTGGCAGCCCTGTCCCGCGAAGGACCAAACCAGGCCCTGGCCTGGCTGGAACTCGCATCAGGCCGCTTCATGGTTCGCCAGCTCGATTCCATGGAAGAGGTTGAAGCCCAACTGGAGCGGCTGCAACCGGCTGAACTGTTGGTAGTGGAAGGCCTGGACCTGGCCTACGCCAACACCGAACGGATCCGGCAGCGGCCACCCTGGAAATTCGAATTCGAGCCATCGGAAAAACTGTTGTGCGAGCAGTTCGGCACTTCGGACCTGCGGGGTTTTGGTATCGAGGAAATGCCGCTGGCTGTGGTGGCCGCCGGTGTGCTGCTGGACTACCTGCAGGAAACCCAACGTACTGCCCTGCCCCATTTGCGCAGCATCCAGCTCGAGCAGAAGGATGAATTCCTGCATCTCGACGCCATCAGCCGCCGCAACCTGGAAATCGAAACCAGCCTGGGCGGGGATAAACGAGCAACGCTGGTCAACGTCATTGATACATCGGTGACCGCCATGGGCGGGCGGCTTCTGCGCCGTTGGCTGAACAGTCCGCTGCGCAACCGGGAGACCCTGGCGCGGCGTCATACCGCGATCGGCGCCTTGCTGGCCGGCCAAACCCATGACGCCTTTCGCGATGAATTGCGGGGCGTCGGTGACGCGGAGCGCATCCTGTCCCGCATTGCCCTGGCAACCGCCCGGCCAAGGGATCTCACCACGTTGCGGCATGCTCTGGCCGTAGCGCCCCGCCTCGCAGCCCTGCTGCAACAGGGAGACGAAGACTTGCAACAGGCGGTCGGCCGTATTCCGGTGTTCCCGGAACTGCATGACCTGCTGGCCCGCGCCATCATTGACGAGCCGCCAGTGCTGATTCGGGATGGGGGGGTCATCGCAAGGGGTTATGACGAGCAGTTGGACGAGTTGCGTGGCCTGTCCGAAAACGCCAGTGAATTCCTGTTGCGTTACGAACAGGAACAAAAAGAGAAAACCCGGATTCCCAGCCTGAAAGTCGGCTACAACCGCGTGCATGGCTACTACATTGAGATCACCCACACGCACCAGCACCTGGTGCCTCCGGAATACACGCGCAAGCAAACGCTGAAAGGCGCGGAACGTTACATCACGGAAGAACTGAAAACCTTTGAAGACCAGGTGCTGTCCAGCCGTGAACGCGCGCTGGCACGGGAAAAACACTGTTACAGCGAGTTGCTGACCCGGCTTGCCGGCGAACTGATCCCGCTGCAGGACCTGGCTGCACGACTGTCGCGCCTGGACGTGCTGTGCGCGTTCGCCGAGCGTGCCGGAACACTCGATTTTGTGAAACCGGAACTGTCCACCCGGGATGGGATTGAGATCAGGGGCGGCCGCCACCCGGTGGTTGAGCAGATCCAGGATGAACCGTTCACGCCCAATGACATCCACCTCGATGAGCGGACCCGGATGCTGATCATCACCGGACCCAACATGGGGGGCAAATCAACCTACATGCGGCAGACTGCGCTGATCATTTTACTGGCGCACGCCGGCAGCTGGGTGCCGGCGCGTTCCGCCGTGATCGGCCCGGTCGACCGGATCTTTACCCGCATTGGCGCGGGCGACGACCTGGCCCGCGGCCGCTCGACCTTCATGGTGGAAATGTCCGAGACGGCCAATATCCTGCACAACGCCACCCGCAACAGCCTGGTGCTGATGGATGAAATCGGCCGCGGCACCAGCACCTATGACGGACTCGCGCTGGCCTGGGCCTGCGCAGTGCACCTCGCGCACCGCGTCGGGGCTTTCACCCTGTTTGCGACCCACTATTTCGAATTGACCCGGCTGGCGGAAAGAGAACCCTCCGTAGCCAATGTGCACCTGCGGGCCGTTGAACATAAAGACAGCATCGTGTTTTTGCACTCCGTGCAGGAAGGCCCGGCCAGCCAGAGTTACGGTTTACAGGTCGCCGCCCTGGCCGGTATTCCTGTTGCCGTTCTGAAACGGGCCCGGCAGCACCTGGCCACGCTGGAAAAACAACAGCGCCCGGATGAACCGCAAATGGGGTTGTTCGACCAGGCGGATTTTGCCGAAACGGAAGAGCCGGCTGAAAGCCTGGAAGACAGCGAGCTCAGGAAGAAACTGGATAAAATCGATCCGGACACTCTGACACCGCGGGAAGCACTGGCGCTGCTCTATGAGCTGAAGGAACTAACTCCTTCGATCAAGAACCCCGGGTAAATTTCGTGATCTGCCGGCGCTGCTTTTTGTCGGGCCTGCGCTGACGGTCCGCCCTGGCCTGATGGTCCAGCTTGCGCTGCTCCGCTGCGGCTTCACGCCGTTTTTTGCCGGCTGCGTCCTCGAGGTATTTTTCCTGGGCAAGCGAGGCCGAAACCCGCCGGTCGCCCAGGTCAAGTACAGTGATTTCGTATTCGTCTTCGCCGCGCCGGATAACGAGGCGGTCCTCCAGCGCAACCGTCCGCCCGGGCTTCACCCGGGAACCATTCAACTGAACCTTGCCACCCTTGATGGCATCACGGGCGAGTGCGCGGGTCTTGAAGAACCGCGCAGCCCAGAGCCATTTGTCGATGCGGACTTTTTCGCTCACCTACTGATTTAGCATAAGGGCGTTTACGCGGCGGACGAAACCGGCGGGGTCTTCCAGCGCGGCGCCTTCCGACAGCAAAGCCTGCTCGAACAACACCAGTGACAAGTCGGCGAAACGCTGCTCATCGTGCTCGTTTTCCAGCTTTTCCACCAGCGGATGACCGGGATTCAGCTCCAGCACCGGCCGGGTGTCCGGAACGTCCTGGCCTGCCTGCTCCAGCAGTCGCTGCAGGTGCAGCGCCATTTCCTGCTCGCCAAGCACCAGGCAGGAAGCGGAATCAGTCAGCCGCTGACTGCTGCGTACTTCGCTGACCTTGTCGCCCAGAGCATCGGTCACTTTCTTCAACAGATCGGCGTCCAGAACCTCAGTTTCAGGCTGACCTTCGACTTTGTCTTCCGCACTGTCTTTCTTCCCGATAGAAGCAAGATCAATGTCGCCCTTGGCAACCGACTTGAACGGTTTGCCTTCAAACTCGGTGAAGTAGGCCATCATCCACTCATCGACCCGGTCCGACATCAGCAACACTTCGATGCCCTTCTTGCGGAACACCTCGAGGTGCGGGCTATTGCTGGCGGCCCGGTAATTTTCTGCGGTGATGTAGTAGATGGCGTCCTGCCCTTCCGGCATACGCTCAATGTACCCCGCGAGGTCGGCCACATGCTTGTCGCCCTCACCACGGGTCGAGGCAAACCGCAGCAATGGCGCGATGCGCTCACGGTTGGAGAAATCTTCAACCACGCCCTCTTTGATGACAGCGCCAAACTCTTTCCAGAACTTTTCGTACTGGTCAGGATCATCTTTGGCGATCTTTGCAATCAGGTCCAGGCTGCGGCGAATCACGGCAGCACGGATTTTTCCGGACAGCTCGTTTTCCTGCAGCAGTTCGCGCGAGACATTCAGCGGCAGGTCGTTCGAATCAACCACGCCCCTGACAAAGCGCAAATAATGCGGCAGCAGTTGCTGCGCCGCATCCATGATAAAGACACGGTTCACATACAGGCGCAGGCCCGTGCGCTCGTCACGCTGCAGCATCAGGTCCATCGGCGCCGTACCTGGAATGTACAACAGCGTCGTGTAGCTCTGGCTGCCCTCGACCTTGTTGTGCGCCCAGCACATGGCATCGTCAAAATCGTGGGTCAGGTACTTGTAAAACGACTGGTATTCTTCGTCGCTGATTTCCACTTTCGGCAAGGTCCACAGCGCGGAAGCCTTGTTGACGTCTTTCCATTCGAGTTTGTCGTCTTCGCCTTTCTCCTGCATCCGGATCGGAAATCCGATGTGATCCGAGTAGCGGCTGATCAGTGACCGGACGGTCCAGGCATTCAGAAAGTCCTTTTCTGCTTCCTTGATGTGGAGAATCACTTCCGTTCCATGCGTGTCGCATTCGATGGCTTCGAGCGAATATTCCCCGCCGCCATCTGACTCCCAGCGCACCCCTGCATCGGCCGGGTCACCGGCCTTGCGCGTATTGACGGTGACTTTGTCGGCCACGATGAACGAGGAGTAAAAGCCGACACCGAACTGACCGATCAGGTGGGCGTCCAGTTTTTCATCGCCGCTGAGCCGGTCCAGGAAGGCCTTGGTTCCGGATTTGGCGATGGTCCCGATGTTTTCCATCACGTCTTCACGGTCCATGCCAATGCCGTTATCGCGAAGAGTCAGCGTGCCAGCCTCTTCGTCGGCTTCTATCTCAATGCGCAGGTCGCCATCGCCTTCATCAGCCCCATCGTCACTGATCGCAGTAAAACGGAGGCGATCCAGCGCGTCGGAAGCATTCGAGATCAGTTCCCTGAGAAAAATTTCTTTGTTGGAATACAGTGAATGGATCATCAATTGCAGAACCTGGCGGGTTTCCGCCTGGAACGCATGGGTTTCTACGGTAGTTGTTTCGCTCATTTCTCTCTATCAAATGTTGTTTGGTTGGAACAGTAAATGAGGGTGCCCGGGCAGGAATCAAGGCACAAAAAAACCCGCCGTTGGGCGGGTTTTCTGTTCAGGCTGAAGTAGCCTCAGCCCAATTTCTCTTTGATCCTTGCAGCCTTGCCTTCGCGCTCACGCAGGTAGTAGAGCTTGGCGCGCCGAACGTCACCGCGGCGCTTGACCTTGATGGAATCGATCAGCGGGCTGTGAGTCTGGAATACGCGTTCGACCCCGGTTCCGTGTGAAATTTTCCGCACGGTGAAAGCCGAATTCAGGCCGCGGTTGCGAATTGCGATGCAGACGCCTTCAAAGGCCTGCAAACGCTCACGGTCACCTTCTTTTACTTTAACGCTGACAACAATCGTATCGCCCGGTGAAAACTGGGGGATACTGGTGTTCAGCTGTTCCGCATTGATTTCGTCGATGATATTCGTCATTTTCCCAATCCTTAATCCAATCTCTTTCTGTGCTCGTCGATAAATTCAGCGAGCAACGCTTCTGAATTCGTATCCAGAGACAGCTTTTCCAGCAACTCCGGTCTTCTCAGCCAGGTTCTACCCAGCGACTGTTTCTTTCTCCACCGTGCTATGGCGCCGTGATCTCCGGATAATAACACCGGTGGCACCGCCAGCCCCTCTATTTCTTCGGGCCGGGTATAGTGCTGGCAATCCAGCAATCCGTCCATGAATGAATCCTGTTGCGCCGACTGATCATCGCCGAGTACGCCTGGCAACAATCGAACAACAGCGTCAATCAGTACCGCTGCCGCCAACTCACCGCCGCTCAGCACGTAGTCTCCGATTGACCACTCCTCATCGATTTCCAAATCGATCAGGCGCTCATCAATTCCTTCGTAACGCCCGCAAACGAGGATCAGCTCCTCCCGCTGAGCCAGTTCGCGCAAAGCATCCTGGTCCAGCAGACGCCCCTGCGGACTGAGCAGGCTTGCCTTTGGCCGTTTTGCCCCGTCTCTGACGGAACTGTCTTTCGCGGCCCGAATCGTGCTACGCAGCGGCTCAACCGCCATCACCATCCCGGGGCCGCCGCCATAGGGGCGATCATCCACTGTCCGGTGCCGGTCTTCAGCATAGTCCCGCGGATTCAAAAGCTGCAGGTCTACTTTTCCCGAACTGATTCCGCGCCCGGTCACTCCAAGACTGACCAACGGCGTGAATTCCTCCGGAAAAAGCGTGATGACCTTGATTTTCACCACTCAGAATTCCGGATCCCAGTCGACAATCACGACACCGTCTTCCAGGCTCACACTCTTTACGTATTGCGTCTGGACGAAAGGGATCAACCGTTCCTTATCGCCCTTCACCACCATCACGTCATTCGCGCCGGTAGCGAGCATTCGTTCAATCGTTCCCAGTTTCGTGCCATCCCCGAGTTGCACTGTTAGACCGATGAGGTCTGCCCAGTAGTACTCAGCTTCCGGCAGTTCCGGAAACTGATCGCGGTAAACGGCGATTGGCCGGTTCACCAGGCTTTCGGCCTGGTCGCGATCATCTATTCCTTCCAGCAGGGCAACCAGGTGTTTGCCTTGCTTCCTGCCCTCGATGAAGCGGGTCTCTTCCAGAGATTCGCCCATCAGCCAGGGTTGATATTCAAATATTGCTTCCCGGGGTTCAGTCAGGGAATGGATTTTGACCCAGCCCTTGATGCCGTGAACGCCCGAAATGTGTCCGATCAGAACGGGTGTTCGCTTATCACCCGGTTCGATGTTCATGACACCGTTGCCGGACGGATCAGGCAGCTACCTTGCGCGCCTCGGAAACCAGCGCTTTGACCCGGTCACTGACCTGGGCGCCCACGCCCGTCCAGTATTCAATGCGCTCGAGGTCGAGGCGAAGACGCTCTTCCTGGCCGCGCGCTACCGGATTGAAAAAACCTAAACGCTCGATGTTGCGGCCATCGCGTGATTTACGACTATCCGCCACAACGATGTGGTAGAAAGGCTTCTTTTTCGCGCCGCCGCGTGACAATCTAATTTTAACCATCTTTATTGATTCCAGTTGAATCCCAGCAAACCGAACATTTTACCCTTCTTTTCTCTAAAAGAAAACAACAATCCCATCAATAAACCCTTAATAAACTCAGAGATAGCCGTCCTGCCAGGGCCCGGTGATCGCCAGGGTGACGCCGGGATTGTAAATATTGAGGAACAGCCAGTCGCCATCCCCGGAGAATGTGGCTCCTGCCCACTCGCTATTCAGTGCGGTATTGGACAGATCATGGCCGCCAAACTGCCCCCTGAGCCCGGGGTTAACCTGGCAAAACCGGAAGATCTCACCTGCACGGGTCAGCCCGGCGACACT
>Ga0316193_10003504_pt1 | contig 11359 bp, 15 predicted proteins | sample MerIslsedime2_MG_FD_207735 | JGI IMG/M metagenome (GOLD analysis project Ga0316193, IMG submission 207735) | Coastal sediment microbial communities from Maine, United States - Merrow Island sediment 2 | ecosystem: Environmental > Aquatic > Marine > Coastal > Sediment | place: USA: Maine... | reverse complement strand
CGACCGTCGATTTTGGCAAACAGGGTATAATCCTTGCCCATTCCAACGTTTTCACCGGGATGGATTCGAGTTCCCAGCTGACGCACAATAATATTGCCGGCCTTTACCGGTTCGCCACCGTAGCGCTTGACGCCGCGTCGTTGTCCATTGCTGTCGCGACCGTTTTTAGAACTGCCGCCTGCTTTTTTATGAGCCATTTTTAAACTCCTAACCGATTAGAGGGTGTTGCCCCGGCATTGGAACCCTCTTACTATTTTTCGGGAAATTTCTAATTGCCTAAATTCGATAATCGGATTTTTCTTGCTGCCCCTTTAATGCTGCACCTGCTGACCCAATAAAAAGTGGCCAATTTTACTCTTTGGCCTCTTCTGGGGGTGCTGCATTCTTGGCCTCGACCTTTTTGGCTGTCTCTTTCTTGGGTTCTGCTTTCTTGGCAACAGCCTCTTTGGGTGCCGCGTCCTTGGCCTTGGGTTGCTTGACTTCAGCTTTGGCCTCGGTTTTGGGTTCGGCGGCTTTTTGGGCTTTGGTCCCCTGGGCCTTGATACTGTCTATCAGCACCGCTGTAAATTCCTGGCGATGCCCATTTTTGCGACGAAACCGTTTGCGCCGTTTGTATTTAAAAACGATAATCTTTTTGGCTTTGCCCTGTTCCACGATGTGTCCCTCAACCGAGACACTATCGAGTAACGGCTTGCCGATGTTGACGTTTTCTCCGTCAGAAAACATCAATACACGGTCAAAGGTCACGGGACTGCCAACATCCCCGGAAATCTTTTCAACTCTTAGGATTTCGCCCTGCTGGATTTTATATTGTTTACCGCCTGAATTCACTACCGCGTACATCGGGTTGGCCTCCTGTCACTTATATTTTAATATCTCTTTCAAAATTTGCAAATATTAATCTTTTCAGCATGTTTGTCAAGAAAAATTTACACTATATGGAGAACGATGGGACTATTTTTTAATAATTAGTTTATGCCAGCCGATATATTGTATATTGAGTCTTGCAATTTGTAATAGAAATGGACATATCATCTATCGTTCATATATTTAGCATATTATCTATTCAACCACAAACCGGAGACATTTTGAACACGACAATCCATCATCAACTTATTCACTGGGATACGGCGGCCAAGAAAGAAAAAAATAAAAACCTCCTCGGCGAAGAACCGCTTTCGGTTCGTATCCAGGGAAATCCTTACTCGGTTATGATGCGCACACCGGGAGACGAAATTTCCCTGGTGGCAGGATTCTGTCTGACCGAGGGCATTATAGATTCAGCGGAGGATTACATATCACTCGCTTTCTGCGACGGCGAGGATACCAACGTCATCGCGGTCACCTTAAAGCCTGACAGGCGGAATAAAATATCCAAAATTTTGGATCGCAGGGGGTTTATCAGTCAGTCAAGCTGTGGTCTTTGCGGCAAAGAAATCATAGAGGATCTTTTTCAGATCATTAAGCCCCTTGAAGATGACGTGAGGATCGACAGCAAAAAGGCTCTGGCCTGCCTTGAAAATATTATCCAGCACCAGCCGTTGCGCAAGCAAACCCGTGCCGCCCATGCCGCTGTTTTGTATAGCTCGCAACTTGAATTTTTAGCAGCCGCAGAAGATGTCGGGCGCCACAATGCCCTGGATAAAGTTATCGGCAACGTATTGTTAGACGGCAGACTTGACCAGGCCGGTCTGTTGATCCTGTCATCCCGTATCAGTTATGAACTTGTCCAAAAAGCCGCCCGGGCCCGCATCCCCATCATTCTTGCCATATCACGCCCTACAGCTCTGGCGGTGCAGTTGGCTGCCAAACTCAATATCACTCTGGCGACACTGGCGGATGGCCCCGGATTATACATTTTTTGCGGTGCCCAACGCCTCATCGATAGTTAGCCGGTTAACCGGTTTGCCCGTCAGCCGGTTTATCATGAAATTACGGCAAGATTTCTGAAAATGTTTTTACCGGTCAACGGGCTAACCGGCTAACCATTTCTACAGGATCGACCGATCCTTACGACGAACACTCTCACGTCGGCCCGCAGCTTGATGATGACGACAGCGGCACCATTTCCGGCTGAGCTGTCACCGTTTCCGGTGGTTTGGGTGGTTCTTTTTCTGCACGCTTTAGACGTGAAGCGATTAAATTATACACCGGTTTGATTGACAACAGCACCACCACCAGCGCCCCTGCCCATTGCAACCAGAGCGGAACCAACTCCGAGGCCTGTCCCACGATGGCCTGAGCTGAAAAATTCCAGTACCCATAAATTTGATCGACCACCAGTCCGAATATCACACTGCAGACAGCAATCGACGACAAATAAATAGCCGTGGCACGTTTGCCCAGGGTGCCGACCAGCACCGTCAGGGAAGCCAGGTTGGTCGCCGGACCGGCCAGCAAAAACACCAGGGCCGCCCCCGGACTGACGCCTTTTAAAATCAATGCGGCCGCGATGGGAGTAGAGGCCGTGGCGCAAATGTATAAAGGGATACCGATGGCCAGCATGAGCAGCATGGCCGGCAGGCCCGATCCGAGATAGCGGCTGAAAATGTCATCCGGAATAAGGACCGTGATGATTCCCGCCAGCAGCAATCCAAAAAGAAACCAAGCGGCAATATCGTTCCAGAGGTCTTTGAAGGCATATCCGAATCCGGCTCTCAGCTTTTCCAAGAAGGTGTGGTGCCGGCTGTGTTCTTCTGGATTGCAGTTGACGCCATCACAACAGCCGTCCACCGGGCATCTGAGATCCGGTATGATTTCCCGGGCTTCTTTGTTGTAGCTGAAAAGATTTTCGGATAGACCGGCGACAACGGCCGTAATAAAGGCGACAAGCGGCCGCGCCACCGTCATAATAGGATCCAGCAGGGCGTAAGTGATCGAAATGGAATCCACACCGGATTCCGGCGTTGAGATTAGAAAGGCGGTGGTCGCGCCTCGGCTGGCACCCTGTTTCCGCAGCGACACGGCTGCCGGTAAGACACCGCAGGATCACAACGGGATGGGAATGCCCAGAAAGGCGGCTTTGAAGACGGACGCAAAACGCCCGCGACCAAGGTGTTTGACAACCGTATTGGGGTTGAGAAAAACCCGCAGCAACCCGCTGACGATCAAACCAAACAAAATGTAAATCGAGGCATCTAACAGCAGGTGCCACGAGGCTTCAAGCACTTCAATTATAAAATTCAAAGTTTTGATTCTCCAAAATTCATTTTAGACGACAGATGACGGAGGCCAGAGGTCAGAGGTCAGAAAAAAGGATCAAAATCGATTTTAGTTTAAATATCATCAACCCATCATTTCTCAGCTATCAATCCTATCAAATCTCCCTAATCTGAATTCTGTCTTCTGTCGTTTGCCCTATGCTCTATGCATATATTTTCCGCATTCCCCATTCCAAATTCCGCCTTCGACTTACTCACGCACATGCTCCAGGCCAACTTCCAACAGCCCCGACACATGCGCATCATCCAGGGCATAATAAATAATCGGCCCGTTCCGGCGGCTTTTAACCAGAGCCAGGTCTTTGAGGCGGCGCAGCTGATGGGATACAGCCGATTCGCTCAATCCGGTGAAAGCCGCCAGATCACACACGCACATCTCAACATTTCTTAGCGCCATGACCATTTTGAGCCGGTTGGGGTCTCCCAGCACTTTATAAATTAGCGCCAGGCGCTCCAGTTCGCGTTCAGAAATGACCTCTCGGCGCGCTTTTTCAACCCTGTCAAGGTGAACAACCCTCACCAGGCAGCCATCTTCTTCTAAAATTTTGGCCCGGGCATTTCCCATGCAGCCTCCTTTCAATATATGAACATATGTTCATATACTATAGACCTAAAAGCCCCGAGTCAAGCAGTTTTTTTAATGGTCGCTTCGTATCAAATGGTAGTTTTTCAGATAACAGAGGATAGCGATATACATTCGGACGCGATAAAGTATTAAATCATAATTATTTCTAAAGGTTTTCACCTATCTACCGATACTTTTATTGGAACGTTCCGACGGAACCTGAAAGGGCAAACCACTTGAAAGGGTGGGGCGCAAAACTTCCGGCCTAATTTCGCATATGAGAAACGGCAGCGGGGTTGCCAGGGTAAGTTGGAGGGGAAAACCCGTCTCTTTAACCGGAGACGGGTTTTTACTTTTTTGCCGTCGCAAGCCCTTCTTTTTCTGAAAGCCCTTCATAAACAAGTGTGAACATAGCACCCTGCTGCTGGTTTTGGGAGTGGTGAACTATAAAGGAGCCGGATTTATCCGTTTTGCTATTGACAGCCTGGATTTTAGTGTGTAAGTGCACTGGTTATGGACAAAGAAGATTTAGAAAAATTAAAAGGAATCTGTGGCAAGGTGGCTGAAAGCTGCGTGGGCATGCGCGTGCGCAAAGCGGCTCGGGTGGTCGCCAATCATTACGACAAGCATTTGAAGCCCGTAGGGTTAAAGGGAACCCAGTTTACCCTGCTGAACACCATTTTCTTGAACCCGGCAGCCAACATCGGTCAATTAGCAGACATTCTGGGGTTGGACCGAACTACCCTCAACCGAAACCTGAAGCCTTTGGAACGCCAAGGGCTGATCCGTTCCGGTTCCGGCCAGGACCCCCGAACCAGAACCCTTAAATTGACCAACGAGGGCACAAAAATACTTCAAAACGCCCTGCCGTATTGGCTGGAAGCCCAGTCTGGTGTAATGGAAACAGTGGACCGCCGCATCAAGCGACTGATGGATGATTTGAGTGAGCTTGAAAAAGTGGGGCGCCTGTCCTAACCCGGATCTGCCAAAAGCATAAAGCCAAACAGGATTAATCACGAAAACACGAAAGTTTTCTTTTCTTTCGTGTTTTCGTCATTTCGTGTTTTCGTGATAAAATGGGGCTATAATTTATTCACGTTTTTTATATTTCTCAGCGGCTGGTTCCCAGGTTTTTTAGCTGTATTCCCACCAGGGAAATATCATCTTGCGGCGCAGTATTATTCCCAAAGGCCAATAGGGATTCAAAGGCGGCTTCGATCAAATCGGAAACCGATTGATCTTTGAGTTCAGTTAATTTTTCGTGAAACCGTTGATTACCATAAAACTCGCCCTGGTCGTTCTGATATTCATAGACGCCATCGGTATAAAATAGTAATTTATCCTCCACACCGATTTGCTCCTGTTCCTGCTCATAAACGATCGGCTCATCAGATGATATCCTCAGATCGATTGTCCCGATGGGTCGCCCGCCTTTTTTCAACGTAATTAGGGTTCCATCCTTGCGCAGGATGATGGGCGGCGGATGCCCTGCGCTACTGGATATCAGTGCGCCGGTTTTGATATTGAAAACGACATAGCTCATGGTAAAAAAGTTATTAAACCGGTCAAAGGGATATTCCCGGTCGAGAAATTTTAATACGTGCGCCGGTTGGCGTATTTCCTGATTATTGGGGGAAACGTCCGGCCTCATCCTAAGATTGCCGCTCTGGGGCTGCAAATATTGATATACGGTCACCGCCACCATTGCCGCCGGAACACCGTGACCGGCCACATCAATAATATAGACAGCCCAGTGATCATCATTGAGCTGAATGATGTTAAATATATCGCCGCCAATTTTATCGCAGGGTTGAAACCGCCAGGCAACATCCAGGATCTCACCGTAATTTACATTGGTGGGCAACAGGCTCTTTTGAATTTCAGCCGCAGCGATCAGGTCCTGTTCAAGGCGGTCCTGCTTATGAGTCAATTCTTGATTCAACTTTTTAAGCTGGATTTCCGATTCAGCATACTTGGAAATTAACTCTTGCAACAGCTGACTGTTGATCTCGTTATCGGCGACGGTGGCCCGATACTCTACCAGCTGATGGATGAGCGAAGATACCAGTGGATCTTTGCCCTTCAGCAAATGGAGGTATTTATTGAGGTTATCTTCAGTTCCCATTTTGTCTCAGGCCTTTTGTCCATATTTTCCGAAATCAAACTGATAGGCTTCATCTATCGTGCCGTCTATCCCCACGTCTTTTAATGATGCCAGAAGTTTAAATACATATTGAAGGATGTCTTCATCGTCGATAATACTGCCGTGCTGTGGTGCCAGGATTTCAAATGGAATCTTAGCAACCTGCTCCAGGGAATGTTTCAGGGCCGTTGTCGATGTCATAATTTTTCTGTGAAAATTTAAAATGTCATTGACCGGGCAATTCGGAAGCTTCCGGGGACACTGGGATAGATTTTTGCATTCAATGCATTCAGCCGCCAGATGAAGAAACAATTCCCATTTGACACCATAACTGCCGAAAAGATCGCTGGTGAAAAGCACCCCGGTCTGGGGGTCAAAGGTCATAAAGCTGCCGGCCGAGTGTGAATAGGGCGTTTTGATAAACTGCAGCTTGCGGCCGGAAGAAAAAGTATACTCAAATTTTAATTTACTCAGGGACACCATGGGCGAGGATACCGAATAGTGCCGGATAAACATCATGTTTTCTGCGGCAGAAATGATTCTCAGATCCTTATGTCGGATGGCGTCTTCAAAATTTGGGGCGCTGCCGCACAGATCGGGATCATAGTGCTGGTAGATCAGTGCTTTAATATGTTGGGGAGAAATACCGGTCTGCAGTATTTTCAGCATGACCGTGGCAAAATCCGGCCGACTGCCGCCGTCGATTACCACGGCTTCATCTTCATCGACGATCAGATAGGGGTTACAATGCAACCCGGACGGGGCATCGTAAAATCCAACCCAGAAGATCCCGGGTGCAATTTCAACAGGACAATCGTAATCCGTATCCGCATGATTTGATTTTGGCATGTTCTGATTTCCTTGGTGATAGGAAGCATAGATTCTTATATCATATCCACCATTTTGCAACTTGCAAGCTATCTTTGTTTTCAGGCTGTAATTTTCAATCGATAATTTCTGTGCGGGAATGACAAATCAATTAATGTTTCATATCGGATAAAGTGCTAAAAGCTTCGGTGGCAGTGTCGTTCCAAAGGATTGAAAGGTCTGAAACCACAGTAAGGAGCTTCCTGACTGATAGATAAAATGCACCGCCCCCATGCCCAGTGTCATATAGGCTTTCTGTTGATATTTACCAATGGGCATTAAATGGAAAAAAGGACTATCTTTGGCAGCGGCCATTTTTTCTATCATTAGAACAAAGGCTTCTTGGGCCGCCTTGGGATCGGCGTAGCGCGAAATATACAATAGATCCTGCTTTTCACCCTCGCCGTATTCGGCGATAACATTTTCTTCGGTGGCAACGGATTGGCCATGCAGCCTGTTGACCACCCGGGCCGCCTGCTTGCCGGAAATTGCGCGAAGGCGATCTTTTTCTCCAATCTTATCAGGGGTGGGCAAATCCGGTACGCCGGTGCAGCCTGATAGGATAAGGCTGATAACCAGGCCGATTAGTTTACATCTGGGTGCAGAATTCATATTTTACATTAGACCTCGAATGATTGATCGTGATATGGTCACCCGAAATTTTACAACATCAGCTAAGCCTTTAACTGGAATTACATCATTTAGTAATTCATCATTGGGCACGAGTAAAGAGCTATATGAACCTGACAACCTTATTGTTAATAGCGCCACCGATATTGATCGCTTTAACTTTTCATGAATATGCCCACGCCTATGCCGCCTACCGCCATGGGGATGATACGGCCAAACAGCTCGGCCGCCTGAGCCTGAATCCGCTGCGGCATTTGGACCCATTGGGGACCATCATGATTTTTCTGGTCCATTTCGGATGGGCCAAACCGGTCCCGGTAAATCCTTACCGGCTAAGAAACCCCAGAAAGGATATGCTCTGGATCAGTGCGGCCGGTCCTCTGGCAAACATGGTGCTGGCGCTGGCCAGCGGTCTGCTGCTCAGGGTCCTTTTTGCCATTGAAGGAACCCCGGATTTTCACACCGGTACTGCCATGGGTCTGTTTATTTTTATGGTGGTGATGAGCCTGCAAATCAACCTGGCACTGGCGATTTTCAATATTCTTCCCATTGCACCGTTGGACGGCTCCAAAATTTTAGCGGGGCTTTTACCAGCCGGTTTTGGAAAATTTATTGGCGTGCTGGAACGCTACGGCCCTTTTTTACTGATTGGATTAATCATTATCGGCCGCGTAACCGACGTGTCGATCCTGGGCGGGCTGATCTGGCCCTTTGTTGATTTTTTTAGCAAGCTATTTGCCGGTATATGACAGAAGACCGAGGGCACTGCCATAATGCAGCTCCACCCTATCGCCCAGGTTGACAAACTCGTTAGGTTTGGTCCCTGTGGAAATATACTCATCTTTCTTCCAGATTTCGCCAATTCCGTATTGTTTATTTACCAAGGCATCATCATTGGACATGGTTTTTTTCCTCCGCTATCACACATTCGTCGTTCTTTTAACTTAGCTGAATTTGTGCTGCAGCAAAGCTTCGATCATGGAAGAAAGCTCTTCGGGGGAAAGCCGCTCAAGGTGATTTCCGGTTACCCGGGATAGTTCGCCGCGCACCGCATCCATTTTTTCGTTTAGGAAATTCCTTTAAGGCCGGCGTGTCCGACGATGCGGGCTCTCCGTTCATCATGTTCCAGTCTGACGTCGGTTGGCTTTGACCAGTCCTCATCCAGGCGAGTGTATGGCCAGTCCATTTTTTCAGCAATCTGAACCAATTCATTGCAAAGGGTGTTTAATTTCCCGAGATCGGCCAGTTGGCCGCGGTAATGGATCGTAAGTCCCATAATGATGCCCTATTAAATCTTTTCTCTCTGATACTTAGCCGGCTTTTAAATGGTGGGAGCGGCTTTCCAGCAGCGAGCAGCCCAATTTACTGCAAATTTGATCGCGGCTGGAAAGCCGTTCCCACACTGTTGAAGTTCTAATTTAGTGCTTATAAAAGCGACCAGGCCTTTATGCAAAGTTAATTGGTAGCCCGCATGATATCGAAAAAATCTTCCAAAAAAAGGGCATTCTGCAGCCAGAATGCCCTTTTGAAAAATCATTTGATTTTAAATTTATTCGTGGAGTTCTTCTTTGATACCCACCGCAATCTTAAACAGGGCTGTGAGGATCAAAAATCCCATGGCCCATACGCCCAGGGCAATCAAAATTTCGGGCACCGAGGGAATATACTCATTGATTTCATGCAGCGGAGAGGGGGTAAATCCGCCGGCGATCATGCCAAGTCCCTTATCGATCCAGGTTCCCAGAAAGATGACCACGCAGGCCACCGCCAGCACGCCTTCATTTTTGCGGGTAATGGGATTGACCGTCAGGATAATCCCGATCAGCATCAAGGACATGGAGGTCCACATCCAGGGCACATAGGCCCCGTGGCCGTGCAACCCAATGAAAAGGTATTTGATGTGATCCATGTGCTCGGGAATGTTGCTGTAGAAAGCGACGAACACCTCACACAGGAAGAAAAACACGTTAATACAGATGGCATAGGCCACGATTTTGGCCAGTGATTGAATCTGTTCCCGCCCCGGATCAAAGTTGCTCACCCGGCGGATGATCAGGCAGCATAATATCAACAGGGACGGTCCGGCGGCAAAGGCCGAGGCCAAAAAGCGCGGGGCCAGGATGGCGGTCATCCAGAAGCCTCTGCCCGGCAGGCCGCAGTACAAAAAGGCGGTTACCGTGTGGATACTGACGGCCCAGGGGATCGACAGGTAAATTAACGGTTTTACCCACGGCTGATAGTGGACCTGGTTGCGCTCGGCCTCCAGCACATTCCAGCCGATGATAATATTTAAGAACAGATAGCCGTTCAATACGACGGTGTCCCAAAAAAGAACCGATCTGGGCGAAAGATAAATAAAAACGTTAAAAATCCGCATGGGCTGGCCAAGGTCGACCAGGATAAAGGTCACACACATGATAACCGAAGCAATGGCCAAAAACTCACCCAGAATGGTTACCCGCCCAAAGGCTTTATAATCATGCAGATAGTAGGGAAGCACCACCATCACCCCCCCGGCGGCCACACCGACCAGAAAGGTAAAATTGGCGATGTAAAATCCCCAGGAGGTATCCCGGCTCAGGCCGGTGATACCCAGACCGAAATCGAGCTGTTTCATATAAAAGAGAAAGCCGACGCCGACGATGACCATCAAAAAGGTCATCCATCCATAGTATTTTTTGCCACCTTTAATCGCTAATTCAAGCATATTCACCTCACACTATGTAATAAACAGAAGGCTCTGTGCCCAGTACCTGTTTACGCCGAATGGTGTAATGGGTCCGGATAAGTTTACGGACCTCGGATTGCGGGTCATACAGATCGCCGAAGGCCAACTTGCCTTCCGAGGCCTCCACACAGGCCGGCAGCTGCCCCACGGCCAAGCGCTCCGCACAGAAATTGCACTTTTCAACCACGCCTTTCATCCGGGTGGGAAATTCTTGGTTGATCTCTTTGATAAACGGACGGGGATCCCGGTAGTTAAAGCTCCGGGCGCCAAATGGGCAGGCCGCCATGCAAAACCTGCATCCGATGCAACGATGAAAATCCATCAAAACGATTCCGTCGGATTCGCGCTTAAATGTTGCCTTGGTCGGGCAGGCACGCACACAGGGCGGATTTTCACAGTGGTTGCATAAAACAATAAAAGGCCGGTGTTCCACTTCCTCGCTTAAAAACCTGCCGGCCTTGCCGGGAAAAGCGTTGTGGTAATGGGCTTCCCAGATCCATTTAATTTCATGGCGCTTGTTTTGAAGGTGGGGGACATTGTGAATTGTGTTGCACACCTCGGCCAGGGGTTCGATATCAGCGGCGGATTCGAATTTCCGCGTATCAATGACCATCGCCCATTGTTTGGCCGTTAAGGCCTTCTTATTCGGTTTGATGACCGGCATGGGTTCTTCGGCGTGCTCTGCTCCGGCGGCGAACGCATTTAAAACCGGCGTGGCCGTCAGTGCCAGAGACGAAAGTCCAAGTAATTGCAAAACGCGTCGTCTGCTGCTATCCATCACGTTTTCTCCTTCGGGTTATCAATATGGCAATCCCAGCAATAGGGCCTGACCGAGGCATAATTGTGGCATCGATCGCAAAATTCCGCCTTGTTTGAGTGACAATCCAGACAGGTGTTGGATAGGCTCATATTGTATTCTTTACCGCTGGGACTCACGTATGTCCTATCGCCTCGCCGCACCACCGAATCCCGCCAGACATCCAGCAACTGCATGTGCTCAGCCTTCATATACTCGGTGGAGCGCACACACACCTGGGCCGCCTTGGCCTTGGCCGTCAGCTCGAGTTCGGGTGCCGGAGCGGCCTTTCCCTGGTTATACCAGAAGGGAAAGGTTGCGATTATAAGAAAAATAATTACACCGCTAATGATAAATTTTTTATCCTTCATCAGTTTCTTCCTCCGAATCACTCTCTAATCCGGGAATA
>Ga0316193_10003503_pt1 | contig 11360 bp, 23 predicted proteins | sample MerIslsedime2_MG_FD_207735 | JGI IMG/M metagenome (GOLD analysis project Ga0316193, IMG submission 207735) | Coastal sediment microbial communities from Maine, United States - Merrow Island sediment 2 | ecosystem: Environmental > Aquatic > Marine > Coastal > Sediment | place: USA: Maine... | reverse complement strand
TGGCCGCACCAGCCATCGCACTCTTTGATGACGCCGGCCCAGTAGTAGTTCAGCTGGGCCTGAGAGCGGTCGCGAGGAACGGGCCCGATCTCGATCCGGGTCACGAGCCCGTGCCTCGCGTCGAGGACCTTCTTCATCCGCTCCATCTCGGCGGTCACGAACTTACGGTCTCGGACCTCTCCGATGAAGATGCCTCGGTAGAACTTCTTGCTCACAGCTACAGTGCTTTCTGCTCGTCCAGGTAGTGCCAGAGCTCCATGGTGGCCAGGAAGGCCTTGAAGATCTGCTGGTAGTCCGAGCTCGTGATGAAGCCGGTCTCGACGTTGGGATCGCCGACGGTCTTTGGGACGCGGACCACCATGCCGTGGACGTTCTTCGGCGCGTGACCCATCTCGACCAGGGCCTCTCGGTAGGCGGCCGTCTGCATCCTAGCCTCGACGTAGATCGCCTTGCCGCTCTTCCAGTCGGCCATGACGTGGCCGCGGCCCTCGAGGTGTGTCGGGTTGCCGTCGATGTCGAGCGGCGGGAGGTCCATCTCGCAGAGCAGGTCTAGGGTGCCGGCGTACTTGTGCTTGTCTGAGTAGACCGTCTGCTCGATGAGAAGCGGGACGAGGTTGACCGACTGCCGCCAGTCGTCCCAGGCCACGAAGCCTTGCTGAGCTCCGTCGCTGAGCTCGGGCTCGGGCCCGACTTCCTGCTTGAGCTCGGAACGCAGGACCCACTCGGCCATCGAGTGGATCTCCGAGCCGATGTCGCCGGCCTTGTTGAGGATCTTGGTGTGGGCCTTCTGCTCGCCGATGGCGTCGTCCAGTCGGTTCATGAACTGGAGCTTCGAGGTTCCCTTCTGCGTGCGCTCCATGAGTCCGCGCAGAGCGGAGAGGATCATCTTCCGCTCTTCACGGGCGGCCCAGGCAACGAGGGCCGGCTTATTCACGGCCTTGAGAATGGTCGTGACCGAGGGATAGGTCTGGCCCTCGGGGGTGGTGTAGAACCGCGAGTAACGGCCCCAGCCGTCGGAACGGCTGGAGCGCGTCGCGGCCTTCTTGCGGCCGGCAGTCTTCTTCTGCATGGTCGCCCCTAGAACGGCACGTCGTCGTCGGAGTAGTCACCCTCCATCGGGCCGTCGTCGCCCTGCCCGTGAGGCTCTTCGTCCTTCGTTCTGTCCTTCCGGCGAACGAAGTCGGGCGTGACGATGAGCTTCTCCATGCCGGGGTGCGGGGGCACGATGGTCTGCACGTTGGCGTAGGTGTTGCCGTTGGTTGAGATCTTGTGAACGACCTGCAGCTGGCAGCACTTGCCGAGGAGGAGCTCGAGTCCACCACCGTCGTAGAACTGGTCGAGTTCATTCTCGGTGAACTTCCGTCCGCGCCAGGACTCGAGGTGCTGCCGGAGCTTGGCCTTCTCGTGGAAGCTCGCGGTGTAAGGCATCGAGACCTCGTACCGCTTCTCTTCTCCGGTCTTCTCGTCCTTGTAGGTCTTATCGATCTGCCAGACGAGGCGGGTCTTGTCCTGGAGGCCACCGTCAAACTTGTTGGTCTCCGTCCAGATCTCCCAGGCGTCTACGCAGACGGCGGGGTGTAGGCCCTCGGGGGCCGCCTTCCACGCCTTCGGTCTCGGGATTCTTGTCGTCATGGATTCTCCTCACTCAAACGGAACATAGAACATGGCCAATTCTACCGCCCAGGCTGACCCTCAGTCAACACCTTGCTGACCCCTTGTCTTCCTGTGGTATAATCAGGGTGTAATGCCGAGAAAAAAGCGGACGCTCCTCACGGTGATGCACCAGAAGGGCTACACGCAGCGAAGTCTCGCGGCCAAACTGAAGATCCACTGGTCCTACCTGAGCCACATCAGCAATCGTAGGCGAGTGCCGAGCCTCAGCAGGTCCGCTCAGATTGCGAAAGCTCTTGGGCTCACCCTGGAGCAGTTCCGACGACTCGTAGGCTAGGGAGAACCGATGGCCGACAACGACAAGCCCCTCGAGGCGCAGGTGCCGAACGCCATGGACCCGAGCGTGGTCCAGGCGAAGCTGAGAGAGATCGAGGAGAAGGCCCGCGAGCACGAGAAGGCCCTGGGCGACCTCCGGGTCGAGGCTGCGCTCCTCGGTTCTGACCGGCAGGACATCACGGTGACCCTGGTCAACGGTCGGGTGTCCGTCAACGGCCCCCTCCACGACATGATCACCTGCTTCGGGATGTTCGAGGCCGGGAAGGTGGCGATCTTGGAGATCCGTCGCCGGCAGGAGAACGCGGCCAGGGCCGAGGCGCTCGCCGCTGGAGGAGCGAAGACCCCGGGAGGTATCGTCCTACCGGGGTCTCCTGCTCCGCCCTGGGTCAAGCAGGGTCGGAAGGGCTAGTACGCTCCCCACTTGATGCCGGAGATGACGTGCTGTCTGTCGATCTCCTCGAGGCGCTTCCTCAGCTGGCGCTTCGGTCGCACGAAGAGAAGGTAACAGACGAAGGCGGCCGGCACGGCGTAGACGGCGATCCCGCAGACGACTCCGAGCGCGTACATCACCGAGATCTCCTCGCGTCGCGCTTGGCGTTCCGAGCCCTGATGAGCTTCATGCCAAGATCCTCGAGTGCTTCGTTGGCGGTGTCGCCGAAGCCGCACGCGAGCTCCACGTCTTTGCCGTCTCGAGCGGTGGCGTACCAGCGTTTCCGAAACCCTGGGTACGCGTCCTCGAAATAGAGTTGGACCTCGCGGTTCATGTTCCTGCCTCCATCGTCGGGAACCCGCGCTTGATCATCTTCAGTGGATAGGTCTTCGCCCAGAGCTTGCAGTAGTTGGGGCCCTGGTCGCAGATGGCGTTGACCTCCTCCGGTGGGATCCGAAGTGGGTCGTAGTAGATCGGCGAGTCGCACACCTTGCAGCGCACCATCCCGATGGAGACGGTCTGTGAGTCGTCAGGGCTGGCCGGGTCTACTCCGAAGAGGACTTGTGCCTTCATGTTTCACGACCCTTCGATCCGGTGAATCGCCACCTGCAGCCGGCCGCGGACGCTGGCGTTCGAGATGATGGCTCCCTGTTCGGCCAGGACCCGCTCTGCGGACTTGGCGGCGATCAGGAGGCTAGCTCCCCGATTAGCGATCTCGAGGGCGGAGCGGACGGCGTCCTGGTGGCGTTCCGAGATCGGCGAGTCCGGGCCGAGTAGCTGCTGGAGAAGAAGCAGCTGGGGGCTGTTAAGAAGGGTCATTGTCGTCCTCCTCGTCCTCGGCCGCGCCGAGGGCCTTGTCGTATTCCGCTTCGGTGGCGTACCGGGTGAGATAGACGAAGCCATTCGAGTCTTCGTAGAGAGAGAGTCCGAAGCTCTCGTCTTCGAGGGCCTCCTTGACGCAGTCGGAGCAGTAGCCGTAGCTCTGCGCCTGGACGACGTGCTCGGCCTCGGCGTCGAAGTTGAAGGGCCTACGGAACCAGTCCTTCGGAACCTCGTGCGCGTAGGTGGTGGTGTCGGCGTCTCCGTGAAGACCGGAGAGGTAGGCGAAGTAGGCGAGGGCGCTCTCGCCCTCGAACTTGCCAGGGCCGACGGTGCATCGGCTGCAGCTGGGCATGGAATCCTCCTTCCTAGTGGACGTAGCTGACTTCGAGCTCGGCATCAACGATGCCCTCGAGGAGCGGCGGTCCGTAGCGGTGCTCGACCACGAACGAGTTGCCCCACCAATCGCAGGTGAGGACGTTGTCGTTCACCCAGTCGGTGGCCTGCTCGGTGACCGGCTCGAAGAGCCAGATCGTCCCCTCGTTCTTGACTCTGAAGTCTGGCATCGCAACCTCCTTCATCACGTTCCTATTGTAGGCTTGTGTTGACTAACTGTCAACATCCTCGTCGTCTTCCCGCTCGAACATCTCCCGCACGTCGTCCCACCGCCGGGCGGTCCTAGCGAGATCTCGCTGGTGCTCTTGTTCCTCATCGACAGCGAGCTCCCAGTTGTCCTCGTTGCGTAGGGCCTCGATCTCGGTGCGGATGAGATCTCGGAGGACCGAGGGCTCGAGGGCATCGAGCTCCCAGGAGTCCTCGCCATGCTCGAGGGCGTAGTCTCGGTAGCGGGAGTCAGTGACCTTCGCCGGGTTCGGTGGCGGGTCGTACTGGTCGATCTGGTCCCGGTTGAGGGCTAGCCGGTGCATCTTCACGCTGGAACCGAAGATGAAGAGGCGCTCCTCGATGTCTCTGGTCATGTCGATGCCGCTCGGGTCGTGGTCGCCGAGATGGAGGATGTGTGTCTCCTGGCCTTCCTGCTCGAAGCGGATGAGGCGGACCGACGCGGCCCACATCTCGGACTGGCTGGTGTAGCCGCGGCAGGAGAAGAAGGGAACGTCGAGGTCCTGGCAGACTTCCTCGATGACGCCGACGAGCGCGTCCTTCTCGATCCAGACTTCGATGCGGTTGTCCTGGCTCTTCCACTTGTCGATGTGGAATTGCTCGGCCGCAGTCTTGATGATCTCCGAGGGGTTGTCCCAGTGGGAGAGAGCGCGGAGTTCACGGGTTCGGTCGGTGATGGCGTTCCAGTCGATGAGCCCGGCGAGGCGGGCGTCGTTCACGATCTGACCCAGTCGCTTGTACTCGGTCTGTCGGTTTGGGATCAGGTCCCGGGCGACGAACTGGTAGTACAGCTGCCGGAGCGTGAGGGCGAAGCCCTGGGCGGCGTACTCTTCGATGATGGCGTTGGCCTGAGCCACGACCGCGAGGCGGCGGGTTCCGAGCTTGATGTCTTGGTACTTGATCTTGGGCATTAGGAAGGTCTCCCGTGCCAGCCGTCCTGGTACGCCTGGGAGTAGACGGCCGAGTAGCTCTCCGCGATGGCACCGTCGCCGCAGTGCCAAGCGTAGGCGTTGCGAATGCCGATGAAGCGGTCGAGCCGGCCGCTGCGATGGCCGGCCCGACGCGCCTCGTGCCTCTGCTCGGAGGTCATCGGACCTGGACGAGCTCGAGGGCGGCCTTGCGGGCCCGCTGGTTGACCTTGGCTGAGTCGCCGAACCAGACGCTGTTCAGCCGGGTGTCGTTCGTCCGGCCGCGGGTCCAGGAGGTGTACTCGGTCACGGCGTTGTAGGCGTCCCAGACGGAGACCGTGTCGTCCGGAGTCCGGCGGCCACGAACGTCCTGGTAGAAGGCCCGGTCCACGATCTGCTGGATGCGCTTCTCGGTGCGGGCGTGGAGGGGTGCTGGCTCGGTGTTGATCGAGTGGGCCGTAGGCAGCGCGTCGAAGACGATCTCGACGTAGCGTCGAACGTCGTTCGGATTGATGTTCTTGTCGGCGAGCTTGCGGTAGAGCTCGAGGTCGGCGAAGAAGCCCTTGCGGGTCACGTCGAGCGCCCGGCGCACGTTGTCGAGGTTGTCCTTGATGTTCCGGGTGTGGCGCAGGCGGATGAGTTCGGAGCCCTTGGACTCGTGGGCGAAGGTCAGGGTGTTGTGGCAGACCACCCGGATGTCGGTGAGGCCGACCCGAACAGCGAGGGTGCCGTCGTGGGAGTGGGAGAGGAGGATGTACCGCTTGACGCGATCCTCTCCGCGGACCTCGCCGTCGGCGTCGGTGATGCGGGCCAGGGCGAAGATGCGGGAGCCGCCGCGGAGCGAGCCGGCCGCCTCGATGGTGGCTTCCTCGGCCTCGAGGATGGGAGCGAACCACTCGAAGACCTCGCAGTTCTGGAGGACCTCGTAGTCCGGGCCGACGACGCCGAGGACCTTGTCGTCGCTCGAGCGGACGTTGGCCTTGTGGGTGACCTGGAGGCCGAGGGTGTGCGGGACCACGCGGTCAGCGAGATGGAGCGCCCGCTGCTCGACCGTCCAGTTCAGGCCGGCGGTCTCGCAGGCAACGCGCCAGTCGCGGAGCCCCTCTTCGGGGAGCGGCTCGCCGAGGCCGTGCCAGGGTACGGCGTTCGCGTAGGTGAGAGTTTCGACTTCATGGGCCATCAGTTGTCCTCCTTCTTGTACTGCTGCTGCAGCAGGTAGTGTCGGCAGAAAGTGAAGTGCTGCTCGGTGGAGCTTTTGCACTCCGGGCAGGGATGCTCACGGGTTCCGGTGTTGCGACCGGGTTCGAGTTCGATGCGGCGACCAGGAACGAAGACGACGCGAGAGCGGATCATCACGCGGCCTCCTTTAGCCACTCCTGGGTCACGGCCTTGAGATGGGGAGATAGCCACTCAGCAAGGCGGGGGAGATTGGCCTTCGGCCCAAAGGCGAGGAAGGTACCGTCGGCCGTGTCGCAGCCCCAGATCTCGGCGAGGCGGAACCGCTTCTTCGAGTTGACCCGACCCATGTGGACCGGGATGCCGCGCCGCTGAGCCTCGCGGGCCACGCGGCCGGCCTTCTCGGGGTCGAGCTTCCACTCGGCTTCGAGAGCCAGGGGCGCGAACGCTTGAGCGTGGCGTGGGCGTCGCCGACCACGTCCGGAGCGACTGCGAAGAGGCAGGTCTCGGCCGGCCCCCACTCCTCACCGCCGCCCTCGAGCTCGTGGCGATCCCACTCGAGGTCGGCCATCGACTCGACCAGCCCCTCGAGCCAGGACCACCACTTGTCGATGTCGAAGCCCTTGCTCGAGAAGCAGCCGTTGTCGGCAGCCCAGAAGGCGAAGCGGTTGACCCGGCGATGGTAGGCGTTGCCGGGCTGGAGCAGGATCCCGAGCCGGCCCCAGGCCTCGTCGGCTAGAGCCTCGGCCCAGGGGTTGTTCGCGCCAGTGAGGTAGGCGGTGGCCATCACTTGGCCTCCGTCACGAAGGCCCAGCCGGTGGGCCGCTTGCCGAAGGCGAAGTGGGCGTCCCGGTCGGAACGCTTGAAGGTGGCCTTGACCTCGACTTGCTGACCCTTGATCCAACCGCAGAGGTCGCCGGCCTCGGGGAAGCCGAGGGAGGTGTTGGTGACTTCGTCGCCGGCCTTGAGGAGCTCGTCGTCCTTGAGGCCGCTGGCTTTGAGCTCGTCGTACTTGGCGTAGCGAGCCTCGCGAGCCTCGTTCAGGAGCTCGTGGTAGCGGTCCTGCGCGGCCTGGGGGAGAGTCAGCCAGCCGAGCCAGATGCCGTCCTGCTCCTGCACCTTGATGGTGACCTTCCACTCGTAGGTGCCGTAGGCGTAGCCAGGGCGCTCCTTGCAGGAGACGACCGTGCCGCGGATCTCGATGCGACCCTCGGGGGCCTCGACCTTCGGCTCCTCCGGCTTCGGGTTCCGGACCTCGTCGGCGATCTTGAGAGCGAGAGCGACCTGCTTCTCGGAGAGGTTGCGGAACTTCTGGAACTTGGACTCGAGATCGAGGAGGATAAAGGGCCTCGACTCGCGGTCGGTCTTGCAGAGCGCGAAGGCGTCTTCGAGTCCGGGGTGCGCGGCAAGGAACGCCGTGCGCTGCTCGGCGTAGAGCTTGCGCTCGATCTGACTGGCCCGGAGCCTCTTCTGTTCGGCGCGGAAGGCCTCGAGCTCGGACCAGTCGGCGAGGAGCTCGTACTTGCCAGCGCAGATGTGACCGAGGTGGATGTGCTCGCCGGAGGGCTCGTGCTTCCAGATCTCGCCGTAGGTGAAGCTGGAGCCGCAGACGGAGCAGTTGCCGGTGGTGCCGCTGGCTGCCCACTTGACGGCGGGGTCGCGCCGGAGCTCGACCACGCGGTCGATGTTCCAGGAGGGCTGGGGCCAACCATCAACAGTGGTGGCCAGGGCGTAGGCCAGGACCGGGGAGTAGTCGGCCGGGACAATAGCCCCAGGCCGATGAAGATCAGATCGGCTCACCTTTCCCTCCCGGAGCGAGGCGTGGTCAGACACCTGGGACAACAGAGCGACTGCGGTGTCGGTTGATGGGATCCTGCGGGCTGTGGTCTCGCTCCTCACATCTCTAATGTAAGCTCACGTTGACTATTTGTCAACATAAGATCAGAGAAAAGTGACCCCCTGGCCATAAGCCCCTGGTCTCTGAGACAATAGAGGTGTAGACAGACAGACAGGGGGTCGGCATGATCCAGCGTTGGCGTTTCGCATGGGCTTGGTTCCTCGGAGCCACTCTAATTCTCGCTGCTTGCGGCTCCTGGCCGGGGCAACCACCGACGGAGCCGACACCGCCTCCAGGGCCGGAGCCTTGCGAGGTCGGGTCGTGTCCGAGGGACTTGGACAATCCAACGATGTGCGTCGAGGGGGAGTGCGTTCCGTGCGAGCCCGCGATGCCGGAGAACGCGATCTGGAACACCGAGGCCGGAGAGGTGACCTGCTCGACACCAGAACGTCCGGTGAAGTCGTGGCATCCGGATTGGGAATGCCCGAAGCTCACGGAGCCGTGCGAGGCAGAGCCGCCGCCTGTCGATCCTTCGTGTCCTCAAGGATTCCCTCAGGGCCAGAACGACGACATGACCGGCGGTCCGGTTCTGACCGACTGGGCTGACACCGTGGACGTGGCGATGCAGGAGCTCACGGGCTGCGCCATCGGGGACTGGACGTGCTCGACCGGGATGGAACCCGACGAATGGATGCATGCAGTGATCGAGAAGATCAAGCTCACGGGTCTCTGCGCCGGTCGTCATATCGACACGACTCCGGGCGGGACGGATGAGATTGCGGTGACGGACAACTGCGCCGGCTGGTGGGAGGGCTACAAGATCTACAACTACACCCCGGGTCAGCGGCTCATCTGGAGTGCTCAAGGCAAGCGCCCCGCGTGGAAGCTCAACGACCCCTCGGTGTGCGGAAACCCTACTGAGCCCCCGGTGGATCCTCCACCCGGGGGCGTCGTCTGCGTGGACCCGGAGCTCCCCTGGCACGAGAGGGACAAGTACAAGCTGAAGTGTCCCGGTGGCAACCCGAACGCGAAGTGGTGTGACTCGGTGCCTTCGTGTCATGGCCACGACTTCTGCGTCGAGATCGGAATGCCGACGATGCCGGACGGCGTGACTCCTCGGTGGGATTGCCCTCCTCGTCCGGAAGGAGCACCTGATCGCCAAGACTGCGAGTCGGTCTTCAATGGAGGGAAGGACGGTCCCCCCGGAGATCCCATCTGGACGAGCGACGGTGAGATCGTCATGCGAGAACGACCGGACGGTTCAATCAACCGGGCGATGGCGTACACCCCGGACGGGACATGGATTCGGGTGTGCAACGCTGATGGCGTCTGTGGTCAGGTGCCGTGACCGGTGAACCTCCGCGCAATCGGAGGAAGGTGAAGATGACGGTCCTGCCCGAGGCCGACGAGATCGTCCCGCTTCTCGTTCGAGTCGGCGTCGGTGTCTTGTTCGCATGGCTTGCGGCCGGGAAGGCGACCGAGCACGAGATCGCCGTCGAGTCTGGGCTCAAGGTGCAGGAGACGGCGGCTGCCGTCGAGCCGGTGAGGCAGGAAACGAATCAGGCCTACGAGGAATACCACGAGCTCGTTCGCTATCACATCGCGCAGGATGCGGCCTGCGATCAGGCGCTCGAGATGTTCTCGCGCCATCGTGACGACGACCACGACTGGGAGCACGTCCTCGAGGCGTGTCACTCGGAGACGCCTGCACATTCTCATGCGACGGACGACCCGTCGCTTCCGGCGGAGGATCCGAACCAATGAAGTTCATCGACTGGATCGTGAAGATCGCGAAGATCGTTGTCCGGGGCCGGGAGGCTGGTCTCTGGAGCGAGAAGAACAAGCCCGGCCTCGGGCTCGACAAGCCGCACAAGCCCGAGGACATCAAGGGGATCAAGCCGTGACCGGTGCGATTCTCATCATCTCGCTGGCGGTGGTCACCGTCGTGTGGCTGGTCCTCGAGTGGAGAACGCTCTCTGACGACATCCCGGGGAACCACATCACGGCGGTGATCCGTCGCGCCGTGAAGAAGCAGCCGGGCCCGTTCATCCTCTTCGCGTTTGCGGTCGGGTTCCTGGCGGGTCATCTCTTCTGGCCGTGACATGCCGCTCAGGAAGCCTCTAAGCTACGAGCAGTGGCAGGAGATCGCCAAGGCCTCGGTCTCTTCGTCTCTTCGGCAGAATCCCGGCTCCGACCCCGGGAGCATCATGCGGCGCGTCAACGAGAAAATGGTCGAGGTCTATGGACCGTGCCCTCCAAACCCAGAGCCACCGCTCAAGCTCCGGGTCGGACTGTGGGGGTTGAGAAAGAAGCTCTCGGGCCTCGAGCCCGTGGAGGTGTCTATGTTCTGGAAGAAGCTCATCGTCTCGCTTGGTGCCGGCGTTGCCGCCGGAGCCGCTGCGATTCAGCCCGCCCTCGCCGATCAGGTCGTGACCGGGAACGAGTGGGGTGCGGTCATCACTGCGGGTGTCATCGCCGCCTACGGGGCCTTCAAGTCGAACACGACTTGGTTTGCTCCCGCCAGGAAGGGAGAGTCGATCACGAAGTTCGGCCCCGGTGAGGGCGACTTCGTGCGCCCGCCAAGGTAGACAACGAGTCAGCAGGTCTGGTATCATCCGTGGTGATGCGTGCCACGGATGTCCGCCCCCGGGAGTTCCGGGGGCGGTTCTGTTTCTGGAGGTCCTATGCCGGTATGTAAGGGCGGAAGCTGCGGAGCGCCGATCATCTTCGTGAAGACCCAGACGGGAGCGGACCTACCGATAGACGAGGAGCCGAACCCGGAGGGGAACGTGGTCCTCGAGGCTGATGGCAAGGCCCAGGTCTTGCCCCCGAAAGAGGCCGAGCGGTACACCGGGGAGAAGTACATGCCCCACTGGAAGACCTGCCCGGACCGGGAGAAGTTCAAGGCGAGGGCCAAGAAAGGTTGACAAGGGGTCTACACCGGGTGTAGGTTGTAGATGCCATGAGAGCCCTGATCCTGGTCCTGGCGACCACGCTCACCGGGTGCGCTTCCCTCAGTGTCCCGGAGCTCACTAAGTGGACTCGCCACTGGGAGCAGGAGATGGGCGTCCCTCCTCATGGCCTCGTCTTCTTCCACGTACCACGAAAGGACACGCCCTGGCCTGACCACTGCGGGGTCGGAGGCGCGAACGCGCTGAAGCCGGTCGGCTTCTACCCCGAGTGGCCGGACTCCTGGATTGTCTACCAGACCTCGTGCTGGTGGATGTCGGAGGAGGCGCTCGCTCTCCACGAGGTCTGCCACACAAGGCTGCGGCACCACGAGGTCATCCTCGCCGAGGATGAGGACGAGGACTACCGATTGAAGGAGGAGGAAGTTGCTTTCTGTGTCTGGGCGTACTCTGAGCGAGAGGGCCAAGAGGTTCAAGGCGAAGGCGAGAATCCTGGCCGGTGACCATTGTCGGTGCGGCCAATACGAGCCGGTGCGGACGACGATGGAGCCGGGCATCATCTGGCTTCACTACGGGCCGCCGGGATCGACGCCGGTCATCCCAGAGCAGAGGCACTGCGAGCACCGCCGGATCGAGAAGGCGTTGGTCCGGGCGTATCGGGCGGGGAGAGCGGCGTGAGCAAGAAGAAGAAGCCGAAGAAGAAGAAGGTCCCG
>Ga0316193_10003501_pt1 | contig 11361 bp, 10 predicted proteins | sample MerIslsedime2_MG_FD_207735 | JGI IMG/M metagenome (GOLD analysis project Ga0316193, IMG submission 207735) | Coastal sediment microbial communities from Maine, United States - Merrow Island sediment 2 | ecosystem: Environmental > Aquatic > Marine > Coastal > Sediment | place: USA: Maine... | reverse complement strand
ACTCGATCAGGAGGACGAAATTCTGACGACGATTCGGTTTTCCGCTTTTTCACTGATGGAGGGAAAACCTCGGGCCGGACGCATGGAAGTGACCGATCATTCGACCGGGCAAACGACCGTGTTTCAACTCGACCAGTTCACGAATTCTATTAATCCATTAACACTAATATAAAAACGCACACAAGGAGATAATGATGAGCAAGACGTTGGCAGAACAAACTCAGGAAACCGTGGAAGCTTTTATCGGAGGACTGCCGGAAGAGGTGCAACAGACCGTCGGCGGGGTTATGCAGCGGTTGATGTCGTCAAATATCACAGATAATGCCAGCAATGTCGGAGACAAGGCACCGGAATTTCGTTTGCCTAACGTTAAGGACGGCGATACCACTCTGTCAGAACTACTTGAGAGCGGACCCGTGGTGTTGAGCTTTTACCGCGGCGGATGGTGCCCATTTTGTAATCTCGAATTCAAGGCGTTGCACGACAAGCTGCCTGAGATGCAGGCGCTCGGTGCAACACTGGTCGGGATTTCCCCCGAAGCCCTGGCCGTGAGTCAACAGACAGCCCAGGACAATGCTCTGGAGTTTGAAGTATTAAGTGATGAAGGCAATCGCGTGGCGCGGGATTACGGCCTGGTAATGGTCGTAGATGAAGCGATACGGCCGCATTATATGCAATGGGGTATCGACATTCCTACTGCTAACGGCGATGAAACGTTTGAGTTGCCGGTACCGGCAACCTACGTGATCGATCAGAGCGGCGTCATTCGCGCTGCCCATGTGGACAAGGATTACACCAAACGCATGGAGCCGGCGGATATTGTGGCGGCACTGAGGGCACTGTAAACAACGGAATTAATCAATTAAATGACGGCTGGCCGGAGGAAACATGGTTACCGATATAACAATTGCCAACAAACCGGTAAAGCTGCATCTCAGCTCGGCCGCCCAGCAGGCCCTGGCCAGACGCAGCTTACCGCTGTATGCGGAAATGGAGTTGTATTTCAGTTGTCTGATCCGTTTCAAGGTGCGGTTCTATGAACAGGCATCATCAGGCGAAGGTGTGACGGTATCAGATAAACTGGTGGTGAATTTTCGGCCGGTGATGACCCAGGTCTGTGGCAAGGATTATGAAGGCGACGAGCCGCCGCTAACGGATTTTCCGATCGTTAAAGCGGATGCCTTTGTGCCGAAATGGTTGCGGATAGATTTTCAACATGGTCAGTGGCACGGAGAGTTTGGCTTGAGTGACGCCAGGCATTAAACGTCATTTTGTAAGGTTGTAAGTCGTAACTAAATCACAATCAGAACCTGTTACACCATCGGAAAACAATACCGATGGACTATACTCCCATCCTTGCAACCCTTTAATTGGGTGTAAAAATACATAATAATGTTCAGACATAATAAGGAGAAAAATATGCAACGTGTGATGTGGTATGTCCTGTTATTTTCTTTTGCGGTCAGCGTGCAGGCTAAAGTGGTGACAAAAGAGGTTACCTACACAGCCGAGGGTTTGAATTTAAAGGGCTATCTTGCCTATGATGATGCGTCGAAGGAGAAGCGTCCCGGCGTATTGGTGGTCCATGAGTGGTGGGGCCAGAATGAATATATTCGGAAGCGGGCACACATGTTGGCCGAATTGGGTTATGTTGCCCTGGCGCTTGATATGTACGGTGAGGGTAAACAGGCAGCGCACCCGGAAGACGCGTCGAAATTTTCCGGCGCAGTAATGAAAAACCTGGATGTTGCCGAGCAACGCTTTATGGCCGGCCTTACTTTATTGCAACAACAACCGTTGACTGACAAGCAACAGGTTGCAGCGATTGGTTATTGTTTTGGTGGTGGCGTGGTGTTGGCCATGGCACGGCGCGGGGTGGACCTGGATGGGGTCGCAAGTTTCCATGGTAGCCTCGGTGCCGGCGCACCGGTTGCACCTGGCAAGGTAAAAGCCAAGGTGCTGGTACTGAACGGGGCGGATGATCCTTTCGTAAAGCCGGAACAGATCACCGCGTTTAAAGAGGAGATGTCAGCCGCGGGTGTGGACTATGAGTTTGTGAATTACCCGGGGGCGAAACATAGTTTTACCAATCCCAGTGCCACTGAAAATGGTAAAAAGTTTCAATTACCGCTGGAATATAATGCCAACGTGGATAAAGAATCCTGGCAGAAATTGCAGGTTTTTTTCCAACAGATATTTAAATAGTTAACAAAGAAGTGGTTGTTGACTTCGCCCGTTTGGGCGAAGTTACAGCCTGGTTATAGAATCAGCTAGTCAGCCATTGCCTGTGCCAAGGGACGAAACTGCAAACCATAGAACATCTGTAGGTAGCGCTGGGTTTCTTCCCGCTCCAGATGGCTGACATATTTCCAGAAGCCATAGATGCGTGAAAGTGTCATCATGCGCTCGGCGTATTTCTTCCAGGTATATCGCGCCTCGACCCGCTGCAGGCCACCTTGAGCCAGTTGTTCCCAATAGCCGTTTCGTTCACGGCAGTTGATGAAAAATTCCGTCATGTAAGTCGTCGCGGCATCGCCATGGGTAGGATCAATGTGAAACCCGGAAATGCCGTCCTCAATAATTTCCAGTGGGCCGCCGAAACAGGTGGCAAAGGTGGGTAAGCCGGAACTCATGGCCTCGATGACAGTCAGTCCAAACGCCTCAAACAAGGCAGGTTGGACAAAAGCGCCCCTTTTGTCAGCGATAAAACGATACAGTTCGCCAGCCAGGTTTTTTTCAAGATGAACGCCCAGCCAGCGGACCTGGCCATCTAGCTGATGCTGATCCATCAGGGAATGCATGAGGTGGATCTGCTCTCGCTCTTCATCATCACCGGAAAGATCGGGATTGATATGACCGGAAACGATCAGCAAGTTTGCTTCTTTACGCAAAGCTTCATTGTTGGCATACCAGTTCACCAACCCGGTGACGTTCTTGATGTGGTCCATCCGCGCCATGGTAAACAGGATGGGTTTGTCAGTTTCAGTCAATACACCACGTCGGTCGCTATGTATTTCCTGACCAAAGACAAGCTCTTCGATTTCCGGTATCAGATGTGACAGGCGGCGTGATTTATCTGCATAAGAAAAATAGACTTCTGCGTCGGCGCCGGGGGAAACAATATTGAACTTGGGATCGTGCACATCAATCCCATGCACGACACGATACAGGCCAGGCATCGAGAAGTGGGCGTAGCTTTCGTACTGGCCGGCGCTGTCCCTGGTACCAGCAATTTCCTGGTAAGTACTGGTAATGATGAAATCGGCGGTGTTCATGGCAATCAAGTCCGCCGTAAACTGGGATGAAAAATGATATTGCGCTTCGTTGTCCTGCCAGTACAAATCTGAATAGAGGTATTTGGTTTTTTCAAGCGCGTGGGCAATGTTGCATTGGGTAATACCCAGGCGTTGGGACATAAGCGATGCCACCAGGTTACCGTCGGAATAGTTACCGACAATCAGATCCGGTCGGCCGCTTAATTCAGCCAGCAACTCCCGCTCTGCCTCAATGCTAAATTGTTCCAGATAGGGCCATATTTCAAAACGGGAGATCCAGTGAGGAATGATTTCTCCATCAGGATTGCGAAATGGCACGCGCAGGATGCGTGCATTGTGGGTGCCGACGATGGGTTCCAGTCGTTCATTGCAGGTTGTTCCTTCGGCATTTGGTATTAAACGTGTCAGGACTACGATTTGTGGTTCGATATTCAGACCCTGCTGGAGCAAACGGTCGCGCATTTCCTTCTCCAGGGCACGCACCTGATCCAGAATGTAAACTACCTGGCCACCGGTATCTGGCCTGCCCAGTACATTGGATTGACCAAAATAACCATGCGGTGAAAGAATGGCTAGTGAAAAGATCATAGGGATACGGCTTAGAAAATCCTCCAGGTTGTTTGGTGATGGTGCTTCAAGAATATCCAGCAGTAATTGCATGGTATTGCGTATGCGTGCTACGTCATTGCCCCAGCCGGGTTCAAAGCCATAGTTGCGCAATTCCGCATAGACTTCTTCCCATGGCATATCTTGCGACTGACCTTGTAAATGCACATCTGCCTGACGTAAGACCCTCCGTAAATCAGAAACATCTTCGATATTCTCATTGAGCATAAGTTGCTGATCGCGATAGCGGTGTACCTGCAGAAATGCCAGCAGGCGTCTGTCACCTTTACCCAGGTCATCAAAAAGACGACTGGACAGTCGGCGATTAAGAAATTCCACGCCACGACCAAGCGAATTCGCTTCGTGCAGTTTGTAAAATTCACGCGAGAACGGTGCAAGATCAAATTCCAGGACCCAGTCATCATCGCTTGTTCCTGCCGCCAGCCGTTCCTTGAAACGTAAAAAGTCTGCAACCGGAATTGTTTCGCTCTGTAACGACTCAAGATGGATGCGGACAAACGCCCAGGATGCAATCCGGGGGCGCAATGCCAAATAAATCCAGCTCGTGTCCATGGCTGCTTCCTGACAGCAACTGATAACCGAGGCAAGTGGACTGTCACAGAGTTCTGGACAATCCTCCTCGCAGAGTTGCTTGAACGCATCCAGCAGTTCACTGCGCAACAAGAATTGGCGCTCCATGGAGCTGAGGTGATGCAATACGCGGTGTGCAATAGCCCGATTAGTTTGCATATATTCAGAAGCCGCATGCAACAGATTTTGTTGATTATTCATAACCTGCCTAATTGCCAATTATTTATAAAAGGTTGGTAGAAATCTTTATTGGTTATGGTTGCACCACGAATCTGCACAATGGCGGAGGCAAACGCCTGGGCGCGTTCCAGAATTGTATTAACAGGCCATTCCGCCAGGATTCCAAGAATACAGACACTGGAAAAGGCATCACCTGCCCCCACCGTATCAACTATATTGAGGGATTGGGTTGGCGCCACCCTGAGGTGATTCCCGTTTGCTGAAACCGCAGTGGCGCCTTCTGCACCCAGCGTCAGAATGACCATTTCCATATCATAGCGCTGTAGTAGTTCATGGGCTTTATCAAGCGGCTCTGCTTTACCTTCAATCAGGATATCGAGCTCGTGATTGTTCAGCTTTGCCCAGTTCGCGTCCTGAAGAAGGGGTATCAGGGATTTGTGTTGCCACCAGGGTGGCCGCAGATTGACATCCATAAACACGGGAACATCAAACCGCTGTTTAACCGTTGCTAATGCTGTTGCTGACTCGTGGTTTCTTACAACCAGGCTGCCATGATAGATGAGCGATGGCTCGACGGGAGGCAGGGCACTGGCAGAGATATGGTCATAAGCACGATCCGCCAGAATATCGAAGCTGGGTTCATCATTGTTGATAGTGACAGAGACAACTCCTGTTGGGTAGGCTGAATCCATTTGCAGTCCCGCTGTTGATATGCCCCATTGTTGCATCTCACCACGAATACATCGACCGTAACTATCATCGCCAACACGGCTGACAAGCAACGGCTGCAAGCCAAAGGCCTGAAGATGCCATGCCACATTAAAAGGGGCGCCGCCAAGCACTGAGCTACCATCCTCGAACTGATCAAACAGCACTTCACCAAAGATGAGCGGACATGCTTGATTATCAGGCGTCATGCTGTGACTCTTCATCTATCCAGGCGAGTATCTCAGGCATATAGTGAACACAGCCTTCGAGAATGCCGGCGCTGTAATTACCATTCATGCCTGATAGATTACCATGTGCCAGATATAATGCATCCCGCGTTCCCTGTGTGGTTGCCATTTGCAGCGCCTGTTGGCGGACTTCATTTGTGGCATTGGCGACGAGTACTGAATGGATGGGGCTGGTGAGAACCGGCAGGTCGTTGCCGCTATCACCGGCATACAGGGTGTTGCCCAGGGTATAGCCTTGTTTGGACATTAAAAATTCTACTGCATGGCGTTTGGTCGCAGCGGCTGGCAGGATGTCCAGTAGCCCTGTCTGCGTTGTCTCATCGATACTCCAGATTAAACTGGCCTCAATCTGTTTTTGATCCAGCCGCTGCTGCACTTCATCCAGGAGTGCCTGTGCATCGGCGGTCGAAACAACGTAATAACTCAACTTGAAGGTGTTCTGTTTTTCCGGTTCCTGTAATCGGAGCAACGCAATATCCGCGAACAAGGCTGTGAGCGATTCATGTGTCAACCCGTGCCAGCTAACGCCGATTTGCTGATGCCAACTATCCCAAAGCCGCCATTGGTCGTTTTCAATACTGTAGATGCTGGTACCGACATCGCCAATCACATAATCGGGAAGGGGTAGCTGGTACTCATTGATAGCAGCCAGCACTAATTCGCGATGCCGGCCGGTGACATAGGCGGTCGCAATTTCAGGGTGTGCGGCAAGATGGCAAAAACGTTCCCGGGCACGGGGTGATTCCGGTTGCATGCCATTGGGCAGCAAGGTGCGGTCAAGATCGGTGCAAATCAGGATGCGCTTATTTGCCTGGGTTTGGTTGGGTCTCTTGCGGGACCCTGCAGCTTGCAAAGAAATCATAATGTTCAATTGCCTCAAGAATGCCGCGAGAATAACTCTGCTTACTAAAAAAAATACGTTCTACGTCGGTGAGATGGGAAAGCTCTTCCTCATGGCGGTTGGCGACCACCACGGCCAGAGTATTGCCCCGCATCATATCTTCATCGGTGCCCGAGCCTCCGGCCGCAAGAATATGCTCAAGCGGAATGTCCCATTTATCAGCAAAGTAGCGTAAGGCAAAACCCTTCGATGCACGGACCGGTACAATATCCAGATATTGTCCAAAAGAGAGAAAAGTATTTACTGAAAGATCCGCCTGGTGCAGCAGGCTGTTAATCTCATCTATCGAGGGTGCTGCTTCGGGATCCATGTAATAACTGATCTTGTAACGACTGCGTTCTGCTTTGGGTTGCAGTTTCAAGCCCGGCAAATCAGCCAACACCGCGCGTACTCGATCGGGGTTCCACATATAGTTGATGTGTAGCGCCCAGGCGAGATCAGCCGTAAGCTGCGGAGCATAGTAAATCTCGGTGCCAACACTTGTGATTAAGATATCCGGCGGGGGAATCTGGTAGCGCTTCATAATACGAAGCGCGGATTCCAGACTGCGGCCGGTGGCTATACCAAAGGTGGCGCATTTGCGATTGTCCCGTATGACTTTAACAAATTCAGCCAGTGATCCCGGATCACCCAGCAGGTTCTGATCCAGATCACTGAAAATAGCCCGGTCATGGTAAAGCATCGGACGGCGTTGCAAGGGAGCACGTTTCGGTGGTTCTGTTCGCTCCAGTAACGGGCGAAGCTCATCAAGATAGGTATTGGCATGGGCCTGCCACGAATAATATTGATGCGCACCTTTGAGCCCGTTTGCAGATAGCTTATTCCAGTTTTTCCGATTCTTGAGTACTTTGAGCAAAGCCAGGCTCATGGCCTCGCTGTCAAGGGGATCGATCAATAAACCATTGTGACAGTGGCCGATAATGTCCTGGGGTCCACCATCCTCCGTTGCCACGAGGGGTAAGCCACTGGCTGCCGCCTCAATCAATGTCAGCCCGAACGGTTCGGTGAGGGCGGGATTGACAAACACGCCGTACGAAGCGGTGGCCAGGCGGTATAAAAGGGGGACGTCGTCAGAAGAGTGATTTTTTGGATATGCCACCTTGCCATAAAGATTATATTGATCAATCAACAACAGGATGTCTGATAAGACATTACGCGCACCACTCTCCATTTCGCGAATGTCATAGCGATTTCCGGCGACAATGATCAGGTTCGCCATTGTCTGGAGCTCTGCTGACTCACCATAGGCTTCAATCAGGGTAGCAATATTTTTACGCTCATCAGGACGTGAGAGTGCCAGGACCATGGGTTTGTCGGGTTCTCGCAGGAAACGACGCAATTCCTGCGCAATCGGTTCGTTTGCCTCGGTTCCGGCTGGCGTATGGAAACGTTCCAGATCAGTACCGGGCGGGATAACTCGCATCAACTCGGGTTGATAATGATCATAAAGACCATATTGTTCTTCGATTTCATTTTGTGTGCTGGCAATCACGAGCTCTGCCGTAGCGAGGGTATCTTCCTCAGCCTCAATACGGCGTGTCATGTTATAACGCGTTTCGATTTCATCGCGCTTGAGTCCCGAGGCCAGGAGACGCCGTCGTTTTACCCGGCCAAGAGAATGACCGGTATGGATAAGGGGAATCCCCAGCAGGTTGGCCAGGCGCACACCAACATATCCGGCATCGGCATAATGGCTATGAATGATGTCGGGAGTACGGCCGAGTTCACGAATATAGGCAAGGGCATTGTCCGCGAAGATGTCGAGATAGTCCCACAGTTCCTCTTTCGGCAGGTAGGCTTCGGGGCCGGCTTCGAGACGTATGACTTGTGCCTTGTTTGAAATCGGCTCGTAAACCTGTGCGTAATCATTGCTGATATCTGGATCGATGACACGGCGCGTCAACAGGTCAACCTGCTCGACAGCCTCAAGTTCGGCAAGGGTACGTGCCAATTCAACAACATACTTGGTTTGGCCGCCGGTATCCGCATCTCGCCCCAGTTCCAGGTTATCAGCCCGAATCAGACCATGCACACTGATTAACAGAATGTTAACGCGATCTGTCTTTTTCTTACTGTGTGTCATGTTGGATAACGTGGTTCAATTCCTATGAAACCAGATTGCTGTTTATAAGGTTCGCGACTCCCAAGGTATGTGAAGTACAAAAACATAACCAGGTGTAATATCGCTATCAGAAGGGAATATCTGATATATCAATAAAATGACGTTGTTTTCTGCGAAACAGCCGACGTTTTCGCCAGCGTTTTTCAGAAATAGTCAGGTCGTTATCTCGCACTATCACGGGGTAACGCGAATAGAGTTACCATATAGAAATTTATAATTAATAGATTGAATTCAATATGCAATCTCAACCTGTTGTGTACTCTAACACAAAATTAGTCAATTAGTAATTGCCTGACTATTTCATCTGTTTCGTTTTGCTAACTTGTGACTTTATTGATATAGCCTAAAGCTTATTATAGGCGGCGCGAGAGAAAAGGGATCAGCGGATTGTTTATCGTGACAAATAAAAGTGCCGATTTGGCTCGACACATTATGTGGATAAGAAAAGGACGGGCAGGACTGCCCGTCCGTTGTGTAGTTAAAGCCTAATTTCAGAGGCCAAGTTTTTCTTTGATCAGGTTGATCACCGCATCGCTTGAAGTCGCGTCACAGGTAACCAGTAGCCCTTCCTTGTCATAGAAACCAATCAATGGGGATGTTTTTTCATTATAGGTTTCCAGCCGGTGGCTGATGGCTGCCTCGGTTTCATCTTCGCGTTGTACAACCGGGCTGCCGCATTTGTCACACACGCCTGCCTGTTTCGGTGGATTGCTTTTGACGTTATAGATCGCCTGGCAGTCGGTATTGGAGCAGGTGCGGCGAGTGGTGAGCCGATCCAGAATCACATCGCGCGGTACATCGATATTTACGGCCATGTCCAGTTCGATGTTCAATTTGGCCAGCAGTTCTTTCAGGGCCTCGGCCTGCGGAATGGTGCGCGGGAAACCGTCTAACAGAAAGCCTTTTTCACAGTCCGGTTCCTGCAAGCGATTTTCCATGATTCCCATGATCAATTCATCAGGAACCAGATCACCGGCTTTCATAAAGGCCTCAGCCTGTTTGCCAAGTTCGGTGCCGGCCTGTACCGCACCACGCAGGATGTCGCCGGTGGAGATTTGAACCGACCCATCTATATCGGTGAGCAACTTGGCCACGGTACCTTTACCGGCACCCGGCGCACCTAACAAAATCAATTTCATTGAAGAATACCTCTAGTGGTTAATAAAAAATCTTGGCCGAGAAAGTCTTTTGACTACGGCATGGATGCGGCATTGTGCCGACTGCGACACGTTGGATCAATTTATAAACGCTATTTGAGCACGTAGAGAAAAAACTAATCTGGTGGGGCTTTAGGTATAAATTGCGTACTGTGTTGAAGCAACGCGGGATTGAAACGCGATCACGGCATCCTGGAGGTGTTGCGTTAACAAGCGGGCAGCGGGCCCTACGTGCTCTGGATGGGCGTAACTAAGATACAGATGGGTCGAATAGGTCTGCCCTTGTGACAGGGGCAAGGCTTTGAGTTGACCGGACTGTAGATGAGGCAGAATGCGATGGTGTGGTAACCAGGCAAAACCCAGACCGTGAGACACGGTGGACAGCGCACGATCAATACTCGATACCGTCCAGCGGTGTTCCGATTCAAGCCAGCCATGATCCGCTACCTGATATTGCCCCGAGTCACGGATTACAATTTGCATTTCGCGCCGCAGATCGCTGAATTCCAGCAACTTGCGTTGTTTATGCAGCGGATGGTCAGGGTGGGCCACGGCGACAAATTCAATTTCTATGAGCTCATCGGCCAGCACGGTTTCCGGGATCCCGGCACTAATGACCAGGTCTGCCATACCCTCTCGCAATGCATCCATGGCACCGGACAGGACCACCTCCTGCATCAACACGCGGGTACCCCGGTCATGGGGTGCAAAGGCCTGCAGGGCCTCCATCAGAACCTCGGTAGGAAAGGCCGCATCCACCACCAGACGGATTTCCGCTTCCCAGCCTGCTTTCAACTCGTGTGCCAATGTTTCCAGGGCCTCGGCATCACGCAGTAATTGGCGAGCACGCCGCAACACTGCTTCACCGGCCTCGGTCAGCACCGCCCGTCGTCCTTCAATACGCAGGACAGAGACCCCGAGATTGTCCTGCAGGCGCTGTACGGCATAGCTCACGGCAGACTGGCTGCGATGCAGGTGCGCTGCCGCCTGGGCAAATCCGCCCTGTTCGACCACCGCTTGCAGCGTTCGCCATTGTTCAAGGCTGACGCGTGGATGACTCATGGCCTCAAATATATCAAATAAATAGATAAGTAATAGCAAATAATTGCGCTTTTTTATCATAAAACTTGGGTCAATACTTACATCACGCAAAACATATCGAGGACAAACTCATGGATAAATACGCAAATCTTGCAGGTCGAATTCTGCTGGCGCATATTTTTTTACTGGCCGGTCTCAACAAAATCACCGGCTATAGCGGGACCCAGGCCTACATGGAGGCCATGGGTGTGCCCGGCATGCTATTGCCACTGGTGATTTTGCTGGAAGTCGGGGGCGCCCTGGCACTGATTGTTGGTTGGCAAACACGTTGGGCTGCCTACGCACTGGCCCTGTTCAGTATTGTGTCGGCACTGATATTTCACAGCAATCTGTCGGATCAAATACAGATGATCCTGTTCATGAAGAATTGGGCCATGGCCGGGGGTTTACTGGTACTTGCAGCCAACGGTGCGGGTGCCTTCAGTCTCGATCAGCGTGCCAAAGCGTAATCTCAAAACTGGTGCGGGTGAAA
>Ga0316193_10003499_pt1 | contig 11363 bp, 11 predicted proteins | sample MerIslsedime2_MG_FD_207735 | JGI IMG/M metagenome (GOLD analysis project Ga0316193, IMG submission 207735) | Coastal sediment microbial communities from Maine, United States - Merrow Island sediment 2 | ecosystem: Environmental > Aquatic > Marine > Coastal > Sediment | place: USA: Maine... | reverse complement strand
AGTGCCAGCAGGCAGCTCAGCAGGGCGCAGCACCCCCGCCTTAGATTCGTCTTCACTTTGATTCTGTTGTGCATACCCTGCCCCGGGAAATCGTCTGCTTGCAGCTGTAGCCGTCGTCCGTCGGTTCATAACGCGCATATACGCGATTCACAGTAAACGGCGAGGTCACGCGATCGGAAGTGACGGTGGTGGCGATATTAAGCCACTTGCCTTCGGGACCCAGGCTCATAATGTGCTGAATAGTAAGCCCCTCCGGCAGCACCATCTTGAAGATCAACTGGTGCCGGTTCCAGCCACAGATCTCTTTGCCAAGGGGTGTTTCAACCGTGTGATACTGTCCCAGGTAGAACTCACAGGTTAGGGCAAAATCTTCCTCGCGCTTGACCTTGATGTTGTGCTCGTCCTGCACAATTTCCATTAGCGGTGACTGGGTGACTAAATCAGCCATCTGTGCCAGGCCGAGTACGGACGCACCGCTGTTGGTGGTACCGGGGCCGCCGATCAGCATGCCACCGCTGGACTGCTGGTACATTCCGCTGGCCTGGGCGCGCTGTCGATTCTGCTTTTGCACGTCCCGTACCAGGCCGTTCAGGTTTACCTGGATATTGTCACTCTGGCCATAGTCCAGCTCCCAGAAGCCACTGAAGTCGACCTGGTAGTCGGCGCGGTTGGGTACCGTGGAGCTCTTCCTGGGCTCACTGCTGCAGCCGGCAATGCACAGGCACAGCAAGCCGACCAGAGTCAGGGTACAACGAGAAAGGGAAGAGGAATTCATAGCGGGCCCTAGTGTACCCCAGTAGGCGGCTTTGGAAATCTCCCTGGAGGTATTCTTTTAATGAAATTGTCGACTTTGCGCAATCAGTTGAAAAGTGCTTCACCCATGGCCAGGCGCGCACCCAGCGCAGACTGTTGTTCTGCGCTACAACCCATCGTCATCTCATTGTGGCGCAGCCACAGGCAATAGCGCCAAAGCGGATAATCCCGGTCGATGCCGGTACCCCCGTGCACGTGTTGGGTCGCATAGCTAACCCGGTGGCCTGTATCCCCCGCCCAGATCTTGGCGATCTGGACTTCCGTCGTCGCCGCAACCTCGCTCGCCAGTAAGGACACGGCCTGGTATGTGGCGAGTCGAAGGCATTCCACATCCACGTAACAGTCTGCCATACGGTGCCCCACTGCCTGAAAAGTAGCCACCGGTACATCGAACTGCTGGCGCTGGGAGGTATAGCTCGCGGCCATGCGCATAGCGCAGTCACTTGCACCCAACTGGTGCGCACAAATCGCCGCTGCGGTGCGCTCGCCAACCCATTGCATCACCCCGACACCCTCAGTGAGGGTGATGGCATGTGACAGCGGTACCCGCACAGAATCCAGCACCAGCTCACACTGGGGTTCAAAACTGGATACGCGCTGCGGATTCAGCGTCACACCGGGTGCCTGGGGGTCGAGCAGCACCACCGCCACACCTTCCGCACTGCGTGCGGCGAGCATTATGTAATGCGCCTGCGCGGCAAAGGGTACAGCGGTTTTGGTTCCGGACAAAACCAGGCTATCGCCATCCACCAGCGCCGTCATCACGCGTGGATCGACAGGATCTTCGTTAAGTGGTTCCGACAGGGCGGCTGTCAGCAAAATTTCCCCCGCAACTGCCCCGGGAAGTATCGCCTCCTTCATTTCCTCGCTGCCGAAGCGCTGAACCGGGAGGAGAGCGGAAACGCAATGGGAAATTGCCGGCACCGGCGCGATGCTGCGACCAACTTCCTCAATAAACAGCGCAAGCTCCATAAATCCGAAACCCATTCCACCGTAGCGCTGCTGCACACAGGCGCCGCTCAAACCGGCTGTAGCGAGCTGCTGCCACAGTGCACTGTCAAAGCGGGGCAAACGGTATTCATCGAATTCGGACAAGGCCACCGGGGTTACCTGATCTGACAGGATTTTACGCGCCAGCTGCTGTACTTCCTGTTGCTCCTGGGAGAAACCAAATTCCATGACAGTGCCCCTGTTCAGCGACTGGCGCGCGGCATCCACAAGCCCGCCGCTGAAATGATGTCGCGTTGAATTTCGTTGGCGCCACCGCCAAAAGTGATTATTGACGCGGTGCGGTAAAGCCGCTCGATTTTGCTTGCCTCTGCCGTCGCCTGGGGGCAGCCCGGTCGCAGCAGCCCGGCTTGCCCGACAATTTCTCCCAGCATACGGTATACCTCTATAAAACCTTCAGAACCATAGACTTTCGCGGCCGAGGCATCTGCCATTGCCAGGACTTCCTCCGTCATTGCCCACGACTGTTTGTAAACAATGAGTTTCATGCACTCGATCAGCGCACGGCAGCGACCAAGGTTCTGCTGCACCCAGGGCCGGTCGATCACCCTGCCCCCGGCTGGCACTTGCGCTGCAGTGGCCCAACGTACGACCTGGTTGAAAAGTTGGGATATGGGGCCGAAGTTGATCAGGCTCAAGCGCTCGCGATTAAGCTGCCCGGTGATGAGCTTCCAACCCCCGTGCAATTCACCCACCAGATGATCATTGCTAACCCGGATATTGTCGTAAAATGTGGCGTTGGTGCGGACACCACCGAGGGTATGGACCGGGGTACAACTCCAACCCGGGTCGGAGTTGGGTACCAGGAACATTGAGATACCCTTGTGCTTTTTGCTTGCACCGGGATCCGTGCGCACCGCCAGCCAGGTGTAGTCGCAGAAGTGGGCCAGAGAGGTCCACATTTTCTGACCGTTGATCACCCAGTCATCCCCATCGCGCACTGCGCTGGTTTTGAGGCTGGCCAGATCCGTACCTGCATCAGGCTCGGAGTAACCAATGGCGATCAGCAGCTCGCCCTTGAGAATTTTCGGCACCAGTTCTCTCTTGACCCAGTCATTGCCGTGTTCGGCCAACATGGGGCCGACCGATTCGGTGGTAAGAAACGGGAAGGGGTATCCCACCCGCATAATCTCCTCAACAAAGATAAACTGTTCCAGCGGAGTCATGCCGCGCCCGCCCCAGGCCTCGGGCCAGCCCACGCCTATCCAGCCATCGTCCCCCATCTGTCTGAGTGCATCACGCCACAGCGGACCCCCGCCCTCCCCCATGTCACGCTCGCATTCCGCCACCAATTCTGGTGTCATCAGCTGTGCAAAGTAGGCGCGCAACTCATCTCGCAGGGCCAGCTGTTTGCTGGTGAACTGGATATTCATGCCATTCTCTCAGACGCCAATATGTGTCAAATGGGAAAGTCTATTCGTTTTGGCGATGGCCGGGTATCCAGAGCGGGGCCAAAAAGACTGACGAATTCGCTCAGTGACGCATTCGTCGCTCCCGGCTTCCTGCCTCCCGCGACATACCGCACGTCCTGTGCATAAAAAAACCCGGCTGGGTTAGTCAGCCGGGCTTTTGTCGAGGTCGGGATGAGGCCTATCTTTTCGCTTTGGCCTTCGCCTTCCGCGGTGCTGCCTTCTTCTTGCGGGCAGGAGCCTTGCGGCTGGCCTTTTTAGTGGCGCTCTCGACTTTCTTCTTGATTTCCCTGCCTGTCTTATTAGCCTTTTTCTCTGCGGCCTTGGCCTGGGAACGAAGCTTCTTCTCCGTGTCGCGCAGTTGCTTCTTCAGTTTCTTCTCGAGGGCATTAAGCTTTTTCGTGTCTGACTTAATACGTGCCCGCATCCATTTCTCGGCCTGGTCCGCCAGGTGTTTGGCCTTATCGAGCTCAGCCTTAACCGCCAATTCAGCCTTTTTCTCCATCAGCTTCTCTTCAGCAGCCACCTGTTTGGCCTTCAACTTGGCAGTGTCCACCCACTCATCCAGCTGGTCGCGAGCCTCGTTAAACGCATTGAGAAAAACATTCACCTTAACCGGCTTTTTCTTTGCGGCCGTTTTCTTCCTGGCCGGTGATTTCTTTGCTGTAGCCTTTTTCTTGGGAGCCGCCTTGGCTCGCTTAACTGGTGCCTTTTTCTTTGCTGTAGCCATGGTATTTCTCTCCTGGGATTAATGACGTAAAGCGTCGGGGGGACGTTATCAACAAAAAACGAAGCACACAATAGAACATTGTTGACTTGAAGCAGCTTTAATGAGCCCGACAGGGAGGCCAGTAATGGAAAAAGGGGATGTTCCTTTCCCGCTTTATCTAACTTTCCAGTGCGGCGAATACCGCATCGCGAATGTCATCCACACTACCAACCCCTTCAACACGGTGATAGGCGGGTGCACGCGGCCCGGACATGGACTGGTAAAAGCTGATCAGCGGGCTGGTTTGCGAGTGATAAATTTCCAGGCGTTTACGCACAGTATCTTCATGATCATCGTCACGTAGCACCAGGGGTTCACCTGTTTCGTCATCCAGCCCCTCACGCCTGGGCGGGTTGTGCTCAGTGTGGTAGATACGGCCGGAGCCAGGATGCACACGACGGCCACTGAGGCGGGCCACGATCGCATTATCTTCGACAGCAATTTCCACAACATGGTCGAGATCAACACCGGCATCCACCATGGCCTCTGCCTGGGGAATAGTGCGAGGAAACCCATCGAACAGAAAGCCATTGGCGCAGTCTGCCTCTTTAATACGCTCCTTGACCAGGCCTATGATAATGTCGTCCGAGACAAGACCACCGGCGTCCATAACCGTCTTGGCTTGCAAGCCTAACTCTGTTTTAGCTTTGACCGCTGCACGCAGCATATCGCCGGTCGATATCTGGGGAATGCCATACTTCTCGGTAATAAACTGGGCCTGGGTACCCTTACCGGCGCCGGGTGCGCCCAACAGAATCAATCGCATGTGTGATATTCCTCAGTTGTGTGCATCTGGACTGTGCACGGATAATGTCGTCAGGATCGGCGTCTGTCGCTAAAGGTGAAAACTGATTGCCTTAGCGCCAAGCCGGTATAATGAAGGGCCGTAACCATACACAGCGGCCGGGAAATGTACAAGTCCCAGGCCCTAGCCAGTGTCCACCTTGGCTGCCTCCCAGAGCGCATCCAGCTCCGCTGCCGACAGCGCCTGCATGTCGGTATCCGCCGCCGCAGCAATGGTCTCCATAGCAAGAAATCGACGCTCGAATTTTCCGCTGGCGCGGCGCAGGGTAGCCTCTGCGTCCAGTCCGAGGTGGCGCGAAAGGTTAACGCAGCTAAACAGGATATCGCCCATCTCCTCCGCAATTTCGTCCTGTTCGGCCGCGGCCATGGCCTCGCGCAGTTCGGCTATCTCCTCTTCCAGCTTGGTCAGCACAGCACTGGTATCAGACCAGTCAAAATTAACCTGGGCAGCACGCTTCTGCAGCTTCTGCGCTCGCGGCAGAGCCGGTAGCGCCACTGGCACATCCGCCAGCACGCCGCCCTGTGATTTCGCCCTGCGCTCATCCCGCTTGATAGCCTCCCAGGAGGCCTTTACTGATTCGACGCTGCTGCTGTCAGTGACCACACCCTCTATTTCACCGCCGGCAAAAACGTGGGGATGACGCCTGACCAGCTTGCTGACAAGCGTGTCCACGATTGTCTCGAAGGAAAACAACTCCCGCTCGGCGCCTAACTGGGCGTAGAAAATCACCTGGAAAAGCACGTCTCCCAACTCCTCCGCCACATGCGGGAAATCCTCGTGTTCGATAGCCTGCGCCAGCTCATAACACTCTTCCAGGGTAGACGGGACAATGCTGTTAAAATCCTGACGGGTGTCCCAGGGGCAACCATGCTCCGGGTCGCGCAAGCGAGCCATTACCCGCAGCAGGTCAGTTAGTTGATAACGATTTCCGGGAGCGGCCGACACGCCTATTCCGACAGCCGCGCGGCGGATACAACATTTTTCAGCCGGTTGATGCGTTCCAGCAACTTGGAGAGCGAGCCGAGATTGGGCACCTCCACCCGCATACGCATGGTGGCAGTATTCCTGTTTTTATTGGTCTGGGTGTTGATAGACAGGACATTGATCCGGGCATTCGCAAACAGACCGGTAATATCCCGCAGCAGGCCCTGTCTATCATAGGCCTCTATAACCACGTCAACTTCATAATTATCGCGAGGCGAAAGGCCCCACTCAACATCGATTACCCGCTCGGGGGACGCTTCCATCAGCCTGATCAGGCGGCCACAGTCGCCGCGGTGGATACTCACCCCACGCCCCTGGGTGATAAAGCCGGTAATCGCATCACCCGGTAGCGGTTTGCAGCAACCGGCCATGTGGTTCATCAGGTTACCCACGCCCCGCACCTGTACCTGATCGCGATGCACCCCGCTGCCGGGTCGGGCAAGTTTAAGCTGCGGCCCACGGTTCTCGATCAGTCCCTGGGCGGCATTCAGCACCTGGGCAGAGGACAGGTCGCCAGAGCCAACCGCGGCATACATATCTTCCACGCTGGCTTGCTGCACCTTACGGGCGATCCGCTGGAAGTCGATACTTGTCAGGGCGAGGCGCTTGAATTCACGCTCCAGCAGGTGGCGGCCGGCATCGACATTGTCTTCACGGGCCTGGGCCTTGAACCAATGCTGCACCTTGGCCCTCGCGCGCGAGGTCCTGAGATAGCCGAGACCGGGCTGCAGCCAGTCACGTTTCGGGACGCCATCCTTGCTGGTCAGTATCTCCACTCGTTCGCCGGTGACCAGGGTATAGGTGAGCGGCACAATCGACCCGTTCACCTTGGCACCGCGACAGCAATGCCCTACCTCAGTGTGCACGTGATAGGCGAAATCCAACGGTGTAGCGCCCTGGGCAAGATTTACCACATCGCCCTGGGGTGTAAACACGTAGACCCTGTCCTGGGCCATCTGGAAACTGAACTGTTCTGCCACATCGCCGGTATCGCCGGTTTCCTCGTGCCAGTCCAGAACCTGGCGCAGCCAGGCAATTTTCTCCTCGTAGGTACTGGCGGAACGCTTTGCGGCATCGGTTCCCTTGTAGCGCCAGTGCGCGCACACCCCCAATTCGGCTTCCTCGTGCATCTGCCAGGTGCGAATCTGGATCTCCAGTACTTTTCCCTCCGGTCCAACCACCGCAGTGTGCAAAGACCGGTAACCGTTTTCCTTGGGGTTGGCAATGTAGTCATCGAACTCATTGGGAATGTTGTGCCACAAGCCGTGCACCAGGCCCAGGGTTGCATAGCAATCCTTTATCTCGGGCACGAGGATACGCACCGCCCGAATATCGTAAACCTGGGAGAACCCGATGCCCTTGCGCTGCATTTTGCGCCAGATACTGTAAATGTGCTTTGCACGACCCTCTATTTCAAATTTCAGCGCGGCATTGCTCAAGGCCCTGGCGAGTTCGTCTTTTACCTGGGCGATGAACTGATCCCGCTCCACGCGCTTGCCATCCAGCAGGCGTGCAATTTTGCGATAAGCGTCACCGTAGATGTACCGAAACGACAGGTCTTCCAGTTCCCACTTCAGCTGGCCAATGCCGAGGCGATGTGCCAGTGGTGCGTAGACGTCAAAGACTTCACGGGCGACAGGCAGACGGCGCTTGTCATCATTCTTGACAGCGCGGATAGCACAGGTTCGTTCGGCCAGTTTGATCAGCGCCACCCTGACGTCGTCCACCAGCGCAATCAACATCTTGCGAATATTGTCCTTTTGGCCCTCGGCCTGCCCCAACACCGGCAGGTCTCCGCTGGAGCGCAATTCGCCTATGGCCGCCATACGGCTAACGCCTTCAATCAACTGCGCCACACCTGCGCCAAAGGCCGCCGCTACCTGCTCTGCCGTGACCCGTTGTTCGCGAACCGCACGGTAGAGAATCCCGGCTAACAGGCAATCTGTACCGACCTGCAGTTCCGACAGTATCAGGGCGGTATCCAGCCCGGCGACAAAACAGTTGGATTCCAGTGCCCAGTCACCACTGTCTAAACCGCGCGCATTCAGCGCGTCCTGGGCCATCTCGCAGGCAGCCAGCAGTCGACTGGTTTCGATTTCGCTGTGTTCTGTTGGCAGCCCACGGAGCCATTGCCCGAGATCGATATCGCCGCCGGGCCCGAGGTGAGACTGATCGCGTACCTGCACCATGAGTCAGGACACCATCAGGGGGCAAACACGCCGGTGGAGAGATAACGGTCGCCCCGGTCGCAGACGATGGCCACAATCACGGCATTTTCTACCTCGCTGGACAGTCGCAACGCGGCAGCAATAGAGCCACCGGAGGACACACCGGCGAAGATACCCTCCCTGCGAGCCAGCTCGCGCATGGTGTGCTCCGACTCCTGCTGGGAAATATCGATTACGCGGTCAACCCTGGCGGCATCGTAGATTTTCGGGAGATACGCCTGGGGCCAACGCCTGATACCGGGGATACTGGAGCCTTCAACTGGCTGCAGCCCTATAATCTCGATATCCGGATTCTGCTGCTTGAGATAAGCCGAGCAACCCATAATGGTGCCCGTGGTGCCCATGGAACTGACAAAATGCGTGACCATTCCTTCGGTCTGGCGCCAGATTTCCGGCCCGGTGCCCGTCAGATGGGCCCGGGGATTGTCAGGGTTGGCAAACTGGTCAAGAACCCGGCCCTCGCCTCTGGCCTGCATTTCCATGGCGATATCGCGCGCGCCCTCCATCCCCTGCTCCTGAGTGACTTCCAGCAGCTCGGCGCCATAGGCTGACATGGCCAGCTTGCGTTCATCGCTCATGTGGGAGGGCATAATCAGGATCAGCCGGTAACCGCGGATAGCAGCGGCCATGGCCAGTGCAATCCCGGTATTACCACTGGTTGCCTCGATCAGTGTATCCCCGGGGCTGATTTCTCCGCGCGCCTCGGCCTGGGCAATCATGCTGAGGGCGGGCCGGTCCTTTACCGACCCGGCAGGGTTGTTGCCCTCCAGCTTGGCCAGTATCTGGTTGCTGGTAGAACCGGGCAAACGCTGTAAACGCACCAGCGGTGTATTGCCGATACAGGCTTCAATGGTCGGGTATTGGGGCATATCCGTGGTACCGCACTTCGGATGCATCAGTATAACGAAGTTCAACATTGGCCGGGAAGGGCAAGGTCGATCAAGCGTCGATTATCTTGCCAGAATCGCAAATGCGACGACGTAGTCCACCTCGTCCGCAAGGCTGAGCTCCACCCTTCTACCACCACGTTTCGTGGCGACCGCCAAAGCGCCGCCGGTCAGGTGAACTTGCGGGGCGCCGTTGTCGTCATGGCCGATGGTAATATCCTGCCAGCTCACACCGCGACCGATTCCTGTACCCAGCGCCTTGGCGATGGCTTCCTTTGCAGCAAATCGTTTGGCCAGCAAGCGGTGAGGCACCTGGCTCAAGCGGTACTCCTCCTGCTCGAGAGGTGTAAGAATTCGGGACACAAAACGGTTACCCAGGCGCCCTACCACGTCCTCTACGCGCGCTATCCTGAGAATGTCAGTGCCTATGGCAATCATGAATTCCCCTCCATTCCCGCGCTTGTAGGCGGGTTAATAGCTCTGGAGTGGGCCTTGAAGAGTTCGCGGCTGCGCAAAGGAGCGTCTCCCAGCTGCATGGCCAGCGCCAGTCGCAACAGTCTTTTTGCGGTGGGCCGCGCCGCGCCGCTGAAGTCATTGGCGGCAATGGCCAGCAGGTCGGCCCCCCGGAACGCAGGCTGATTAGCGTCCGCCACCGGCCCCCGGGCTACCAACCCATGGTCCGGATGATAGTGATACCAGGCCTCGGGCTGCAAAGCCTCACCGCTGTTTCCATCCACATCCAGGTCAAAGCCATAGCCAAGCTCTACCAGCAGGGAAAACTCGAAGCGGCGTAAAATATCGTCCAGTTCGCCACTGGACGCCAGCGCGTCGAGAGTACTGGCGTAGGCGGCAAACAGTTGCGGGTGTGGGTCGTGACGGTGCAGCAGGCGCACCAGTAATTCGTTGAGATACAGCCCGCTGAACATCCTCTGGCCGCGCAATAGCTGCGGCCGACCCGCTGCCTCAGTGGCGTTGAGATTCTTGAGGTCAGAGCGTCCGCTAAAACCCAGCAGCAGGGGAGAAAAAGGCTGCAACAGAGCGCCCGTACTGCCGCCGCGCGCCCGGCGCCTGGCCCCGCGAGCTACCAGGCTTAGCCGGCCATGTTCAGCGGTAAGCACCTCCAGCAGCAGGCTACTGTCCCGGTAGGGCCGGCTGTGGAGGATATAGGCTGGTTGCAGGCTGACTCGCATAGGCTAGTGTCCTTGGACATCAGGCATCATCGTAGCCGAGGCTGCGTAACGCCCGCTCATCATCGGACCAGCCGGATTTGACCTTGACCCACAGGCGCAGCATTACCTTACAATCAAACAGCAGCTCCATATCGCGACGGGCATCGGTGCCGATGGAACGCAGACGCGAACCACCCTCTCCAACGAGAATAATTTTTTGCCCCTTGCGCTCGACAAATATCAGGGCTGATATATGCAGTATTTCTTTGTCGAGAGCAAACTCCTCAATTTCCACGGAAATTGAATAAGGTATTTCCTCGCCCAGCTGGCGCATGATTTTTTCGCGAACGATCTCCGCCGCCAGAAAACGCTGGCTGCGATCGGTAATCTGGTCTTCCGGGAAGAAGTGCTCAGATACCGGCAGGAATTTCAGGATTTCCTGTTCCAGTTCCTCCACATTGTAGCTGCGCAAGGCAGATACCGGCAGGATAGCCGCGAACTGGCCTTTCTCAGCCAACCCCTGCAGGTGGGGTAACAGCACGGATTTGTCTTCCAGCAGGTCGACTTTGTTGACTACCAGAAGACAGGGGCGGCCAGATTGCTGTATCTGCTCGAGCACCATACTGTCTTCCTCTGTCCAGGCCGTGCGGTCAACCACCAGGACCACCAGGTCGACATCGCGGATAGCCGAGCTGGCCGCCCGGTTCATATAGCGATTTATGGCCTTTTCAGCATCCTTGTGCAGACCCGGTGTGTCGACAAAAATAATCTGGTGATCGGCCTCCGTTTTGATACCGATAACCCGTTGCCTTGTGGTCTGTGGCTTGCGCGAGGTAATGCTGATTTTCTGGCCCAGCAGATGATTCAGCAGTGTCGACTTGCCCACATTGGGCCGTCCCACGATGGCGACATAGCCGCAGCGCCCGGTTTCAGTTCCCATCTGTGGTCAGTCTTTGTAATGCTTTCGCAGCGGCTGCCTGCTCGGCCTTACGACGACTCTTGCCAGAGCCTTCGACCACTACCTGGGGCCGGCTGACCCGGCAGGCGACTCGAAACAGCTTGTCGTGATCATCGCCCTGCACCTCGACCAGTTCATATTCAGGTAGCGGGCTGCCGCGACCCTGCAGATTTTCCTGCAGGCGGGTCTTGGCATCCTTGTCTGTGACACCCGATGCCAGTTGTTCCAGGCGTGCTGTATACCAGGAGGTGACACACAGCTTGCACTGCTCGTAGCCGGCATCCAGCAGTATTGCACCGGCCAGTGCCTCCAGCGTATCGGCCAGTATCGAGG
>Ga0316193_10003496_pt1 | contig 11367 bp, 9 predicted proteins | sample MerIslsedime2_MG_FD_207735 | JGI IMG/M metagenome (GOLD analysis project Ga0316193, IMG submission 207735) | Coastal sediment microbial communities from Maine, United States - Merrow Island sediment 2 | ecosystem: Environmental > Aquatic > Marine > Coastal > Sediment | place: USA: Maine... | reverse complement strand
TTCCAGTACTCTATTTGTTCTTCATTACCCACGTTGTTTTACTCCTGATCTGATGATTACAGTATCGCTCATTCGCCAAGCTGCTAGACTTGATCGGTATCAAGTCATTCAACCCTTGAAATCGTCCACAATCCAGAGTCTGGATGACCATTCGGGGATTTTCTGCGAGAGGAATTAACCATGGCTACTGTACGCTGTATAAAGCTTTCACTCACCCTGTTACTTGCACTGCCCTTGTTACTGGTGGCACAGGACGAGCCGTTACCCCTGCAAAGCGGCTGGATGGAGTTGGTCAAAGGCCAACGCGATCCGGCCACCGGGGTAGAGATGCGCGAGGTTGAAGAAGGGAATGCAGGCGAAACACGTACTGTCACTCTCTCTATCCCGAAAACCTCCATGAACCATCCCGACACCATAGAGGAAGTGGTGGTTGTTGGCCGACGGCCAGAGAAACCAGAGCCGCTGGATATCAGCTACGAGTGGCTGGATGACTATGACAATGACAATTATGGCCTGGTGATACGCCTGGGCAAGGACAGCAATTGGCCGATTCGCTTGTATCTTGATTCCTCGCCGGGTTATGTTCCCCAGTTGCGTTGAGCGTTTCGTTTTTTGCAAGCAAGCGCAATAGATAATAAAAACCGAGGTCATCAATGATGGGTACTATACGTGCAGGCATGCGAGCGGTTGCTGCGGGAGTGGCGATACTTATTTCTTCTCATGCGGTGTCTGCCGCGGAAACACCACCGCCAAATCCTTACGAAATCGAACGCAGCTGGCCGCCGTATTTTCTGGAGCACCAGAAGCTTTTTACCGAAAAAGCCGGTACCTACAAGGCGGGCAAGTACCCGGTTTGGACCATACATGTGCCCGGTGGCTGGATTGGTAATAGCACCGTTATCGAGGGCGATGATGGCCTTATCGTCTACGACACCAGTGTCAACATGGAGGCGGGGGCGTTTATCGCCGCGGAAATCCGCAAAATCTCGGACAAACCGATCAAGGCTATCTTCTACTCCCATCACCACTCGGATCATTACGGCGGCACCGCCGCGCTGGTGACACCGGAGCAGGTGGCTGATGGCAGTGTGAAGATTTACGCCTGGGACAATTTCGAAGAGGAAATTGCCAACGAGTTTGGTGCCATCCTGCCGCGCCAGATCATGGGGGTATTTTATTACGGCCCCGATCTGTTGCCGCCGGAGGACAAGCATCATCACGGCTGCTGCTCGCCCAAAATTCTGGGCGGCAAGTCCGGCTATATCCCCCCCACAAATACCTTCAGCGAGGATGTGGAGCTGGAGATAGCCGGCGTAAAAATGCAGGTGTTCTACACTGGCGGAGAGGCGATATCAGAATTTGGCCTGTCCCTGCCCGACTTTGATATGGTGCTGATCGGCGACGAGTTTTTTTACGCCCTGGCCAATATCCACTCTATTCGCGGCTCCAAGCCCCGGCTTCCCGAGAACTACATGAAAGCGCTGGACCTGGTGCGCGAGATTAAGCCCGATTGGTTGCTGGGTTCCCACATTATGCCGATCCAGGGGCGGGAGGAGATCCAGCGCTATGTCACCGTCAGCCGTGACGCTATCCAGTATCTGTGGGACCAGGGTATTCGATATATCAACAAGGGCTACACGCCGGCCGAATTGCAGCAGCAATTTCTCAAGTTGCCGCCCTACCTGGATATCGCACCCTTCACCCGGCCGATGTACGGCACGCCCTGGATTATCGCACCGGAACTCTACACCGGTTGGGTAAGCTGGTTCAGCGGCGACGCCACCGACCTCCTGCCTACGGAACAAGTGGAAAAGGCGCGGCGTTACGTGGCCTTGATGGGCGGCCGTGACAAGGTACTGGCGGAGGCGAAGACATCCTATGAGGCCGGCGACGTGCAGTTCTCCGCCGAGCTGACACAAATGCTGGTGCGCATCGATCCCCAGGACTGGGATGCACGTCATTTGAAGGCTGCGAGCTTGCGTCAACGGGGCTACCAGGAAATCAACACCATTGCCCGGGCCTGGTACCTCAACGGTGCCAACGAACTCGATGGCAAGCTCCAGCCGGGCGCCCTGATGGCGCTGGGACTGCAGAGTGTTCAATCGGAGTTGCCTGCCGCGGGTATTCTGGAGAGCTGGCGCTATCAGGTGGACGCGGACAAGGCCGGCGATCAGCGTATGGTGCTGGGTATAGAGTTTACCGATACGGGGGATGCTTATACCGTGGAGCTGCGTAACAGCATCCTGGAAATTACACCCGGGCCGCTGGCCGCAGATACCTCGCGCGTGAGCCTGAGTACTCGGCAATTGCGGGAAATACTCGCGGGCAAGCCAGGCCCCGATGGGGCAGGGGATACTGAGGCGCTGATGGCAATGCTTGCCTATCTTGACCGCACACCGCCCAATTTTGGTATGCATACGCGCTGAGAAACGTTGCGGCCAATGGCACAGTTATTAGGGAGAACACTATGGTAGCGACGCTTGGGCATCGCAAAGAGCTTTGCTTCTGGGGCTGGGGTTACGCAGACGCCGGCCTGACCGAGGCGGAGCAAACCCATGTGGTTAATCTGGCAACACAACTGGGCGCAAGCTCCGCGCCGGGTGCCGCACCACAGCTGGATGAGTTTGAATTGCGCGCGCCGCGCATAGAAGCGCCGGCAGCGCTGGCGCCCATTCTGTCGGACACTCCCTATGATCGCGTTACCCACGGTTATGGCAAATCCTTCGCCGATCTTGTTCGTATGCAGCAAAGAGATATGCCGAATCCCCCCGACTATGTGGCGTTCCCGCGCACTGAGGATGATATTGATCGCCTGATGGAATTCGCCGCCAGCAGCGGCGCCGCGTTAATCCCCTTCGGCGGTGGCACCAGCGTGTGCGGCGGTGTGGAACCGGATGTGGGAGGCGATTACGGCGCTGTTATCAGCGTAGATCTGCAACATCTCAATCGCGTGGTGGAAGTGGACCGCAGCAGTCGGGCGGCACTGATCGAAGGCGGCGCACTGGGGCCGGAACTGGAAACTGCGCTGAAACCGCACAACCTCACCCTGCGCCATTTCCCCCAGAGCTTCGAGTTTTCCACCCTCGGTGGCTGGATTGCGACCCGCGCCGGCGGGCACTTCGCCACCAACTACACCCATATCGATGACTTCGTTGAGAGCGTACGCATGCTGACGCCGGCAGGCGCTATGGAGAGCCGCCGCCTGCCGGGCTCCGGCGCCGGGCCCTCACCGGACAGAATGATGATCGGCTCGGAAGGCACGCTTGGTTTTGTCACCCGCGCCTGGATGCGCCTGCAGGACCGGCCCAGGTTTCGAGCGTCCGCCAGTATCAATTTTCCAGGCATGCCGCAGGCGACTGCAGCAGTGCGCGCCATCAGCCAGGCGGGCCTGTTTCCCAGTAACTGCCGCCTGCTGGACCCGCTGGAGGCGATGGCCAATGGCGTAGGGGATGGCAGCACAGCCCTGTTGGTACTGGCCTTCGAATCGGCCGATCACCCGCTGCAGGCATGGATGGCCCGGGCACTGGAATTGGTGGCCGATCACGGCGGCAGTTGGGATGCAGGCAGTGTTGATCGCTCCATGTCGACACAAAAGCCAGCGAAAGAGGGCGAGGGTGAGCACCGTAAAGGCGCTGCCGGTGACTGGCGCAACCAGTTCCTGCGGGCACCGTATTACCGCAATTACCTGACCCCTGCGGGGCTTATTGTGGACACCTTTGAGACATCGATTACCTGGGACCGCTTCGACGAGTTCTATGCCGGGGTGCAACAACGTGTTGGCAAGGTCCTGCGGGAAGTCAGCGGAGCGGACCCCATGCTCAGCTGCCGCTTTACCCACGTCTACCCTGACGGCCCCGCGCCCTATTTCACCTACTATTGTAAGGGCACCAACAGCGGCGATATGGCGTCCATGCTGGACCGCTGGCGCACCATCAAACTGGCCGCCAATGAGGCGGTAACCAGCCTCGGTGGCACTGTGACCCACCATCACGCCGTGGGCCGTGATCACCGGCCGCAGGGTTACGACCAGCAAGCCCCGGCGCTGTTTCGCCAGGCCTTTGCAGGCGCCCGCCAGGTGTTGGATCCCAGCGGCATGATGAACCCGGGTGTGTTGATAGATACTCCCGCCCGTGGTGCAACTACAGGCGGGGCCCTGCGCGGACAAAATTGACCGCAAAATCGGGCCTGAGCCGGAGCCTGCTGACGTCCTGCGGCCTCCGGCTCTGCCCTTGACTCACTATGCCGAGATCCTTATAGTACGCCCCCTCACGCGCCTGTAGCTCAGCTGGATAGAGTACCTGGCTACGAACCAGGCGGTCGCACGTTCGAATCGTGCCAGGCGCGCCAATTTCGTAAGGGCTTGCAGCTTAAGAGCCACTAACCTTCCTGCACATTTCCGACAGTTTTCCGACACTTTCCTCCTTCTGCCGCTTTATCACTGTCAGGGTGGGCGATTGCGCGCGCCCACGATCGGTCACCTTCTCCGCGGCATCCAGCAGTTCGCCGAGTTCGGCTGCCGAGTAGTGGGTGGTTATATCACCACTGGCATGCCCCAGCAGCGCCTTGCGTGTTTCCAGTGGAACCGCCGCGCTTCGCAGCCTTCGGCCGAACGTATGGCGCAAATTGTGAACGCCTTTGAGTATGGTGCTGTCCGCCGGCAACCCGGCTTTTGTCCAGGCCCGGATCCACGCGCTGGTTCGCAATTTCCCGACCGGGTTGCCCCGGTAGGTGAACACGAAGTCCTCGTGGATCCCCCGCCGCGAATCGACTACTGCCTTCGCGACCGTATTGAGCACCACCACCCGTTCGGCACTGGTCTTGGTGATCGACTCGGGCAGGACAAAGGCGGATGTGGACAAATCGTCCAGTTTTACCTCCCATGCCCAGCGCAGCTGGCAGACCTCCTGTTCCCGGCATCCCGTATTGACCGCAAACATTGCGGCATCCGCCAGGTGGCGGGGGAGCTTTGCAAAAAGCCTGTCCTGTTCTTCCCACGACAAGGGGTACGGTCTTTTCTGGCACCCCTTGAGCGATAGCCGGCTGAGTCTGGGCGGTGCTTGTTTTAGCCACGGCAGCCCCTGCTCATTGCGCCATACTCGCGCCGCGCGATTGAGAACTGCACTGGCTGTACCAATCGCATTGTTAATGGATTTTGGGGCCTTCCCCAGACGAAGCCGTTCATCCACGAATGGCTTTAACGTACCATCGTGGACCTGCTCCAGGGGCAGTGCGCCGATATACACGAACAACTGGTCCAGGTGTATCGCTATCGTTTCTGCCGATGACGAATGTGCAATATCTTCGAGGTATCGCAGTGCTGCTGCCTCGAAGGTATAAACCGCTGCGGCTTGTTGCTTTGCCTCCTCCTCAATTTCCGCCAATCGACGGATCAGTTTTTGCTCTGCCTCAGTGCGGCCAGATACTCCTGTGCTTTCGCGGAGCCAGCCACCGGGGGCGTACTGCGAGCGTTTTTCGATATGCCAGATCCCGTTTTTAAGGCGGAGCCCCGGCATTTTGTTGCGCTTTGACATAAATCGTCCTCCAGAATTGAGCCTAAAGGACGACGCCCGTTGCGTTGGATATAGTCCTCCGCCCAGGCATCGATTTCAAGTCGGTCGAAGAGAATTGTTTGTTGTCCCAGGGAGACCTCGGACAGGGTAGGGCGCACCACGCGATTAAACGTATTCTTGTTGATCCCGAGGTAGGCCGGGGCATCGCGAAGTCGGATCAGGCGCGGCTGGATCTGCATGCCCTATCTGCCTACGTAAACAGCAGTTATCTGGACCCTGACATGGCCCAACTCGGCGCTGATGGTCAAGCGGGCCCGCTGATCGGCCTGTCGTTGTGATGCGGTCAATTGCTCTTTGGCAGGTCCACCCGCATGGGGTGATGCCCAACCGGTGAGCTCCCGATACCGCTGCTGGGCATAGGCGTGACGCAGGCCGTGCATTTTCGATAACCCGGCATTGGCGGTGTGGCGCTCGTAGATTCGCAGTTGCTCAATGTATTGCCGGCCCCGGGGGATTAGCGAGCCTGAACCGGCCAGTCGCTTGGCCTGTTCCAGCAGGGCACGTTGAGCCTGGGCACGGATGGGTACAGTGCGTTCTCGTCCTCCCTTGGTCCAACTGGCCTTGAGGTGCAGGTACTTGCCCCGGTCCGCCCAGCGGGGCTGGATCTTGATGGCTTCTTCTCTTCTCAGCCCGAAGGCCTGTTGCAGCCGCAGGCTCATCCTGACGTGTTCATCTTTCACCAGGGCGAGTTGCTCCCTTTTCAGGTCTTTGGCCTTGCTCTGGTCGGACACGAACTGCCGGTCCGGTATCCCATAGAAATCATTGGAGCCGGCCACCACGGCCCGCTTGTTAACCTTCTCCGCCCACCAGCGTAGACAACTCATCCGGTTCTTAATGGTCCCGGGGGAGAGGTTTTGTCCCAGCCAGTGATCTACCAGCGACTGGACATGCTTTTGTTTGAGGCCTGTGACCTTCAGTTGCCTGAAGCCGAGATCATGTAACTGGTTGGCAATGGCGCTTAACTGACGCTCCCGGCCGACCCGGGTTTTGAAGCTGCCTTCATGGCTGTGTTTGCATAACATTTTCAGTTGGTAGTTCAGGTCTCTCATAGTGCTATTCCATTCGGTAAGTGTTTCTGATCACCTGGCAACAGAAGCTGCGCAGGTCCGCTAAGCGGTACGATCACGGGACACCAATCCCGGTTGACCTGAATGTGTCTGGCCATAGACAACACGGTGTGTTTTCGAGAGAAAACTGGCCCGTGCAAACCAACGGTCATCCAGCTGTAGGCTGGGGTGGAATTACCTCCGTTTCAGAAAAAGCAGAACGCACTGACCGCCAGTGCGTTTGCGGGGTTGAAGAGACTGTGGACAAAGCAGGGCACAAGTGCCCTGCCATCAACAGCGGTTATGGAACTGATCCCCGTAAAAAGCGGAAAAGATTTGAAGGTGCGTTACCCAGACAATGTGGTATCGCGATGGTTCGAAGATGGACCCGGTCATCACTGACCGTTGCGTCAAAAAGGTCCTGACTGACGCCTTCGGCAGATTCCAATACAACCGGATTCTGCCTGCCCCGTTCGCTTTCGCAAGGTGGGGTCTTCCTTGCCACTTTTCCGCAGTGGCCGCGTCTAGTGGTTGTACTATACGAACGCGGAATGCGGGTGTCACAGAGAATTCAGTCTGGAACTGGAGCGGTTTAGGCGCTGGGAGCCTCTGCGCCAATGGCCCCTGGTCACCTCGATCCAGGGAAACCTCGCTTGTATGGCTGCATCGGGTGGCGTAAACCCGCTAAAACCGGCTCATCTGATGCCGTTTCCACTGGAAACGCTCTTCAAGAAAAGAAGTTTCAAAGGCGACGGGAAGCTTTGCGATTAATCTTGCGCTGCCCACGTCACTACCCGCTGCGCTTGCCAGTGACGCGGGCGTATATCTACGACACAGCGTTATCCTCGTCCCTAATTGCTCGTGCAATTCGATCCTACATGCAGCTTATATCTACCGTAGTGAAAATGAGTTCTAACCGGTTAGATGGCCCAATTGGAAACACATACGAGTTCGCTATTACTGCGATCGTGCCGTTTCTACCACCCGAGGGTGTGTACAAGCGTCCATTATCCCGGTACCTGAATAGATTTCAGGGGCAAAAACAACCTCTGGCTGTCCTGGCTCAAGGGTAAAAAACCGTACTGCCGGTAAAAGCCCCCCGCCTCTGCATCGATTGCGTCTACAACCATGGCGTAGATGGCAATCTCACTACTCACGGTGAGAGTCCTGGTGATGGCATCCATCAAAAGCATCTTGCCAACACCCGTACCCCTGGCATTTTCATCCACGGCAAGTCGACCCAGCAGTGCTGCAGGAATTGGATGCCTTGGGAGTTTGCGGGCAATTTCAACGGGTAGTGCACCCAAATCAATCGAGAGGCTACTCAGGGTGTAGTACCCAAGGATTGTGCGGGGGTGATCATGGCTTCTTGCTATAAAGACACGACTGATTCTGCGCTTGATATCCTGTCGAGCTTGTTGGCGAATATAATTATCCAGCGCTGGCGTACCACAGGAAAAGTTCTTGCGGTCATGTGAACTGGAAATTGCCTCGATAACCAGTGGTTCATCCGACGTCATTGACAGGTAACGCGATGGCGATATTCATCCAGCGCTGAGGAGAGTTTTTTGTTGAAACGTACCGGGGCTGAAAGCGCTTCGAAAAATGCTTCAGCCTCCCCGGTATTAAGCATCATGGCCTCGTGTTCCTGAACTGTTTTCTCGGCACGCGCCAGGGCGCTGCTCAGCACAAATTTACTGACAGTCTGACCCTCAAAGCCGGCTGCCCGCTCCAGAATTTTCTTTGCGCTGTGTTTGAGTCTCAGGTTGATGCGCTCATCTTTGGATTGCGGTGGTGTGCCCATGATTTTGTCTCGAATTGCTATGGCTAAGCTAGAAATGTACGTCAAAATGGTGCCTATCGCAATACCTTGGGTTTCATCTCCAGAAAATAGTCTTGGAACCTGGGATGATCAAAGAGGACTCGCGCAGCTGTGTTTGCATAACATTTTCAGTTGGTAGTTCAGGTCTCTCGTAGTGTTGTTTCCTTCGGTGAGTGTTTCTGATCACCTGGCAACAAAAGCTGCGCAGGCCCGCTGAGCGGTACGATCACGGGACACTAATCCCGGTTGACCTGAATGTGTCTGGCCTTAGACAACACGGTGTGTTTGCTAGTGAAAACTGGCCCGTGCAAACCAACGGTTATCCAGCCTTAGGCTGGGGTGGAATTACCTCCTTATTTAGAAAAAGCAGAACGCACTGACCGCCAGTGTGTTTGCGGGGTTGAAGTTGCCGTCATTCAGACCGGCACAAGTGCCCGGACATCAACAGCGGCTATGGAACAGTCCCCGTAACGAGCGGGAGAGATTAAAAGGTGCGGTACCCAGACGAAGCGGCACTGCGATAGTTCGAAGAGGGACCCGGTCATCACTGACCGCTGCGTCGTAGTGGTCCTAAGTGACGCGTTCAGCAGATTCCAACACAACCGGATTCTGCCTACCCCGTTCGCTTTCGCAAGGTGGGGTCTTCCTTGCCACTTTAAGCGCAGTGGCAGCGACAAAATTCAGCGTTGGGACCGATTATACGAACACGAAATACGGGTGTCACAGAGAACTCCGCCTGAATCGGGCGTGGTTTCTGCCAGGCAGCGCAAAACCTTGCTGCCATCAATCGTCCGGAAAGATCACTTCAAGGCAGTTTTGCCATATTTGACCGTGTATACACGACAAAATCCGCCTTTCAGGGGGTGGTTCCACTGTAACCACCCCTGAAAATACTTGCCCCGACCTGTTACTGACTTTGTTGCTGGAGCGCGCGCTGCCCACGTCACTACCTGCTGCGCGTACTAGTGACGTGGGCGTTTTATTCGCTTGGGCGCCTACATTTGATGACTGATACTGGAGAATGCACATGTATTTCAGTCAATCGATTATGTCTGGTAGCGCCATGAACTCTGCTCACCACTCGGCAAAATCCCCGATGCCCTGGTTGTTTTTGCGGCAGAGCCGCTTGTAAGCCGTCTGTTACTTGGCTGTCTGGAACATTATGCATCCGGGAATAGCCCCGGCATCCAGCGTCCTGCCAGTGAGGCAGGAAAGGCAATCCGTAGCGGTGCGCGTGAGCTTGTAGACGTAAGGACGCCTGCCTCAATCAGGCTGGAGACAATGCGTCTTGCCTGCCGCTCGCCGGTATCAACGAGCTCTGCCACTTCGCCGCGCGGTAGTTCGCCGCGATAGAGTACGGCATCAAGCACGTTTCCGGCTTTGGCGGGTAGGGCGTCAGCCCGCACTTCCTCTTCCACCCATATATGTATGCGGTCCCTCAGCCGGTTGGGCTGGACCAGTTTCTCCATAAACTCGACCTGATCAATGCAGGTCTGGAGAAAGAACTTCGTAAATAGGGCGAGCGCTTCCTCGCTTCGGCTGCCGCGCCCGTCAAGGTCTCCGCGCCGTGGCCCGTCACAAGACAGCAAATGCTGTTTGTAGTTTGTTTCCTGCCGGGCAAGGCCGCGCGCTATTGACCAGATGCCGCCAGTATCAAGCGCATCCCTTAGCATGGAGTAAGACATCAGCCGTGCCACGCGGCCATTGCCATCCAGAAAGGGGTGAATCCAGAGTAAACGGTGGTGCGCCGCCGCTGCAGAAAAAATGCTGGCAGCCTTGCCGAGTCCGCTATAGACCGCCTCAAACCTTTCCAGAAAACGGGGAACGGCCCCTGGACTTATCGCAACGTGGTCGCCGACGCGTACATGGCGCTTGCGAAGTTCGCCGGGTTTCAGTGTTATTTTCTCGCCGGTATCAGGCTCCTCTACGATAAGGAGTTCTCCAGGTAGTAGCTCGCCAAAGCGCCGGTGAACTTCACAGATACCTTCTGTTGTGGCGGCTCTTCCTTCCAGGCCCCCCTCATCTATCCACTTCTGGACAGTTACGTGCGCCCGCGCCTCCATTTGCAGGTTGCGCTTGCCAGGCTCATCGCTGTAATCATTGTGCATGGCCCGCTCGATATCGACGGGGTGAGTATCATGCCCTTCGATAAGGTTGGAGTAGTAGCAGTTCATAGCCCGTACGAGATCGGCAAGTGCCTCGACCACGCCCTCGGGCAAGCTGCGCCGGAACCCGGCAGAGCGTGCAGCAAGGTCAACCGCCAGTTCGGTGAGTTCGCCTCGATGAACGGAGGTTTCTCCAATGAGAAGGGGCTCCATTGTCGTGACACTCTCGCCCTGGTCAATTACCGGGTTAATGTCCGTTTCTATGTCCGCTTCTTTACTGGTCATAAGTGTATAAATAACATATAGATACAATTTTATAAAGAATAAAAAAACTCTCTTATATGACCGCTTCTATTTCCGCTATTTCTTTGTGGCTGATAGCTGCGTCAGTCATTGTCCCGCGTCGCCATTGAAGAGGATGCTTGCCGGTTGGGTGAAAGAAATCCAAGTCGGATGCTCTAACCGCTGCAACCGTTTGAGTTTATTGTGAATATCTGGGCGATCACGATTCAAGCATTAGAGCGCCCTCTTATGAGGAGCTGGGAGAGGACCGAACTGGGCCTGTAAGGCGAAGAAAGGTAACGGGTTTTTCTGGTGGGGTGGGGCAGGGTTACCGAAACCGAGCGTATGCCGAACCGGGTTGGGGTCGGTTACCAGCCCGGTTGGCAGCCCTCCGTGTCAGGCTAGTTGTCGCTTCAAGACTGATCAAGGAAGCGACGAATGCCGGAGCCCGTACAGGCAGTGCCTGTAGAGAAATGGGTATCTCGATACGCACTTTTCAACGGTGGACTCAGGAAGGCGATGTGAGGACCGATGGTCGTCCC
>Ga0316193_10003494_pt1 | contig 11368 bp, 7 predicted proteins | sample MerIslsedime2_MG_FD_207735 | JGI IMG/M metagenome (GOLD analysis project Ga0316193, IMG submission 207735) | Coastal sediment microbial communities from Maine, United States - Merrow Island sediment 2 | ecosystem: Environmental > Aquatic > Marine > Coastal > Sediment | place: USA: Maine... | reverse complement strand
AACCTGAGGCACATAGCACTTGGCCGTTTCCCACTTGCGGCGCAGACGATCAACAATCTCCTGGTACTCGTTGGCATCCTCGGTATAGGCGCCATACATATTGTGACCGGAGCCACGCGTGAAATAGGCGCCCTTGGGATGCACGCCAGGCAGGGTCCGGTAAGTAACGGCATCTCCGTCCGAATCCAGATAGCGATGAAACTGCTCGATCTCCTCGAGCTCCTTCACGCCAAGCACCTTGCCCCGACTGGGTTTATAGGCATCGTCCCATTTGAAGTCCGCCGCCATCCAGTCGTTCATTCCAATGTCGAGATCAGTGAGCATGATGACCGGGGTTTGCAGCTGCTCAGCCAGGTCGAAGGCCTGCACAGCCATATAAAAACATTCTTCCGGGTTGGCGGGGAACAGCAATACATGGCGGGTATCACCGTGTGATGCATAAGCACACGACATGACGTCAGCCTGCTGGGTGCGGGTTGGCATACCTGTGGACGGGCCACACCGTTGCACGTCAATGAAGACCGCAGGAATTTCGGTAAAATAACCGTAGCCCAGGAATTCATTCATCAGCGAAATGCCCGGCCCGCTGGTCGGCGTAAAGGCCCGGGCCCCGCTCCAACCGGCGCCAAGCACCATACCGGCAGCAGCCAGTTCGTCTTCGGCCTGGATAATTGCGAAATTGTTGTCACCGGTTTCCGGATCAACCCGATATTTCTCGCAAAAACCTTTAAAGGCATCCATGACTGAGGTGGATGGGGTGATCGGGTACCACGCGCCCACCGTTGCGCCGGCATACAGGCAACCCAGGGCCGTGGCGGTATTCCCGTCGATCATCACGTGATCAGCAGTTTTATTGTCGGCTATGGCCTGAAACGGCAGTGGGCACTGATAGTTAGACTTAATGTAGTTATAACCCAGCTCAATAGCCTGCTGATTAGCATCAGCAAGATGCGCCTTGGCTGCAAAAGTCTGACGCAATGAATCGCGGATCACTTCAAGATCAAGATCCAGGAGAGCCGCGATAGCCCCCACGTAGGCCACGTTCTTCATTAATACCCGGGAGCGGGCCGTATCGAATTGCTCGTTGCACATTTTGGCCAGCGGAATGCCTATGACGCTGATGTCGTCACGATGCAGGGTCTTTGCCCTCGGCCAGGTCGAGTCATAGAGGAGATAGCCACCCGGGGCGACCTCTTCCAGATCCTTGTGATAGGTCTCCGCATTCATGGCTACCATCACATCGATGCGGCCGGAACGGGCCAGATAACCCTCTCCACTGACACGGATTTCATACCAGGTTGGCAGGCCCTGAATATTCGAGGGGAAGTAATTCTTGCCGACCACGGGGATTCCCATGCGGAAAAAAGTCTTCATTAACAATGCATTAGCACTGGCCGAGCCAGTGCCGTTTACATTCGCGATCTTGACCGTGAAGTCATTGTTTGCGGGTCGGGTGCTCATCCCAGGCCTTACTCTTAAAGTAAATATAGAAAATTAATTGGTGAGGGGGCCGCGGCCTTTTGGCTCGCTATTCTCAATTGTTCTCAGGTGCCCCACTTGCGAACTACCTGCGCAGTATCCGGTTCAGCTTCATGGCTCACGTGGGGATGAAGCAAACTGAACTCCTGCATGTCCCAGGCGGCGGTGGGACAGCGCTCCGCACACAACCCGCAGTGCACGCACAGATCCTCATCCTTGACCATTACACGACCGGTCTGGGGCAAGCCCTCAGACACATAGAGGTCCTGCTCAATATTTTCTGCCGGCGCACTCAGACGGGTGCGTAAATCTTCTTCAGAACCGTCGGCAGTGATCGTCAGGCAGTTCACCGGGCAGATATCGACGCAGGCATCACATTCAATACAAAGATTGGTGGCGAACACGGTCTGGATATCGCAGTTCAGACAGCGCTCAACTTCCTCCGCGGCCTGCTCTGCACTGAAGCCAAGCTCTACCTCGATGTTCAATTCCTTGAAACGACTTACCAGGTCGACATGGGGGACTATTTTACGTTCGCTTGTGTCGTAGTCGTTGCTGTAACTCCATTCGTGGATGCCCATCTTCGCGCTGGCCAGGTTCTGGCCATCGGGCAAGCGGTCGGCAACGTCCTCACCCTGACAATGCTTGTGAATGGAAATTGCAGCCTGATGGGCATGCTCAACAGCCCAGATGATGTTCTCCGGACCAAAGGCCGCGTCGCCGCCGAAAAATACGCCCTTGCGGGTGCCCTCGTGGGTCTTGCGATCGACAACGGGAACATCCCACTGATCGAACTCGATACCAATATCCCGCTCAACCCAGGGGAAGGCATTCTCCTGACCAATAGCCAGTACAACATCCGTTGCCGGGAAGAATTCCTCGCCCGTGGTGCGCGTGTCAGTAATCCGCCCGCGCTCGTCCAGGTCGTATTCCATGACGTCGAATAGCATCCCAGCCAGCTTGCCGTCTTCCATCACGAAAGCCTTGGGCGAGCGGTTGATGACAATTTCTACGTTTTCTTCCTCGGCATCTTCCAGCTCCCAGTCGGAAGCCTTGAAGAAATCCCGTGGCTTGCGCGCCATGACCTTCACATCTTTCGCGCCCAGGCGCAGTGAGGTTCGGCAGCAATCCATGGCCGTGTTACCCACACCGATGATCAGAACCTTCTCGCCGATGCTGTCGATATGATCGAAAGCCACGGACTCCAGCCAGTTAATACCGATATGCACATGGTCCGGATCGTCGTAGCGGCCGGGAATCTCCAGATTCTTGCCTTTGGGGGCACCGCTGCCCACAAAGACCGCGTCATAACCTTCAGACAGCAGCTGGGTCATGCTCTGGATGGGTGAGCTGAGCCGCAGATCGACGCCCATGTCGACAATCATTTTGATTTCTTCATCGAGCACGTCGACGGGCAGACGGAAAGACGGAATATTGGTGCGCATCAGGCCACCGGGCTTGTCCAGGGCCTCGTACATGACCACTTCGTAGCCCAGGGGAATCAGGTCATTCGCCACTGCCAGGGATGCGCAACCGGCGCCGATGCAAGCCACCCGCTTGCCGTTCTTCACCTCAGGCGCTGTCGGCAGCAGCTCTGATACATCACCCCGATTGTCTGCAGCAACGCGCTTGAGTCGACAAATGGCGACGGGCTTGTCCTCGACACGCCCGCGGCGACAAGCCGGTTCGCAGGGTCGATCGCACACCCGGCCCAGAATGGACGGGAACACGTTCGACTTGCGGTTGAGCATATAAGCGTCGGTAAAACGGCCCTGAGCAATGAGCCGGATATAACCGGGCACATCCGTGTGAGCCGGGCAGGCCCACTGGCAATCGACGACCTTATGAAAGTAGTCCGGGTTGGAAATATCAGTGGGTTTCATCAGCGCGAATTTATTGGCTTTGCGGTGTTTATACGCGTCCGGCAGCTGCAGGCAACCACTGGGCGGGCCCAAGCTTTTAATTATACATTTGGCCGGCTCGCGTGCGCCGGGTTGACAGCGGACCGTTGCCGGGTGAAAGAATCACCGCTGGACCCAGCCACGGACGCACCCATGAGCCCCGAACCCGAACGATACGCCGCCCTCGCCTTGCAGCTGACGACCCATTGCGTCAACGCCTGTCCCGACCGGGACTCGGCCCGGGCCCGGATGGCTGACAACATCGCCCGGGTAAGGCAGAAAGTCGCCGGCAGCAAAGGCTTTATCCGCCAGTACAGCGGCGAGGAAGCCAGGCTGGTGGTCCTGCCCGAGTACTTCCTGACGGGCTTCCCCATGGGAGACTCCGTGGCGGCCTGGCGGGACAAGGCGGCCCTGGAAATTGCCGGCCCCGAATATGAGGCCCTGGGCGCCATTGCGGCGGACTTCGATATTTACCTGGCCGGCAATGCCTACGAAGTGGACCCCCATTTCCCGGAACTCTATTTCCAGTGCTGTTTCCTGCTCGCCCCCTCCGGGGATGTGGTGCTGCGCTATCGACGCATGATCTCCCTGAGCGGCCCGACGCCCTACGACGTCTGGGACCGCTACCTGGAAATCCATGGCCTGGAGGGCGTCTTCCCCGTGGCTGACACGCCCATTGGCCGAATTGCAGCCATTGCCTCCGAAGAGATCCTTTACCCGGAAATTGCCCGCTGCCATGCCATGCGCGGCGCGGAGATCTTCATTCACTCCACCAGCGAGGCCGGCATGCCCCAGGACTCCATCAAGGAAACTGCGCGCCGGGCGCGGGCCCTGGAAAACCTGGCTTATGTCGTATCAGCTAACTCCGCCGCCCTGACGGGCATCCCGGTGCCGGCGGAATCCACCACGGGCATGAGCAAGGTGGTGGACTACCACGGTCACGTGATGGCTGAGGCCATGCCGGGCGGGGAATCCATGGTGGCTAATGCGACCATCGATCTGGCCGCCCTGAGGGCTACGCGGCGGCAGACCGGCCTGACCAACATGCTGTCCCGGCAACCCTTCCAGGCTTATGCCGAGAGTTACGCCCAGGCTGAGTTTCGCGCTCCTAACGGCTTGCTGGAAAAAAGCGGGGTCCGGGTGCCAGAGCGGGCTGACTTCGTGGCCGGCCAGCTATCGGATATCGAGCGGCTCGCCCGCAAAGGACTTATCTAGCGAGCGGCGTGGCCGCCGAGCTTCTGCTCCTGTATGGCACCCGTCAGCGTGCCATCGCGCCAGATGATCTTCCCATTGACCAGGGTGGCCGCAATACTGGACCGAAAGCTGGCGCCGTCGAAAGGCCTCCAGCCACACTTGTATAAGACCGTGGCATAACGGGCCAGCGGCGGTGTCTCCAGGACCACCAGGGCCAGGTCGGCCCAGTTGCACGGGCGCAGATAGCCCAGATCGGCAACCGAGTCGCCCTTGTGGGTCAGCCCCGGCTCGCGAAAGTGGACCTGGTCATCGATGCAGCCTGACAGCAGGTCGCAATCGGCTGCATCCAGCACCTGCTCGCCGCCCTGGGCAACCAGAGAGGGCGCAATGACGTCGATGCGTCCGTCCTGCACCCGCAGGTCGGCCTCAGTAATCTGATCTTCGTTAACGCGCCGGGCATTGGTAATCAACAGGGAATCTTTAGCCACAGGTGGGATCCAACCGGAACAAAGGCGACGAATAGCCGTTAGGTCACCCGTATACTCAACCGCCTTCCCGACCCTGCCCCTACGAGGTCATTAATGACACCCAGCTCCCTCCTCACTCGCTCCGTCCTTGCCTGCCTGCTGCTGGCCATGCCGCTCACGCCAGCCCTGGCCGAGGTCGAAATTCCCCGCACCGTCCGGGTCCTGGATAACGGCCTTACGGTGATCGTGCACGAGGACCGCAAGGCGCCGGTCGTGGCGGTCAATATCTGGTACCACGTTGGGTCCAAAAACGAGCCGGCCGGCCGCACCGGATTCGCGCACCTGTTCGAGCACCTGATGTTCCAGGGCAGCGACAATTTCGACGGCGAGTATTTGTCCTATCTGCAGGAAATCGGCGCCACGGATCTGAATGCAACGACCTGGTTTGACCGGACCAACTATTTTCAAACGGTTCCCAAGAATGCCCTGGATACCGTGTTGTTCCTGGAATCGGATCGCATGGGCCACTTCGCCGGATCCATCACCCAGGAAAAGCTGGATGAGCAGCGTGGCGTGGTGCAGAACGAAAAACGGCAGGGCGAGAACCAGCCTTACGGGAAGGTTTTTGAAATGCTGCTGCCCCGGGTATTCACGGGCGGGCATCCGTATTCCTGGGAAACTATCGGCTCCATGGCCGATCTGGAGGCCGCGTCCCTGGAAGATGTCCGGGACTGGTTCGCCACCTGGTACGGACCGAACAATGCCGTCCTGGTCATTGCCGGCGACGTGGATACCGACGATGCCCTGGCCCGGGTTGAGAAGTTCTTCGGCGATATTCCGCCCGGCCCCGCCCTGACCCGGGCGCGGGAATGGATCCCGCGCCACACCGGTGAGCGCCGCCTGGAGATGGTGGACCGGGTGCCGCAACCGCGCGTCTACATGGCCTGGACGGGCCCGGCCTGGGGCTCGCGGGATGCGCACCTGCTGGCTCTGGCAGCTGACATCATCGGGGGTGGCAAGAACTCCCGCCTTTACGAAAGGCTCGTCTACACCGATCAGATCGCTACGGACTCAGCCCTGGCACCCCTGAACCTGGAGATTTCCGGCATCACCTACCTGGTGGCTTCGGCCCAGCCAGGCACGGAACTGGACGCCGTGGAAGCGGCCGCTCGCGAGGAACTGGCCCGCTTCATCAAAGACGGGCCCACCGAGCGAGAACTGGAGCGCGCCCAGGCGCAGCATCGCGCCAGTTTCCTGCGCGGCATTGAAAGAATCGGTGGCTTCGGCGGCAAATCGGAAGTTCTGGCCCAGAGTGCCGTCTACGCTCGTGACCCCGATGCCTGGCAGCGCGAACTGGAAGATGTCGCCACCGCCACCCGCGAAGACCTGCGGCAGGTAGCCGCTCAATGGCTGAGTGACGGCGCCTTCGTCCTGTCCGTCAAACCCGAGCCTGCCCTGCAGGCCGACGCCGATGGTTTTGATCGGTCAGCCGGACCGCCGGCGCCAGCGGCCTTTCCCGCCATCGACTTCCCGGCCTTCACCCGCCAGCGCCTGGATAACGGCCTGCAAGTCATCATCTCCCAGCGTCCGGATCAGCCCCTGGTTGAGATGTCGCTGCAAATTGACGCCGGCTACGCGGCGGATCAGTTCGCCCGGCCGGGCATTGCGGGCCTGACGATATCCATGCTGGACGAAGGCACAAAGAAGCGCTCCTCTCTGGAAATCAGTGAAGCGCTGGCTATGCAGGGCGCCAGTCTCAGCGCGGGCTCCGGGCTGGACACCTCCTCGGTGCGCCTGTCCGCCCTGGCCGAGAACCTGGACCCATCCCTGGATATTTTTGCCGATGTGGTGCTCAACCCGGTGTTCCCGGACGGCGAACTGGATCGCCTGCGCAAACTGGGCATCGCCAGAATCCAGCAGGAGAAGAACCGGCCCAATTCCATGGCCCTGCGTGTGCTGCCCAGACTGCTCTATGGCGAGGGCCACCCCTATGCGCAGCCCCTGACAGGCTCGGGTACGGAAGCCGACCTGCTGGCCGTGCAGCGCGATGATCTGGTGGAATTTCATGCCACCTGGTTCAAACCCAACAAGGCAACGCTGGTAGTGGTCGGCAATCTGGATCCGGATGCGCTGCTGAAAAAACTCGATCGACTTTTCGGCAGCTGGCAACCGGGTGATACCCCGGTCAAGAAACTCGGCGGAGCCCGCAGCAGTCGGGGCAAGACGCTGTATATCGTCGACAAACCCGATGCCGATCAGTCCGTCATCTTCGTGGGCCAGCTAATTCCCCCCCGCGGCAACCCTGAAGAAATCGAAATTCGCGCCGTCAACAATATTCTCGGTGGCAAATCCACAGCCCGCATCAACATGAACTTGCGCGAAGAAAAAGGCTGGTCCTACGGGGCCTACAGCACCATTCTTGATGCCCGCGGCCAGCGACCCTTGCTGGCCTATGCGCCCGTGCAGTCGGACAAGACCCGCGAATCCATCGCCGAAATGCAGCGTGAGTTCGCCGCCATCGGCTCTGACGAACCGCCCACCCAGGCAGAACTGGAGACGGTGGTAAACAGTGCCACCCTGTCCCTGCCGGGGCGCTGGGAAACCTCGGGCGCCGTACTGGGCTCCATTGGTGAAATCGTGCGCTTCGGCTTGCCGGATGATTACTGGTCAACTTATCCAGAACGGGTCGAGTCACTTCAACTCACGGAAGTGGATCGCGTTGCTCGCCAGCTGATCCGGCCAGACGAGCTGACCTGGGTTGTGGTCGGCGACCGGCAGCTTATCGAGGCAGATCTCAAGGAACTGGGCTTTGACGACATCCAGGAACTGGACACCGACGGCCAGCCTGTGTCGGACCAGGCCGCCGACAACTAAGCGCCGACGTGAATAGCCGGCAGGTTTCGGAGACCTTTTACGGGTGGTATGTCGTTGCGGCCTCCGTGGCGATCTATTTCTTTACCAACGGCATGACACTGTTTGTGCCGCAGAATCTGTTTCCGCGCTTCATCGAGACCTTCAGCGCGACGCCGGCACAAGTCAGCTACATGACGGCGATTTCCCTGGGCCTGGCCGCTCTGATTGCACCGTTTATCGGCGTCATCGTGGACCGGGCCGGGGTCCTGCGGGTCATCCGCACCGGGCTGGTCGTCATGGCCGTGTGTTTTTGCCTGTACCCCTTCGCACGCAGCCTCACTGACCTGTACATCCTGCATGCTTTCCTGGCCCTGGGCCTGGCCCTGTCCGGCCTGCTGGTTAACGTGGTGCTGTTGTCGAACTGGTTTGTAGCGCGCCGGGGCTTCGTGATCGGTATGCTGGCCGCCGGCTCCAGTGCAGCGGGCGCGCTAATGCCCGTGGCTATTGCGCCCCTGGTCAACAATCCCGACTTTGGCTGGCGCTGGGGCGTGGGCGCACTAAGCATTGGCTTTATCCTGTTTGCCTTGTTGCCCGGATTTACGGTGCTGCGCGAACGCCCGGGTGATCTGGGGCTGCACGCTGACGGCGCAGCAACGCCCCCGCCCGCGGCACAATCCAAAACCAGCGGTGTCAGCCTGCGCACTGCGCTGGGCTCACGCACCTTCTGGTGCCTGGCCCTGGGCTCCGCCGCCCTGTGGTATTCCATTCAGGCCATGAACAGCCAGGTCACCATTTATTTCGAACAGGAAGGCGGACTGAGCCCGGTGCGCGCCACCTTGCTGTATTCGGTAATCTTCTGGTGCAGCTTCGCCGGCAAGTTCCTGTTCGGCGCAATCAGCGATCGCCTGCCGAAAAGACAGGTCATGCTGATAGCCAGCCTGATACTTTTCAGCGGCTGCCTGTTACTGTTCGAACCCCGCGCGGACGGCCTTGCGCTGACCTCCAGCCTGCCTCGGCTTGCCAGCTTCGCAGCGATTTTCGGGCTGGGCTTTGGTGGCAGCTTTACCATGATCCAGCTGGTGGCAGTGGAGAGCTTCGGCCAGCGCTCCCTGGGGAAAATTCTCGGCTTTATTACCCTGATTGATGCTTTGGGCGCCTTCGCCGGGACGATTCTGAGCGGCCAGATGCGCACGGCTACCGGCGGCTATCTGCTGCCCTTCGCGGTGATCACCGCGGTGGCGCTGTTCGGGGTGATCAATGTGTTGTTCATCCGCCCGGTGCAGGCCAGCGACTAAGCTGCCCGACCGCTTGCGCGGGCCATCCAGCTGTGCAAAATACCGGCCTCGCAGCACCTGCGCCGGCGATTTACGGACAGAACCGCTGAACGAGGACAAGGAATGATCAAGGCCGAAGGACTGACCAAGCACTACGGCGCTCTGAAAGCCGTCGATGGCATCTCATTCAAAGTGGAACCGGGCGAGGTCCTGGGTTTCCTCGGCCCCAACGGGGCCGGCAAATCTACCACCATGCGCATGTTTGCGGGTTTCGTCCCGCCCTCGGCCGGCCACGCCGAGATTTGTGGCTTTTCCATCAGCACCCAGGCCCGGGAAGCCAAATCCCGGCTCGGCTACCTGCCGGAAGGCGCGCCGACTTACGGTGAGATGGCTGTGGGTGAGTTTCTGGACTTTATTGCGGCCATCCGCGGGCTGCGGGGCAGCGCCGCCCGGAACAGCGTCGAGGAAATTATCGACCGCCTGAATATCCGGGATGTGGTCAAACAGAGAATCGAGACGCTGTCCAAGGGCTTCAAGCGCCGTGTCGGGCTAGCACAGGCCATCATTCATGATCCTCCGGTGCTGATCCTGGATGAGCCCACCGATGGCCTGGACCCGAATCAGAAACACGAAGTCCGGCAGCTCATAGCCGATATGTCGACCAACAAGATCATCGTGATCTCGACCCATATCCTGGAAGAGGTGGACGCGGTCTGTAACCGCGCCATCATCATCGCCAACGGCCGTATCCTGGCCGACGAAACTCCGGAGGCGCTGATCAATCGCTCGCGCTACCACAATGCCGTTAGCCTGAAACTGGGCCGGGATGCCGATATGGCAGTCATTGCTACCGCCCTTGGCAATGTCGGCGGCGTTGCCCAGGTAGAAACAGCCGACGATGGTCGCGTGATCACGGCATTCCCCCAAGCCAATGCGCAGATCCTTACGGCCATTGGTGATCTGGCCGGCGCCCAGGCCTGGCCACTGGAGCAGCTGCAACTGGAATCGGGCCGCCTGGATGAGGTTTTCAGAACCATCACGACCACAGAGGCACACCCATGAGCGCCATCAAGGTCATCGCTGCCCGGGAGCTGAAAGCCTACTTTGCTACCCCCGTAGCCTTCGTCTTCATCGTGATCTTCCTCGCGCTCAGCGGCGTCTTCACGTTTTACCTCGGCGGCTTTTACGAGCGGGGACAGGCCGACCTGCAACCGTTCTTTGGGTTCCATCCGTGGCTTTATCTGTTCCTGGTGCCCGCCATCTCCATGCGACTGTGGGCCGAAGAGCGCAAGTCCGGCAGCATTGAGTTGCTGATGACCCTGCCCGTCTCGGTCTGGGACGCGGTCGTCGGCAAATTCCTGGCGGCCTGGCTATTCACTGCTGTGGCCCTGGGGCTGACCTTTCCCATGTGGATCACGGTCAACTACCTGGGCGAACCGGACAACGGCGTGATCATCACCGCCTATCTGGGCAGCCTGCTGATGGCTGGTGCCTTTCTTGCTATTGGTTCCTGCATCTCAGCCGCCAATCGAAACCAGGTAGTCGCCTTCATTATCACGGTCGTGATTTGCTTCATCTTTTTGCTGAGCGGTTTCCCCCTGGTACTCGACTTCCTTGGCGGTGCACCCCAGGTTGTCGCAGAGACCGTGGCGGGCTTGAGCTTCCTCACCCACTTCAACGCCCTGAGCAAGGGCGTTATTGACCTGCGGGATGTGGTTTATTTCCTGCTGGTGATCGTTGCCTGGCTTTATGCCACGACCATCGTCCTTGAACTGAAGAAGGCGGACTGAGATGAGCGCAATGGACAATCGCGGGCGCCTGGGCCTTCTTGCCCTGGCCGCCCTGTTCCTGGTGGCGGTGGTACTGAGCAATTTATCCCTGCGTGGCATTCGCCTGGACCTCACCGAGAATCGCCTTTACACGCTGTCCGAAGGCACCTATTCGGTGCTGGGGCGAATTCCGGAAACCATTAATCTGTATTTCTTTTTCTCTGAGCGCGGCACGACCGATATTCCGCAGCTGCGCACCTACGCCGATCGGGTGCGGGAAATGCTGGAAGAGTTCGAGGAAAACTCTGATGGCCGCCTGAATATCCGCTTTGTCGATCCGCTGCCCTTCTCGGAGGACGAGGATCGGGCGAGCGAATTCGGCCTGCAGGGGGTCGACCTGCGAGCCGGCGGAGACCCGGTATTCATGGGCA
>Ga0316193_10003493_pt1 | contig 11371 bp, 7 predicted proteins | sample MerIslsedime2_MG_FD_207735 | JGI IMG/M metagenome (GOLD analysis project Ga0316193, IMG submission 207735) | Coastal sediment microbial communities from Maine, United States - Merrow Island sediment 2 | ecosystem: Environmental > Aquatic > Marine > Coastal > Sediment | place: USA: Maine... | reverse complement strand
TACGGACACTGTGGTAAGCGAACTGAACGCAGCGCCGCTGGCCCTGTCCCAAGGGCGACCTGAAGCATCGAAGTAGAGGTCGATGCCGGACAAAGTGATTCCGCTGGGGACGATACCCGTATAGCCGCTACTGCTGCCACCCGGAAGCAGCACCGCCTGAGTAAAGTTACCCCCATCGCAGGTGGCACGCTGCTTTAGTTCATAGCTACCCGATGCCATGATAACTGCGGTATCACAACCGGATGCTATCGCCAACTTGTGGGCATAGCGCAGTGCAGCAGTAACTTCATCGGTAAATCCCCATTCTATAAATGTCTGCTGATTGAAAAAGCGGGGCATTCCAACGGCACCCAGCACGGAGAGCAGCACCAGTACCACCACCAATTCCACAAGAGTGAATCCGTCACTGAAAGATGATAAGCGCCACAGCGTCCGATGCCTCCCCTGTTCTGTTACCGAGTGAAACAGGCTCATGACTATTCCATTAAATAAAAAGGCGCGATCGGGTGATCGCGCCTGTCTCACCCTGATCAGGTGATAATCTCTAGCTTCAACTCAGCCCTTCATCAGGGATTGGTGATCGCTACCCCACCGGTACTCGCGTCGTAAGCGATCAATCGGCCTGTATCCGGCTGGTAAGTAAAGGTACAGGTAGTACCTGTCCAAGCGGCCACGTAATCCTCGGTTGTAGCGGTGGCAGCAGTAGCAACAGAAGGCGGATTCTGCATTACCCCTCCCCACAACTCAACGCAATCATCATGCGCAGTCAGAGCGACACCGCCCGAGGTATTGATCGGCCAGCCGTTGCTACTAACAGCGACGTCACCGGCACCGAAACCGGGCACGGCAGCCACGGCAGCGGTGGATCCATTGGCAACCCACTGGGCATGAACCAAGGCGACTGCAGAACCAAGACCTCCGCCAGCCCCTGCAACGGCTGCCTTATGCGCCTTGGAAGTGACGTCCATGAATTTCGGGAGTGCGGTCGCTGCAAGCACACTGAGGATAAGGATGACTACAACCAGTTCGATCAAGGTAAAACCCGCCTGCTGCCTTTTCATTTCCAGCTCCTGTCTATCTAAAGAAGTCGGCGCCGGAGACACCAAGCCCGGGCAAACCGATGTTGAAACTGCTAATGTTCCGTTTATCGACAAACGATAGGGTTTCTTTAGCGCGGGGTATTCCGCTCCCAGCGGATATGAATTCCGTCCTCTCCGGGCCGGGATTGAAAGGCTGTGCAGAGACAAAGGTCAGCAACTGCCGCAAGCTCTCCATCCAGATAGATCAGCGGAATCCTGCCACGCTGCCAGGGTGGAATGGCGTTCTGCTGAAAAAAATTCTTGAAGGTCTGAGAATGGAGCCGATCAGGGAGATGCAGACGCTCTCCGCGATGACGAAAACGAATCTCGATTCTTTTCCCCTCCCAGCATTCGCGTGATATTCCACCCGGCCCGGCTTTCAACTCCAGTCTTCCCAAACCGGCTGGAAGCGCTAGTGGGGAGTGAGAGTCCCACCTGAGGATGAGTCCTGGATCGATCGGCTGCAGCGGGGGCATTAGAAAAAGCCGGTCGCGGTATCGTCGTGCATCTACCCCGGGCCAGCGCACCAGCGGGTTGCGGTCAACCCTCGCTCCTATCATCTCGCTATACAGCCGCTCCAGCCGAGCCGAATCGGGCAGGGGAAAACCGGCTCTCCGGATCCAGGCCCGCAGGACGGCCCGCGCCCGAGGCGGCGACAGGGCCCGGAGGCCGGAAATCGCGATCGTCTGCCCTTTCTCCCCCAGCAGATTTTCCAGCGTCTCTACTGCCCCCTCATCGATTAACAGCTGGGCCTCGGCACAATGGCGCGCGCTGCGGGACAGGGTACCCGCCAGAGCGGGCCAGCGTTCTCGCAATAAAGGTAGCACCCGTTGGCGCAGGTAGTTGCGATCGAATCCGGTATCCTGGTTACTGTCATCCTCTATCCAGTCGAGTTGATTTTTCAGTGCATAGGCCTGGAGTGCCTGGCGGGAAAACCCCAGCAGGGGTCTGGCCTGATAACCCGGACCAAACCGGGCTACCAATGGCATGGCAGCGAGGCCGCGCGGGCCCGCGCCGCGCAGCAACTGCAGCAATACGGTCTCCGCCTGGTCGTCCTGGTGATGGGCGGTCAACAGAATGTCTCCCGGCCCCATCTGGTCTGCCAGCACTTTATATCTGGCCTGGCGGGCCCAGGCCTCCGGGCTCTGCCCTTTTATCGGGTGCGAATCGAGTCTGAGGGATTGGAAAGGAATCCTCAGCGCGTGACAAACCCGAGCGCAATGTGCTGACCAACTGACGGATTCGGCCTGTAGTCCATGGTCTACATGCAGGGTAAACACCGCTGCCGACAACCGATGGCGAACAGCCGCCAGCGCATAAAGCAGGACATGAGAGTCTTGTCCACCACTGTAGGCCAGCCAATACCGCCGGGTGTCCGGCAGGGTAGAGAGGATTTCAAACAACTGGTGTGGCGAGAAGGTCATGGTGAAGACGTGCCCGGACCAGCAGAGTCAACCCCGGACGAGATTTTGCTTAATCCGGAGCGGCCGGTATTGGCGGGATCTCTCAGCTGGTGAATTCGCCGTAGGACATCAGCCGCTGGTAGCGCTCCTCCAGCAGCTTTTCCGTAGGCATGGATTCCAGTTGATCCAATTCCGTAATCAGGGCGTTTTTAAGATTGATGGCCGTGGCATCCAGATCCCGATGGGCACCACCCAGGGGTTCGGAAACGATCGCATCGATCAGGCCAAGTTCCTTAAGACGCCCGGAGGTAATGCCCATGGCCTCCGCCGCAAGCGCGGCCTTCTCAGCACTCTTCCACAGAATAGAGGCACAACCCTCCGGCGAAATTACGGAGTAGGTGCTGTATTGCAGCATCATCACCCGATCGCCTACGCCAATGGCCAGCGCGCCACCGGAACCGCCTTCCCCTACTACGGTACAGACAATGGGTGTCTTCAATCCAGCCATCACCAGCAGATTACGGGCGATCGCCTCACTCTGCCCCCGCTCCTCCGCCCCAATGCCCGGGTAGGCCCCCGGTGTGTCGATAAATGTCAGGACGGGTAATTTGAAGCGTTCGGCAGTCTGCATCAGACGCAACGCCTTGCGATAACCTTCCGGTCGGGGCATTCCAAAATTACGGAGAATCTTCTCTTTGGTATCGCGTCCCTTCTGATGTCCGATTACCATCACCGGCCGTCCCTCCAGACGCGCCACACCGGCTACGATGGCATGATCATCGGCGAAGGCGCGATCACCATGCAGCTCCTGAAAATTCCCGAAGATCCGTTCCACGTAATCCAGCATATACGGGCGGCCTGGATGGCGCGCAAGTTGCGCAATCTGCCAGGGTTTGAGATTGGAAAAAATCGACTCCGTCAGGGAATGGCTCTTGGTTTCCAGGCGGGTGATCTCGTCCTGAATATTGATCTCGTTGTCGTCACCGACCAGTCGGAGTTCTTCGATTTTCGCCTCTAGTTCGGCGATGGGTTGTTCAAATTCCAAAAAATTCAGATTCATAGCAGAAATATACCGGATTCATGCTTCAGGTTACAGCCTGAAAACGAGCCAGACAGGCTGAACCAAGGCGATCCCACACCAGGGTTATATTCAAGATAAGACATTATATTATCAAATTATCTTTCTGTTTTATATGCACTTTAATAACTGATAATTTCAGAAACTACTCATGGGATGCCAGCCTAGGAAGCGATGGTCGCAACCCCCGACCACTGTTTTCCGCGGCTGCCATAAACCAGTTCTACCCCCTCACGCCCCAGCAACCGTTCCAGTCGACGAATCAGTTCGTCTGTCGGGTTGACCCGCCAGGCTTGATCAAAAACCAGCGCCCCTTTCACATCAGGGCGCCGATACAGCAACTGCAGTCCACAACCCGCACCCCGGTAGGCGGCTAAGATACTTTCCAGTTCCTGAACCAAATCTGCCGCCGACAACCCGCACTGTGTCAGCAGGCTGGCGTCCAAACAGAGTTTGATATTTGCCACTTGGAGGGCCCGGGCCTGCTCGAACTCCAACACCTGGTCTGCACGTACACTCAATCCCCCACGGTACTCGTCATAATTGAGACTACCAATCACAACCAGAATCCGATCTCCGGTCAGCAGTTCCCGGTGCGCTTCGTAGACCTCCGAAAAAAGCGTAACCTCTATCCGGCCACTGCGGTCATCCAGCACCAGCGTCCCCATCCGACCCCGTTGGGTTTGACGGTGACTCACAGAGACCGCGAGGCCTGCCACCATAACCCGCTGACCACCGCGTTTACGATAATCTTGACCGCTGTTTCCGCCCTCCAGGGATAGCCTGGAGATGGGCGTCACCCCAAGACCAGAAAATTCGGGCTGATAACGATCGATGGGATGACCGGTCAGATAGAGACCTAGAGTATCCTTCTCCCCCTGCAGCCGCAGTTCATCCTCCCACTCCTCGGAGTCATCCGGAACCACCTGAAGAGCGGCAGGTGCCTCCGGTTTCGAGCCGGTCATGCCAAACAGATCGTTCTGCCCCGCCGCCTGCATCGCATGGTGCTGCTCGGCCATCTTCAATGCCAGGGGCAGCTGCGCCGTCAAGGTAGCCCGGTTCGCCCCGAGCTCGTCCAGAGCGCCGGCGCGAATCAGAGACTCCAGCACCCGGCGATTACAACGACGAAGATCGATGCGGCGGCAGAAATCGAACAAATCCTGGTAGAACCCCCCTTTTGTCCGGGCCTCGATGATGCTATCGATGGCCGACTCTCCAACCCCTTTGATCGCACCCAGGCCGTAGACGACGGCATCATTGCCAGCCGCCGCAAACATGAAACTGGAATGGTTCACATGGGGTGGATTCACCTTGAGTTGCATGCTGCGGCACTCGTCGATCAAGGTCACCACCTTGTCCGTGGTGTCCATGTCTGCAGACAGCACCGCTGCCATGAAAGGCGCAGGATAGTGTGCCTTGAGCCACATGGTCTGGTAGGAGACCAGGGCGTAAGCCGCGGAGTGGGATTTGTTGAAGCCATATCCGGCAAACTTCTCCATCAAGTCGAAGATGTAGGTAGCGGTATCCGCTTCGACCCCGCGGGCAACGGCTCCCTGCATGAAAATCTCCCGCTGCTTGGCCATTTCCTCCGGTTTCTTCTTACCCATGGCGCGACGCAACAGATCAGCCCCCCCAAGGGTGTAGCCCGCCAACACCTGGGCTATCTGCATCACCTGCTCCTGGTAGAGGATCACCCCATAAGTCGACTTTAGAATAGACTCCAGCTCTGGATGGGGGTAGACCACCTCCTGCCGCCCGTGTTTTCGCGCGATGAAATCATCCACCATACCCGACTGCAGGGGACCGGGTCGAAACAGTGCCACCAGTGCCGTGATATCATCGAAACAGTCGGGCTGCAGTTTCTTGATCAACTCCTTCATACCGCGGGACTCCAGCTGAAAAACAGCCGTTGTCTCGCAACCTTTCAACAACCGAAACGAACTCTCGTCATCCATCGGGATGCGGCTGATATCCACCGGTTCCAGCTGCTGCTGTCGGCGTTCTCGATTAACGGTTTTCAGGGCCCAGTCAACGATGGTGAGTGTGCGCAGCCCGAGGAAGTCGAACTTCACCAGACCCACCTGTTCCACGTCATCCTTGTCAAACTGCGTCACCAGGTTTTCCCCTCCCGGTTCGCAGTAGAGAGGCGTAAAATCTGTCAGCACCGTGGGGGCGATCACGACACCACCCGCGTGTTTCCCTGCATTACGCGCCAGACCTTCCAGTTTTTTCGCCATATCGATCAACTGACCGACCTCATCCTCCTGGCGATACGCCTGATTTAACTCCTCGCTCTCTTCCAGGGCCTTTTCCAGGGTCATGCCAATCTCGAAGGGGACCATTTTGGCGACCCGGTCGGTAAAACCATAGGGATAGCCCAACACCCGACCCACATCCCTCACCACCGCCTTGGCCGCCATGGAGCCATAGGTAATGATCTGAGAGACAGAATCACGCCCATAGCGTTTCGCCACGTAGTCGATCACCCTGTCTCGATTTTCCATGCAGAAATCGATGTCGAAATCAGGCATGGAGACGCGTTCAGGGTTGAGAAAGCGTTCAAACAGAAGATCGTGCTCGATCGGGTCGAGATCGGTGATCTTCAAGGCATAAGCGACCAGGGATCCGGCACCTGAGCCCCGTCCGGGACCTACCGGGATGCCATTGTCCTTGGCCCATTGAATAAAATCGGCCACGATCAGAAAGTAGCCGGGAAATCCCATCTGATTGATTACATCCAGTTCGATCTGAAGCCGGTCCTGGTAGACCTTGCGCTTCCGGGGTGTCTCCGGATCGGTGGGATTGAATATCCTCTGGAGCCGCCCATCGAGCCCGCTGCGCGATTCCTCAGTAAAGAACCCCTCGATGGTCATCCCCTCCGGAATGGGAAAATCGGGCAGAAAGTTCTTTCCAAGCGTTAGTTCAAGGTTACAGCGCCTGGCTATCTCCACACTGTTTTCCAGGGCTTCCGGTATGTCGGAAAACAGCTCCGCCATCTCTTCCGGAGAACGCAGATACTGCTGGTCGGTATAACTGCGCGGGCGTCTGGGATCATCCAGGGTGCGTCCTTCATGAATGCAGACCCTGATCTCATGGGCTTCGAAATCGGCCGGGGTCAGAAAACGCACATCGTTGCTGGCCACCACCGGAACGCCCCGGGCCAACGCCAACTTAACACTTTCATGCAGACACCCCTCTTCCTGGGGTCGGCCAGTTCGATGCAGTTCCAGATAGTAACGATCGCCGAAAATTCCCAGCCACTGCGCCAGCAAGGACTCGGCCTGTCGCCGATGGTCCCCCAGCAGAGCACGCCCCACATCCCCTTCCCTGCCGCCGGAGAGCGCAATCAGGCCGGTACAAGTTTCAACGGTCAACCATGCGCGTTCAAGCATCGGGCGACCCAGGTGCTGCCCTTCTCGATAGCTGCGGGAGACCAGACGGGTCAGGTTACGATACCCCTGGTTATTCTGAACCAGCAGTACCATGCGAAACGGTTTATTGGCGTCCTCCGGGTTCCGAATCCAGCAATCCACACCGATGATGGGCTTCACCCCGGACGCAATCGCTGCTTTGTAAAACCGCACCAGCGCAAACATATTCGATTGATCGGTCAATGCCACCGCGGGCATGCCCCCATCGGCAGCCGACCTGACCAGCTGTTTAATCCGCAGCAGACCGTCGCACAGGGAATACTCTGAATGGACGCGAAGATGGACAAAAGCGGGGGAAGTCATGAGGTGAATTTAACCATAGACAACGGCCGGGGTCACCGCATACCGCGTCCCCGTCTCTCAATCTCAAACCCGTTTCCAAACCCAGCTGGGAAAGCAGCTATTTTTCCGGTCAGGACGCCCGGGAAATGACCACCAGCCAATGGATACTTGGCCGTTGTTCGGGGGAAACAGAGGGATCAAAGCAGTCTTTTGACCGGCCCGAAAGATCGGCGGTGAATAGTGCTCACTCCCAGGGTCTCCAGCGCCAGGATATGGGCCTTGGTGGGATAGCCCTTGTGTTGGGCCAATCCGTATCCGGGGTAACGCCTGTCCAGCGCTATCATCTCCCGATCCCGCGCCACCTTGGCCAGGATGGATGCCGCGCTGATCGCCGGTACCCGGCTGTCTCCCTTGATAACAGCCTCTGCCCTGCAGGGAAGATCCGGACAGTGGATCCCATCTACCAGCGCATGCTCGGCTGCCACCGGCAGCGCCTGCACCGCTCGCTGCATCGCCAGCAGACTGGCCTGGAGAATGTTGAGCTGATCGATCTCATCCACCTCGGCACGCCCAAGTGCCCAGGCAAGGGCATCTTTCTTGATAATTTCGGCCAGACTTTCGCGCCGTCGCTCCGATAATTTTTTCGAATCGGCCAACCCATCGATCTGCCGCCCGGGATCAAGAATGACGGCAGCCGCCACCACGGGGCCCGCCAAGGGTCCGCGTCCCACTTCATCCACACCGGCAAGCCGCTCAAGGACGCCAGTCTCAAAAATCAGATCGGCGGCCCGCACCACGCAATCACAGGCAGCGGTCGAAACTGGCTAATCGCAAACGAATCAATCAGAGATGTCCCTGGCGGTACACATGATATTGGCAGTCGCGGCAATCTTGCCATCAACCGTTGCGATTCCCGAGAAAATACCGATGCCCCGCTTGAAGGCCTTCTGGTGTACCTCGATATGAAGCTGATCACCCGGCTCTACCGGGCGTTTGAAACGTGCCTTATCAATGCCGACGAAGAGATAGATGGAAGTCTCACTCACCGTTTCCGGGTTGGACTCCATGGCTAGCAATCCGGTCGCCTGTGCCATCGCCTCCACGATCAGAACGCCCGGCATAACCGGACGGATCGGGAAATGACCGTTAAAGAAGGGTTCATTGTAGGTGACATTCTTAAGGCCAAGCAGGCGTTTGTCCTTTTCGAACTCGAGAACTCGATCGATGAGGAGAAAAGGGTAACGGTGTGGCAACAAGCTCAACACCTTGTTTATATCCATCATGCTTAAATATCCCCTTCTATCGCCGACCGGAAAAACCGGACGCCTCATCAAATTGCCGGACGCACTCAATTACCATCCGAATGCCACCATCATTCTGTGACAACAAACACTATATCAGCGCTTGCTTCTGAAGATGGGGTCGGCGGCTCAAAGAGTCTTCAGTGTCTATACCCACCAGTTTGGTTTTTACCACTCACCTGGCTTCGCGACTCAGCCGGGAAATGGGCTTGAACCCGTCACCTTACTTTTTGGGTGACGACTTATACTGCTCCTTAAGACGCCGCAGTACCTTATCTGTCAGGTCTACCCGTTTGCTGGCGTAGACCACCCCCGCGCCTTCGCTGAGAATAACATCGATATTTTCCTCTTCACCAACCTGATGCACCACTTCCGATACTTGCCGCAGCAGTTTGTTGATTTCTTCACTGCGCCGCAGATTAAAGTCCTCTCGATACTCCTCGCTGGTGGATTTCAGTTTGCGTACCAGGGAACGTATATCCTGCTCCAGGCGTTTGAGTTCCGCCGCGCTCATTACCGAGCCGTCACGGTTTTTTTTCTCTTCCAACTTCTTTACCTGGTTTTGTTTGGCCAACAGATCCTCATTTCGACGCTTGAATTCGGCGTCCAGGGACTTGCGAACGGTATCGTACTGCGGAGACTTCTCCACAATTTCATTGGCATTCACTACGCCGATGCGAAATTCATCGGCAGCCTTGGCCGCCGTCAAGGTGAGCAGCCCGACAGAAAGAAAAACCAGCATTAATTTTTTCAACGTTTTCTCCAAATTGGTTAAAATGCGGCTCCCAGTGAAAACTGGAAATATTCCACATCATCACTGCCTTCATCATTCAGCGGATAAGCCAGACTGAATCCCAACGCCCCGAAAGGGGAGAGCCAGAAAAAGGCAGCACCTGTGGAATAACGGATATCGTTTAAATCAACTTCATCATCGTACACTTGACCGGCATCGACGAAAATACTCAGCCGCACCGTTTTCTCCGTGAGTTTAAAGGGTGCGGGAAACAGTATTTCTGCGTTGGCCACCAGTTTAACATTTCCCCCCAGAGGATCATCGTTGGAATCCCTGGGGCCAAGGCTGAAGTCTTTGAAGCCGCGCACGGTTTTCATGCCACCGGCGAAAAAGTTTTCCCACGGTGGTAACTCGGTCGTATCACCATAGGCATTTCCATAACCGATATCCCCTTTTAACGCCAGGGTAAAGGTCCGGCTGAGGGGAATATAGCGCTTCTGTCGATAGGACAGGGTGTAGTAGTCAAGATCGCTGCTCGGAATAGTGACGCCGGCGGTAGCGCTTTGCAGCCCGCCCGATGTGGGCATCATGGCGGAGTTGCGGGAATCCTGGGTCCAGCTGAGTTCGACCGACTGGTCAAAAAAACTGTCGCCATTGTCTTCCTCGAACTCCTTGATCTGATCGGCGGCATCATTTCCCACCTTGAAATCGAGATTAGTAATATCGAACCGCAGATTCAGGCGGTCGGTATCGTTTATCGGAAATCCAAAGTTCATCCCCGCCAATGCCCGGTCGGTCGAATAACTGGAGGTGTCTACCTCGTCGAAATCGGTTTTCTTGTAGCTGAAAACAAACCCTCGGCTTATACCATCGACGGTGTAATAGGGGTTCCTGAAGGCGAGTTGGTAATAGGTGTTGGCGCTGCTGTTATTGAACGAAAAACCGACATGCTTGCCGGTACCCAGGAAGTTATTCTGAGAGATGCTGGTGGTGAAAATCAGACCCTGAGATTGGGAAAACCCGAGGCCAGCCATCAAGTTTCCCATCTTTTTCTCTTCCACTGCGATGTTCACATCTACCTGATCGGTGGTGCCTGCCACCGCCGGAGTCTCGACACTCACCTCATCGAAAAATCCCAGCCGTTGCAACCGCTCCCTGGAGCGCCTGACCTGTTCCGCAGAGAACCAGCCTGCCTCCATCTGGCGCATCTCTCTGCGCAGCACCTCGTCACGGGTGGCGTGGTTACCCTTCATGTTGATGCGGCGCACGTATACCCTTTTACCAGGATCCACGAAGTAGGTGATAGAGACCTGCTTCTTCTCATCATCAATATCCGGAATGCTGTTTACGTTGGCAAAGGCGTAACCCTTATCACTGAGCAGGTCGGTTATCCGGTCGGAACTGCCGGTAACCATTTTTCTGGAAAATACGTCTCCCCGGCTGAGGTGGATCAGGGGGAAAAACTCTTCCGGCGGTGCGATCAGTTGCCCGGCCAGCTTGATATCGCTGATGGTGTAGACATCACCCTCCGCTACGTTAATGGTGATGTAGATATCCTTTTTGTCCGGAGTAATGGAGACCTGAGTTGAGGTGATTCGGAAATTGATGAATCCGCTGTCCAGATAGTAGGATCGGAGCGTTTCAAGGTCACCGGAGAGTTTCTGCCGAGAGTACTGATCGTCCTTGGTCAGAAATGAGAGCATACCGGTAGGGGCCAGTTCAAACTCCTCCAGCAGATCCTCCTCGTCGATGGAATCGTTGCCGAGGATGTTGATACGCTTAATGGTTGCAGTAACCCCCTCTGAAATAACGATATTAACCGCAACCCGGTTCCGCTCCAGTGGCGTCACGGTGGATTTAAGTTTGAGGGCATATTGACCCTGATTGAAATACTGGCGCTTCAGTTCCTGACTGATCTTATCCAGTACTGCCCTATTCAAAACCCTACCCTCGGCAAGTCCGATATCCTTAAGACCGGTCAGCAACTGATCGGTATCCAGAGTCTTGTTGCCACTGATCTCGATTTGGGCGATGGCGGGGCGTTCCTGGACGAAAATGATAAGA
>Ga0316193_10003491_pt1 | contig 11373 bp, 11 predicted proteins | sample MerIslsedime2_MG_FD_207735 | JGI IMG/M metagenome (GOLD analysis project Ga0316193, IMG submission 207735) | Coastal sediment microbial communities from Maine, United States - Merrow Island sediment 2 | ecosystem: Environmental > Aquatic > Marine > Coastal > Sediment | place: USA: Maine... | reverse complement strand
CATCGGTTTCAAATAAAACCATGGGTTTGGCAGCCAGGTTATCCTCGGCGTAACCAATTTCATTGGGTGTCGATACCAGAAAAGAAAAAGTACCATCCAGGTCGGCGATGGCTGTTTCGAGCACGTGGTCGAGCGTTTCGCCCTGCTTGAGTTTATCGGCAAGGTAGACGGCCACTAATTCGCTGTCGTTATCGGTATGGAAGGTGTAACCCCGACGTGCCAGACGTCGACGCATCTTCCAGTAATTGGTGATCTGCCCGTTGTGGACGATGGCGATGTCCTCGAAACCAGTTGCCCAGAAAGGGTGCGCCGCCTCGGGACGAACCGCGGACTCGGTGGCGAGGCGCACATGACCGATACCGTGGGTACCGGTGACTTCACCGACGTGGTAGATATCATCGACTTCGTGCGCGGTGCCGTCGTCCTTGATGATGTCGAGCGTATGCCCTACTGAAACCAGCTTGGCGTGCTCTTCGATGTCTTTGGTAAAGGCCAGCAGGTCGCCATCAAAATCTACCGCTATCTGGTATGAGCAGCCGACAGACTGCTCCGACTTGATGGTCGCGTCATGACGCGCCAGCAGCGTAGCAATGTTATCCATCGCCTTTTTCCTGGCCGTTTCTTCCGTTGGCACGATAAAGCGCAGTTGCAACTGATCACTATCTTCGCCATACAAGGCAAAGCCGGTGCTGTCAGGGCCGCGGTGCTGGCAGCCATCGAGCATGTCGATCAGCGTTTTCCCGATTTGATGGGTGCCCGCCTGTTTGTACAAAACACCTGCTATACCGCACATGTCAGTCACTCCTTGTTAGCGAATTATCAATCGGCCGAGCTTACGCAAGCGCCATTATCCTGTCAACTGAAATGAAATTTTGTTTCCTGCTGGGAAACAAATCAACTGCCCTTTGCGTCCGAAACAATAATCGCGAGATAGCGGCATGGCAGTTCCTGCAGCTCATCCGGACCGTGAGAACTTTCGGCATCGAAGAAAAGCGTGTCGCCCGGCGCCAGTACGTAGGTCTTGTTGGCGTGCCGGTAGGTGATTTGCCCTTCAAGCATGTAAATCAGCTCGGTGCCGGCGTGTTGAAACACAGGAAACACTTCGGATTGATCGTCGATGGTGATCAGATAGGGTTCGATGTTGTAGGGCTTACCGATGGTATGCCCGAGTAGTTGATACTGATGACCGACACCCGAACCCCGACGCTCGATAGGCAGGCCCTCGCCGGCGCGGATATAGGTTACGTCGCGCTGTTCCTCGTAACCCCGAAAAAACGAGGTCACCGGGACCTGCAAGGCGTTCGCCAGTGAAGTCAATGTCGCCAACGATGGTGAGGTCTGGCCGTTCTCGATTTTGGATAACATGCCGGTCGACAATTGCGCCTGTTTGGCGAGCGCCGCCACCGTCAGATTGAGTCGCTTGCGCGAACTACGCACCTGCTTGCCGATAGCGATTTCAAGCGCTTCCACGCTGTGCTGCTCGTGTTGCGCTGGCTGCTGTGGGTCTGGCATCGAGGTAATCTGTAGTCCGGGAATTGAACGCACATCAAACATCAGTGCGCTGCCGATTGCAACCGGGAGCAAGGATGGTTAAGGTTGCTGCACCGCCGTGGACAGGCAGCGATGGCTAAAACTTCACAACCCTCTATATCCAGTCAGCTATCTGAACAGTTATCTGCTCAGTTACCCGGTCCGGTTACCGGCGGCGATGACGCGCGCCTCGAAACCCTGCTGAAAAACCTGCCCGGCATGGCTTATCGCTGCCTCAACCAGAAGCACTGGCCGATGGATTTTGTCAGCGATGGCTGCTTCGAGCTATGCGGTTATCATCGTCATGAAATCGAAAGCCAACAGGTTTTGTGGGGTGACTTCACTCACCCGGACATGATCGAAGAGGTCGACCGCAAGGTTCGCAGCGCCGCCGAAAGTGGCCAGCCGTTCGAGGTCGAATACCGGATTATCGCGCGCAACGGCCAGGAGAAATGGGTCTGGGAGCGCGGCCGTGCGGTTGATCGACGCAGCGACGGTGTTGTCATCCTCGAAGGACTTATCACCGACATCACTGACCGTAAACTCACCGAGGCCGCGCTGGTGGGTGCCGAAGCCTATGCCCAGGCAATCGTCGAGTCGGCACTCGATGCGGTCATCAGTATCGATAATGGTGGCGCCATCGAATCCTTTAACCAGGCCGCCAGTTCCATGTTCGGCTATCGCAGCGACGAAATTCGCGGTCAGCATTGCCGCAGTCTCGCAGCCACCAGCTTTTACCGCGAATTCGATCGCTATTTCCAGCGCAGCCAGACACCTGCGAAAGGATTTCCGAGCGCGCGCGCAAACAGCCTCGAACTCAATGGTTGCGACAAGTACGACAATGAGTTTCCTATCGTGTTGTCAATGCGCGAAATTCTCGATGTCGGTGAAAAGAAGTACGTCATTCTGATTCGTGATCTCACCGAACAGCGCCGCGCCGAGAAAGAAGTGCGCGAACAGCGCGATATGCTGGCGCATGTCGATCGCCTCAACACCCTGGGCGAAATGGCGGCTGGCATCGCCCACGAAATCAATCAGCCGTTGACGGCCATTTCCATGTACGCGCAATCCGGACTGCGTTTTTTACGGCGCCAGAATCCGCAGCTGCAGAGACTCGAGGACGCCCTCGAAAAGCTCAGCCAGCAAGCCCATCGCGCCGGTGCCGTCATCGAGCGCATGCAGGAGATGACTCGTCCACATCAAAGCCACCAGGAAGTGGTTGCGGCAGAACAGTTGCTGCGCGAAGTTCATGATCTCGCGGAAGTCGATGCACAGATCCGTAATTTTATTATTGTCCTGCGCCTGGACGACGACCTGCCCAACGTCAACTGCGACCCGGTACAGATTCAGCAGGTCATCCTCAACCTGTTGCGTAACGGTATGGAATCGATGCGCGCCAACCACTGCAAACCGGGCAGCAAAATTATTCTGCAGGCCAGGACGTCTGCAACCCAGGTGCGCATTTCGATCATCGATGACGGCCTCGGAGTTTCGCGCAAACTGGAAAAACAGCTGTACCAGCCATTTGCCACCACCAAGGCCTCGGGCATGGGCCTCGGCCTGTCAATCAGTCGCTCGATCATTGCCGCACATGGTGGTCAGATCGAATTCAGCAACAACAAAACCCGTGGCGCCACCTTTAGCTTCGGTCTGCCCAGACATTCGGGCTGAGGGCGCGTTGAACACGGAGAATTCACAACAGCTGGTTTACGTCATCGATGATGACGAAGCGGTGCGCGACTCCATGGGCATGCTGCTGGAATCGGCTGACCTGGCCTATCGCTGCTTTTCCAGTGCCGACAGCTTTTTTGACGCGCACGACGGCAGCCAGCGCGGTTGCCTGGTGCTCGATATCCGCATGCCCGGCATGACCGGGCTTGAACTGCAACAGAAACTGGCGCAGATCGGTTCCAGCCTGCCGATCATATTCATCACCGGGCATGGTGACGTGCCAATGGCAGTGGAAGCGATGCGCCAGGGCGCGCTAGACTTTCTGCGCAAGCCGGTCAACGAAGAAAATTTTCTGGAACGCATCGTCCATGCCCTTGATCAGGAATCCGGTACCTGGCATCAAAAGCTGGATCGCGATCAGTCACGGCAGCGTATCGAATCCTTAACCGAACGCGAGCGCGAGGTGTTTCTGCTGGTCGCGGAAGGTTTGGCCAACAAAGCCGTCGCCAGCCAACTCGGCATCAGCGAACGTACTGTTGAGGTGCATCGCGCGCAGGTCATGAAAAAGCTCGAAGCACGAACCCTGGCTCAGCTAGTACGTATTCATCTGCAGTCCGAGTGAACGGCCAGGGAAAGCGGCTAAGAAAACCTGTTATTGTCGGCGCCAACAAGCGATTTCTTAGCATCGCCCTGCCTGGCCATTAACAATGACGCATGGCCCGCGCTGCCGGCGCAATAGAGCCGGATATTACAGCCTGCGGCTTACGCTTTTTCTAAAGCGCTACGTTCTCGGCAAGATCACGGAAATCCCAGGCCATTTCCACCACACGAACCGACAGGAACAGGTACAGCAACACCAGTCCGAGCGTCAGACTGAGGTGATACTTCGATTTTGATATCCTGCGGATCCCGTCATATAAATTCAATAAAATCAGCACGCTAGCAAAGCCTATAACCCCTAACCCGGCATACCCGGGTGGAATGAAGTCAAAGAACTGGTGCTCCTGCTGCCTGAATTCGGTGGTTCCGATCGCGAGAATAAAGGCAGCAATCATAAAATTTCGCACATGATCGAAAATCTGCTTGATCGCCCCATTGTCCAGGGCATTGTTCAGGCTATCTATTGGTTTCATGCGCTTCGACGCCGGGGTGCGTTCATACCTTGAGAGACAGCATTGTACCACCACGACCGGCCGCTGGGGCTTATCGCTGTTCCCGAGGTTATCGACTGTATCGGCGTTTACGCGTGGCCTGGAGCGCGCATGTGCGCCATCTGCCTTCGAGACCAGGGTTGTTGAATTGTGCCGGACTGACACTAAGGGGAATCCACAATTGCCTTCTGCTGCAAACTTTTCTAGGCTTGCCTGCTAGTGATCGACGATGCCGTCAGGCATTCAAATTTTAATTAAAACAAGACAGAATCGGAGTGAGTAAATGAGCAAACGTGTCGCAGTCATAGGGGCAGGCCCAAGCGGCCTCGCACAACTGAGAGCTTTTCAATCGGCCAAGGAAAAAGGTGCCGACATCCCCGATATCGTCTGTTTCGAGAAACAGGCCAACTGGGGCGGTTTGTGGAACTACACCTGGCGCACCGGCCTTGACGAGCATGGCGAACCGGTACATGGCAGCATGTATCGCTACCTCTGGTCCAACGGTCCGAAGGAAGGTCTCGAATTCGCCGATTATTCATTCGAGGAGCACTTCGGTCGCCCGATTGCATCTTATCCTCCGCGCGCCGTACTGTTTGATTACATCGAAGGACGCGTCAAGAAAGCCGGCGTGCGTCACTGGATCCGTTTTAATTCACCCGTCAGGCACGTGAGCTACGATGAGCATGAAGGCATGTTTCATGTCACCGTACAGGACCATGAAAAAGACGTCGAATACACCGAAGAATTCGATCATGTGATTGTCGCCAGCGGTCACTTCTCGACACCCAATGTACCCGAGTATCCCGGCTTCGACAGCTTCAAGGGTCGCGTATTGCACGCCCATGATTTTCGCGATGCGATGGAATTTGCCGGCAAGGATATTCTCATCATCGGCACCTCTTACTCCGCCGAAGACATCGGCTCGCAGTGCTGGAAATACGGCTGCAAGTCGGTCACCGTTTCACATCGCACCGCACCCATGGGCTACAAGTGGCCCGAAAACTGGAAGGAAGTGCCGCTGCTGGAAAAAGTCGAAGGCAACACCGCGACCTTTATTGACGGCAGCACTAAAGACGTCGATGCCATCATTCTGTGCACCGGTTACCTGCACCACTTTCCCTTCATGGCAGAAAATCTCAAGCTCAAGACCAACAACCGTCTCTACCCGGTCAACCTGTATAACGGTGTGGTCTGGGAACACAATCCGAAACTGATGTACCTCGGTATGCAGGATCAGTGGTATACCTTCAACATGTTCGATGCCCAGGCCTGGTATGCGCGCGATGTTATTCTCGGCCGTCTCGACATTCCGTCGCAGGCTGAAATGCATGCCGATATCGATAAGTGGCGCGAGGCCGAAGACAACATTCCGGACGACTATGGCGCGATCGAATTCCAGGGCAAGTACACCATGGACCTGATGGCATTAACCGACTATCCACACTTCGATTGTGCCGGCTCCAACGAGGCGTTTTTCCAGTGGAAGAAACACAAGAAGGAAAACATCATGACCTTCCGCGACCACGGCTATAAATCGGCGCTCACCGGCACCATGGCACCGGCACACCACACGCCCTGGCGCGATGCACTCGATGATTCGCTGGAGGCATACCTGCGAACCGAAGCCTGACACTACGCCTCTCTCAGGTAGTCACTTTAAGGTGAGTCCTCGCGGGCTCACCTTTTTTATGCCCGCCTGGTAATTACTGCGGACTGCTGCGCCACAAGACTATCCTGCGTGCATCCTCGATCTCCAGAATCAAGGCACTGCCCTGCAGCTCGGCGCGAAAGCGAAATTCGGCAGCGTAGCTGCGCAGCAGGCCCCCGACTCTTTCGCCATAGCGCCTGGCATCGAGTTGCATCCTGTCACCGTCGATCAACAGCAGGCCGTCGTAGGTGGTCGCATTGACGCGATCGATAGTCACCTCGTATTGACTGCCGTCGAGTTCGCCACTGAAAAAGCCGACAAACGGATCATCGAGCGCATACCCAGCCACCAGCCATAGCAAGGCCAGCAATAGCCACAGCGCCTGTGTCTTTTTCATGCCACCGGTTCCTTCATGATTGTGAATGTTAGCGCAAAGCCAGAGACCGTTAATTCCAAGTGGCCGGCATTGCAGAGTGAACCCATCTGGCGCCACGCCGTCTGCTGGTCAATATAAATGTTCTCTGACCATCAGGAATACCATACGAACATGGGGGAGCGAAATATATTGCCCGCGCAAAGCAGATCAAGTCGGGCGGCGGCACCGCCACAACGGGCATAGCAACGACCGCAGCCTCAAGGCAGTTTAAATACCGAGGTAAGCCTTACGCACGTGCGGATTGTCCATCAGGCCGTCGGCCTCACCCTCGAGCGCGACGCTGCCAGTTTCCAGCACGTAAGCGTGGCGAGCGAGTCGCAGGGCGAGTTCGGCATTTTGTTCGACCAGGATGATCGAGGTGCCGGTCTTGTTGATACTCACCAGGATGCGCGCGATTTCCTGCACGATAACCGGCGCCAGGCCGAGCGAGGGTTCATCCAGCAGCAGTAGCCGGGGTCGTGACATCAGGGCGCGCGCAATCGCAATCATTTGCTGTTCGCCGCCACTCATCGTGCGTGCGATCTGATCCTTGCGTTCGCGCAATCGCGGAAAGCGCTCGAAGTTCTGCTCGAGATCGGCCTCGATCCCCGCGCTATCGCTGCGGGTAAAAGCCCCGAGACGCAGGTTTTCCGTCACGCTCAAATCCTTGAATACCCGTCTGCCCTCGGGAACATGCGCAATACCTAGCTTGACGATTTTGTCTGCTGAGAGATGTTCGACGGCTTGTCCATCGAAGACAATACTGCCGGAACTGGGATGATTGAGACCGGAGATGGTACGCAGGGTCGTGCTTTTGCCGGCACCGTTCGAGCCGATGATGGTAACAAAGTCAGCCTCATCGACTTCCAGGGAAATGCCGCGCACCGCCGCGATCGGGCCGTAGTGCACATGAACATCATTAACCTGCAGCAACATCAGTGGACGCCCCCGCCGAGGTAGGCTTCGATGACACGATCATTGTTGCGGATATCATCCGGCGTGCCCTCGGCCAGCAGCTGTCCGAAATTGAGCACGGTCAGGTAATTACACAGCCCCATGACGGCTTTCATATCATGCTCAACCAGCACAATGGTAATCCCCGAATCGCGCACCTTGCGCGTCAGCTCCATCATATGATTGGTTTCCTCGGGGTTCATGCCGGCGAAGGGCTCGTCCATCAGCAGCAAGCTGGGTTCCGAGGCGAGCGCTATGGAAATAGCGAGCGCACGCTGCGAGCCGAGTGGTAACTCGGAGGCGAATTGATCGCGGCGCTCGACCAGACCCATGAACTCGAGCACTTCAAGAGCCTTATGCGTGGCCGCTTGCTCAATCTCTCGATCCAGCTTGAAAATCGCTTTGAACAGGTTGCTGCGTGCGTGTTTATGACAACCCACCAGCACGTTCTCGAACACCGTCAATTCCTGGAACAACGTGGTTTCCTGGAAGGTACGCACGATGCCGAGCTCGGCTATGGTATGCGGCTTCTGCCCGCGAATGCTCTGTCCCTGGTAGATAATATCGCCGCTGGTGGGCGTGTAAAACCCTGCGATATTCTTGAACATGGTGCTTTTACCGGCGCCATTGGGACCGATCAAACCACGAATTTCACCCGCTTCGACGGCGAAACTAACCTTATCGAGCGCGGTTAAGCCGCCGAACCGTTTGGTTACCTGATCTACCTTCAGTATGGTCGAATCACTCATCCTTTCACCTGTCGCCGGACGGCGTGCCGCCAGCAGGTTTCCTGGCGAACAGACGCTTGACACGTCCCACTATGCTCTCCAGTCCCTGCGGTAGAAACAGGATGGAGATAATCAGCACTGCACCGTAGATCGCCGGACGAATTTCTTCCAGGCTACGGATCGACTCATCAAACAGGGTGAGCACGACCACACCGATAATCGGGCCGTAAAAACGATTATAGCCACCGACGATCACCCAGATGAGGATGAACACCATGAAACCGACACCGAACTGGTTGGGGGTTATGGTGCCGAGATAATGCACCTTGAGGCCCCCCGCGACACCGACGAAGAACGAACCGATAATAAAGGCGAGTGCCCGGTAGCGCCAGGTATCGACGCCCACTGATTCCGCCAGTGGCGCCTTCCAGTGCACCGAGTGCAGAATCAGTCCGATGCGTGAATTTTCGATGCGGTAGAGGATGAACAGGCACAGCCCGACAACCGCCAGGGTCAGGTAGTAGTAAGGTACCGCTTCCAGAAAGTCGATATCGCCAATCAGCGGTGGTTCCACCCCGCTCAGGCCACCGGTGCCACCGAAAGGCTGGACAAAGCGGATCCAGCACAGGCGTATCGCCTCGCCTGCCGCAAAGGAGCCGATGAGGAAATAGAACTGGGTCATGCGAAATAACGGAAAACACAGCAGCGCGGCGATCGCTGCCGCAACGATGCCTGCGAGCGGCAGGGTAAACCACATGCCGAGTTCGAATTGCTTGAACACCAGGGCCGCGGTATAGCCGCCGACACCCATCATCACCGCGTGGATTAACGACCACTCCCCGGTGAGGGTGACGATGCGGTAACTGGCGACCACCAGCACGTTGATGGTCAGGAAGATCAACAAATCCTGGTGGTGGAATTGCAGGAAATGCGGCAATAGCAGTAAACCCACCAGCAGCAGCAAACTCAGGACAATCCTGGCTGGTTTACTGTTCATGCTATTCACTCACCCGCACACCCATGATACCGGAGGGCCGCACGATCAGGACCAGCACCATCAGCACCAGGCCGCAGATCGTCGCCACGGTACCACCCAGGTAAACCGTTACAAAGGTATGGAACAGGGCGTAGATGATCGCCGCATAGACAGCACCGGATATACTGCCGACGCCGCCGACGATGGTGACAATAAAGGCGGTGATGATCACGTTATGACCCATGTGCGGGTTGATATTGGTCAAGGGTGCCATCAATCCGCCGGCAAGACCGGCCAGCGCCGCACCCACACCGATAGCAATGAACGAGATGACATTGATGTTGATGCCCTGCAGGGCGGCAGCTTCGCGATCCAGCGCCACCGCGCGCAACGCCCAGCCGAGGCGGGTGCGTGTCAGGAAGTACCACAGAGTCAGCAATGCCAGGACCGATACGCCAAGGCCGAACAGCCGCTGATAGGGAATACGGATGAATTCGAGCAGCACCAGCGTGCCGTCCAATGGCGGCGGCACCTGCTTGGATGGACCGTCACCACCGATCAGGGTGGCGAGCACCTGCAATATAAACAACACGCCGATCGAACAGATCAAACCACCCAGCGGATCGTTACGCGTCGGGCGGAACAGGAAACGCTCCATCAGCAGACCTATCCCCATCACCACCACAATCGCCAGCAACAGCGTTGGTAGATAAGGGAACCCATACTGGGCATGCACCAGCCAGATCGTGTAGGCACCGACCATGACCAGTTCGCCATGGGCGAAGTTGACGACCCCCATGACGCCGAAGATCATCACCAGGCCAACCGCAAACAGGGCGAAAAAACCACCCTGGATGAGGCCATTGATAATCGACTGGATAACAAGTTCCACGCGTTTATCTCTCGTGCGAATAGAATTGTGGAATGACTGGCAAGATGAACATACAGCAAACAGCCGCAACGCAGAGATAACCCGTATCTCTCCGCTGCGGCGGTTAGTAGGCTGCTATACGGTTCGCAGGCCCAGTTCTTTCATGTGCTTGATCAGCACATCTTTGTTTTTCTCGAGCCAGCCCGAAACACTGCGGTATTCCTGGATGCGGGCCTTGCCATTTTCAACCACGACCACCGGCCAACGGCCGACAACAGCGTTATCAAGCCCCCACAACTGGCTGCCCCACCACTGGCCACCACCAAACACGAACTCGGGGGTTTTGGACGAACGCAACGCCTTGAGGACCGCGGTTGGATCGACACTGCCGGCCGCCTTCGCGCCTTCCAGCCAGTTGAGCAGAATCGCCGGATACTCCCAGGACACCGCCGACCAGTCATTCGGATGCGCCGCCCGGTACTTGGCGTCGAAATCACCCGGGTTGGGGAAATTGACGCCGGAATCGTTGAGGGCCGGATCGTCAAAATCGGGGAACTGGAAAATGGTGCCATCGACGAATTCACGACTTGTCTTGGCGATGATTTCATCATAGTAGTCGAGCGTGCAGGAAATAATCTTGCCCTTGTAACCCTGGTGATAAAGCTGTTCCATCAACGGTGTGACATAAAAGCTGGTGGCCATGCAGAACACATCCGGATTTTTCGCCAACACCGAGCTGACGATGGGCGCGAAGTCGGTGATATCGAAACCGTGCAGGTTGACGTCGATCACGTCGATCCCGGCAACTTCAAAGGCCGCCTTGTAGGTTGCGGCGGATTGAAGTCCATACTCGGCATCATTATTAGTAACGATGGCGGCGGTTTTGACCTCGGGGTGCTTTTCCTTCAGGTACTCGACGCCGGTGACGTTATACAGCGGATGAGATTCACAGGTGGCGATGAGGTATTCAGATTTGGGTGTAATATCACTCGGCAGCAGGGTCGTGGTCAGCATCTTGCGACGTTGCGCCCAGGGCAGCACCGAGGCAACGGTGGAACCTCCGAGCATCATCACCATCTTTACTTCGTCCTGCAGCACCAGCTTCTTGTAGCCCTGCACCGCCTTCTCGGTATCGTAACCATGGTCGTAAGCGACCATCTCGATGTTGTAGGTATCGCTACCGATTTTGACACCACCTGCCGCATTGATGTCATTAGCGACGATTTCACAACCATACAGGCCGGGCAATCCCCAGGGTGCATAGTCGCCGGTCATCGGGATGTTCATTCCGATTTTGACGGTTTTATTAGCGGCCAGCAGTTGAGTTGGCACCGCCGTTACACCTGTGGCAAATGCACCCGCAACCGATGCGCGCAATATATCTCTGCGTGTAAATCCCATGATAGCTCCTCAGTTTTAGTTGTCGTGG
>Ga0316193_10003487_pt1 | contig 11376 bp, 14 predicted proteins | sample MerIslsedime2_MG_FD_207735 | JGI IMG/M metagenome (GOLD analysis project Ga0316193, IMG submission 207735) | Coastal sediment microbial communities from Maine, United States - Merrow Island sediment 2 | ecosystem: Environmental > Aquatic > Marine > Coastal > Sediment | place: USA: Maine... | reverse complement strand
AATTTAGATTTAACTTGTTTATTTAAAAAAGATGTCAGGTTAATAGCTATAAATGCGTATGTATCGTTCATTAGAGGTATAACACGCCGTGACACTTCTTGGCCTGTAAATATAACCCATTGAAATTAAGTTATAATTGTGGTATGGGAGAAATATATTCTACTCTCTTGGGTTCTATTCTCTGAAAAATGGGAAGGGGAAAAATTTGAAAAAGAATACACTAAAATATTTCTTGAATTCAACTCATAAGAGCAACGTATAAGGTGGTGAAGAAATTAGCTAACTGCGGTATAGTAAGCGCTTCTTAAACCACCACGTAAAATAAGCGCTTATGGGCCTATACACACAGTTAACTCAGGAACAAAGATGTTATATTGGCTAAAAAAAACAGGGGATCAAAAAAGACAAATGAAACGAATTATATCTATGATAAAGCTGTTGGTGCTGGCGATATGCGTATTTTCGATACTGGCGCTCGCCGGATGCAGTAAGGTCAACAAAGAAAATTATAATAAGATCAAAATTGGAATGAGCTACGAGGAAGTCGTTGGGGTTCTGGGAAAACCGGACACATGCGAAGAACCTGTACTGAAAACGAAAAGTTGCATGTGGGGGGCATCCGACAAGCAGATTAAAATCAAGTTCGCGGGTGATACCGTCGCGTGGCGTTCCAGCAAGGGCATCTAACCCAATGAACATAAAATATATTTATAAGAGATCACACAAATCGGACTTGTTTTAATTCTTGGGATTATTCCAATGTAAATTAGGATAAACAGCCTAAAATTCGGAAGGCTTGCTTTCTAATTGGTAGAACTTAGTGCTCTGATCGTAAGTTCGATAACGTGTTATTTATATTGTTTCACCGCCTGCTTGTTCCCGTTATGACGGGAGCTTCGCTTGAAACGCAAAGGCCGCAGAGAATAATAATTTTCATTAAAGACTTTTTCATCATATGATTGAAATATTATGTGAAAATCTCACACAAGACCAGGCAGACACCTATGCGTTGGTGCTGGATGCATATGATCTGCCGTATTCCATAAGAAGATCCGGCAGCGGCTGGGAAATTTGGGTTGATGAGACGATTTACGACAGAACCTTGGAGGTTATCGAGCAATATATTGAGGAGAATCGACATGTTCCGCTGCCGGATGCGCAGGAAACAGAAACGTATCAGAAGACTTTCACGGGCATATGGGCAAGCCTGATTTTAATGGCATGCAGTATATCCGTTAACATGTCCGGTAGCGTGGATAAAATTGTCAGGGAATATGGCGCGTCTGCATATGATATTCTCAATGGGGAATTTTACAGGACCGTTACTGCTTTGATGCTGCACTCGAGCTACCCGCATTTGGCAGGCAATATGGCTGGAATCGCCATATTTGGCACTGCTGTTTGCAGCATCACCGGGGCGGGTGTCGGCTGGTTGATGATACTGTTAACCGGGATTTTAGGCAACCTGGCCAATGCTGCCCTGTTTCAATACGGTCATATTTCGATCGGCGCATCAACTGCTGTATTCGGTGCTATCGGTATTCTGGCCGCATATCAGCTAAGCCAAAAAATAAAAATCGCCGGCCAGCGTATGAAAGCATGGCTTCCCCTTGCCGGCGGCCTGGCCCTGCTCGGATTGTTGGGTTCAAGCAAACACTCGGACCTTACGGCACATCTGTTTGGTTTTATAGCGGGGATTTGTCTCGGACTTCTCTACGCCCTGTATCTTTGTTATTTTCTGGAAAAAAGACATCAGATCTACTGCATGGGCGTTGCAATCGGTACGGTTGCTTTATCGTGGTCCCGGATACTATTTTCTGCAAAACCATAAAAAAGGCTGTATCGTTATAGATTTAAATCATGGGTGCGCATCATCGTGTGCCTGTTAGAAACACAAGACGCATAAAGGAATAAAATATGACCATCGGAAAAATTGAAAAACTGGCAGTACTAATCGATGCAGATAATGCTCAACCTTCTATTATTGAAGGCCTACTATCGGAAATTGCAAAATACGGAACAGCCAATGTAAAAAGAATTTACGGTGACTGGACGGTGCCGGGCCTCAAGGGGTGGAAAGAGGTTCTATTACAGTATTCAATTCAACCCATACAGCAGTTTAGATATACCTTGGGAAAAAATGCTACCGATAGTGCAATGATAATCGATGCAATGGACTTGCTTTACGCGGGTAAATTCGACGGATTCTGCATTGTATCCAGCGATAGTGATTTTACTAAGTTGGCCTCAAGGATAAGAGAGGCCGGTCTTGTTGTTTATGGATTCGGGGAGAAAAAAACTCCTGAAGCATTCGTTTCCGCATGTGACAAGTTTATATTCACTGAGGTGCTGCGATCCAAGGATGACGATACCGAGACGATTCGTCGCAAAACCAGCAAGGAGCTTAAACAAGATACAAAACTCGTCAATTTATTCAGAAACGCAGTTGAGGCTTCTTCGGATGACAGTGGCTGGGCCCACCTTGGAGCTGTCGGTAACAACATTGCCAAACAGTCGCCAGGGTTTGATCCTCGAAACTATGGTTACAAAAAACTAGGGGAACTCGTGACAGCCACAAAGCTTTTTCAGATCGAAGAAAGATCAGTGGGGGAAGGTTTCTCTAAAGCAATTTATTTAAAAGACAAAAGAAAGAAGTAAATAGATAAAACCTGACCTGTGTGGGAAGGAAATCAAAATACTACAGTAATCATGTCGAACAACATCGACCAACGGTGATGAAAGGATAGAAATGGAACACATCTTTCCTGGCCCGATCAGAAATCTGCCGGAAGCTGATATACCGCTTGATGGTATCAGGGCTTATTTGTCCCAGGCCCGGGATCATCAATTGATATTCATGCAGTTTGAAAAAGATGTAGATCTTCCTGAGCACTCACATGCAGCTCAAGTTGGGTTTGTGCTAAATGGAAGGATTGATCTCATAATAGATGGGACCAAACGGGAATATAAAAAAGGTGACATCTATTATATTCCCGAAGGTGTTATTCATTCCGGGAAAATCTTTGCTGGATATGCTGACATTACATTTTTTAATGAACCTGATCGCTATAGCATGAAAAAATAATAATTCATTAAAAATAAAAGATATTTTATCCTCTTTTAAAATTTGAAACGCTCAGTTTAGGTGAAAGGAAAACCCTATGTCAGAGTTTAAAAATGTTACAATCGTTAAAGAAGCAAATATCTATTTTGACGGCAAGGTTACGAGTCGTTCCATTCTATTTCCGGATGGATCTAAAAAGACGCTCGGGGTTATGCTCCCGGGCGAATATGAATTTAACACCGACCAAAAAGAAATCATGGAGATTATCAGTGGCGGACTGGAAGTGTTGCTTCCGGGATCTGACAAATGGGAATGGATTGAGGGTGGAGAGACGTTTGAAGTGCCGGCACAATCCAAATTCGGACTGAAGGTTAAAAAAACAACGGATTACTGCTGTTCCTTTGCGGGTTGAATCAACTTTAAACATATCAATGCAAGTGCGCTTTGATTCTCCAAAACCTTGGTAGTTTTACATTTTTGGCGCTTTACTTATATATATTCTATAATTTGAAGTCAGGTGATTTACGACTATTGGTATTAATGCCTAAACCTTGCACAGACAATCTTAAAGTAATAATGGCAGTATTCCGATAATAAATGGGAGACAGATTATGTTTATAGACACAGATGAAACCAGAAAATTGAGACAGAAGTATAATTTGCAAATGCAAAAGAGCGGAATCAAAACATTTCAAGATATGGACAGAATTGAAATGGAGGCTCTTGAAAGCGGCGATCTTTCACAAAAATACAAAGAACTTATCGCCTTGGGAATTAGTATATCAAAAGCCTGCTATGGCTGAATTGAGTATCATGTCAGCAGTGCTGTTGGCTTAGGTGTAAGTCGTCAAGAAATATTAGAAGCTACTGCAGTTTCAGTCGCATTATCCGGAGCTGTTGCAGATTGGCCAGCAAGATATGTTTTTAAAATATTGGAAGACATTGAAAAGGATGAAGTAGAAATGAAATAATAATCCAAAATCCTATAGGTAAATGAAGGTTAAGACATAGGATATATTTTGTTGGATTCCTCACTGGAGTGGCGTTATGATCAAGATGAATTGTTGGAAATTCATGAAATGCGGGAGACAACCAGGCGGAGAAAGAGTGGATGAGCTGGGCGTTTGCCCTGCTTCGATCGAGTCAAGGACAGACGGCATGAATTCCGGTAAAATGGGAGGGCGTGCGTGCTGGGCCATTACCGGAACCTTTTGCGATGGTGAGGTTCAAGGAGAGTTCGCGTCAAAGATGACCGGTTGTGTTCATTGTGAATTCTACCGCATTGTCTCACATGAGGAAGGCCTGGACTATCAGGGCGCGAAGAAAATCCTGGATCGATTGAAATAATAGCTACAAATAATAGGAGGAGCGATGACTAAAAAAGTCGCGGTTGTAACCGCTGCAAGCAAAGGGATGGGGGCTGCTTGTGCCAGGGAGCTGGCTCAACGCGGATATGATCTTGTTTTGATGTCGCGTTCCGCCGCTGTGTTAGAGTTTGCAGATACACTTCAGGGAATAGGATTGCAAGGTGACGTCACGAACCCAGACGATTTGAGGCGAGTTGTCGATAGTGCTTTTAAGCAATATGGCAGGATCGATGCCGTGGTTAACAACACGGGCCATGCTGATAAAGGAGATCTTTTGGGGATATCAGATCAAGAATGGCACCATGGCCTCGATCTGCTGCTTTTAAACGTCGTTCGGATCGCAAGGCTTGTCGTTCCGATGATGGAAAAGAAAAACGGTGGCTCCATTGTAAATATATCTTCCTTTGGCGCCAGAGAACCCAGTCTGGACTTTCCCCTGTCTTCATCGTTGCGAGCGGGACTCTCCGCTTTTACAAAGCTTTTTGCTGACCGGTATGCAAACCAGGGAATCCGGATGAATAATGTTCTTCCCGGTTTTGTCGACAGTTATCCCATAGATAGTGAAACAAAAGAAAATATTCCTATTCAGCGATCGGGATCAGTAGAAGAGATAGCAAAGACGGTGGCTTTTTTGCTCTCAGACGATGCCGGTTATATCACCGGACAGAGTATCTGTGTTGATGGTGGCTTAGGCCGGTCATATTAAAACCAGTATCTATAAAACTATCATTGGAGGCATTAAACATAATATGACAAATTCAATCGACAACAGCTACTTTTTTGAACTGGCTGAAAAAAATCCCGAAGATGTTTGCCGGCTGGCATTATGCGATTATGATCCCATTAAAAAAGGGTATCGAATATCCGTTTGGGGTGAAGATTATGGCATCTATCCCCACGAGTCTAAAATAATACGGCTTAAGGACGATAACCCGGATGTAAGTCATTTATTAGGCCTCTTCATTATCTTTTATCTTTTAAGATCAAAGAACATAAACATAAGCAAAGAATGGATATCCGAAAAAGATATTCCTGGCGGCGTTACCTTTTTTCGTGGACCACACAAAATACCCACCCATATCATCGAAACGCAATATGAAAACAATATCGAAGAATTCAAAGAAAAATGCGAACGACTCGATGGAATTCCACTTGACATGGCAGATGCAGCCTATGCTTTCGAAATAACACCGCGTATTCCTGTGGTAGTTCAATTTTGGGAAAAGGATGATGATTTTCCGGCTGAAGCAAAAATTTTGTTCGATAAAACCATTGCCGAACAGCTGGCCCCGGATATCGTATTTTGTTTGACCGTTGAAATTTGTAGAAGGATAGGGGATAGGTAAAGATATTTGGATCATCTCCCGATTAGTTGTAGTTAATTAGGGTAAAATAAATGGGTCATTTCCAATTGAGTAGGTATGATCCCAAAGGGTACAAGGGGTCAAGGATTCAAGGGTTCGAGTGAAATGCTTTAAAAACCAATGAAGGATCCAAGGGGTCGAGGGTCCAAGGATTCAAGCGAAAAGCAAAAAAATATTCAAAGAAAGTAACCTATATATTGTTAGCTAAAGATTTAGGTTTTATTGATAAAAGAGAATTGGGTACACTTAAAAAAAGACATCGAAGAAATCGAAAGAATGTTAAAGGCGCTGATAAAGTCTTTAGAAAACAAACACTAGAATCCTTGACCCCTGGAATCCTTGTACCCTCTTCTCCAACTAAATTGGAGAAGAACCAAAAATATTATGGAATCAACCTCTTGGATGGTATTTTTCATGAATCTGTCTGAGATGGTCACGAGCAACGTGGGTATAAATCTGGGTGGAAGAAATATCAACATGGCCAAGCATCACCTGAACGGTTCTCAAATCGGCACCGCCTTCAAGGAGGTGGCTGGCAAAAGAGTGCCGCAAACTGTGCGGCGTGACTTTTTTTTTGATTCCAGCCTGTTTTACATACACTTTTAAAAGCTTCCAGAAACCCTGGCGGGTCATCGGCTTTCCAGCTCTTGCAACAAAAAGATATTTACTAATACGATTTTTTAAAAGCAATGGCCTGGAATTATTAATGTAGTCGTCAATTTTATTTTTTGCATAGAGACCAAAAGGTACGATCCTTTCTTTTGATCCTTTTCCCAAAACCCGGACAAAACAGGCTTCAAGATTTACATCAAGAAATTTAAGGTTAACCAGCTCTGAAACCCTTAGGCCGGCGGCGTAAAGGAGTTCGAGCATGGCGGAATTTCTTTTTCCCAAAGGTTTGTTAATATCTGGAATGTTTAAAAGAAGGTTAACCTCTGAAACGGAAAGCACGTCCGGAAGTTTAAGACCGCTTTTGGGAAGATCGATGAGTTTGGCGGGATCAAACTCGAGAATTTTATCTTGGACAAGGAATCTGTAGAATCCCCTTAAAGTGATGAGGTGTCTTGCACATGATTTTGATCCCAAACCGGATTCTCTCAATGCGATCAGGTGTTTTAATATCAGGGGGGTATCGGCCTGAGTGATGTTTTTGACCCCCTTTTGTTTGAGAAAATCGAGATATTTGGATAAATCACTGCTGTACGATTCAATGGTTTTTTCCGAAAGCCCTTTTTCGAAAACCAGATAATTTATATATTGATCCACAAAAATATCCAACGAAGCCATGGTGATCACCTTAATTCAATCTATAAAAGGGAGTCAAATTGTTTTATAAAGATCCTAACCCGGACAAGCCGGAGAAGTTACAAGTGATCTAAAGTTTGAAGTGATCTAAAGTTAAGGAGTCGCTACGCTCCGGCTGTTTATATTAAATTGACGGAATTCCACAACTTTAGTCACTTTAGTTCACTTTAGTCACTTCACACTTGGTAAGCTTAGATATTTTTTGCCACAAAAAGCATAAAATTCGCAATTAAGATCCTAATTGAGCGAGATTTTTTCCTTCCTTTTTTGGGAGGATCTGATAAAGATTGAAGCGTGAAGTCTATGGAAGAAAAATGAAAATGAAAATTATGATAACCGGTGATAAAGGACAGCTCGGAGCTGACTGCGCCAGAATTCTTGGTGAAACCCATGAAGTTTTGGGTGTCGATATAGACGAGGTGGATATCACTAAACTGCCGGACATAGAATTATTGGTCCAACAATTTACGCCGAACATAATAGTTAATTGTGCCGCATATACCCGGGTCGATGATTGTGAAATCGAAAAAGAGTTGGCCTGGAAGGCGAATGTCACGGGTGCTGAAAATCTTGCAAAATGCGTGGACAAACATGGCGGCCGTCTGATTCATATTTCAACCGACTATGTTTTTGACGGTCGGAAAAAGGTGCCGGAACCGTATGTGGAAACGGATGTGCCAAACCCGATTTCTTATTATGGGATTACTAAACTCGAAGGTGAAGAGGCAATAAAGCGGACAACCGATCAGTATACCATTCTCAGAACAGCATGGCTGTATGGTATCAGCGGTCGCAATTTTCTCAAAACAATGCTAAAACTATCACTTAGAAGTTCCGATAATAAAATAAAAGTGGTGAATGATCAGTTCGGTTCACCGACCTGGACTTATCGGCTGGCACTTCAAATTGAAAGACTTATTGAGACGAATTGTCGGGGGATCTTTCATGCAGCTGCAGAAGGATATTGTACATGGTATGAATTTGCCGTTTATTTTCTTAAAAAAATGGATGTTCCTCATAGAACAATTCCTTGCACAACTGAAGAATATCCGACGCCCACCGCAAGGCCCATGAATTCAATTCTTGAAAACCGGAATCTTAAGGAGAAAGGAATGAATATCATGGCCAACTGGAAATCTGATGTTGACAAATTTGTTTTAAATTTTCGTGAGGTTTTATTAAAAGAAATAGAAAAGGAAACGTAAGTTTATGAAAAACATGCTGGTCACAGGTGGGTGTGGGTTTATCGGTGCAAATTTTATCCAATACCTGTTAAATGAATCCGATTATGCCGGCCGTATCATAAATGTTGATAATCTGACTTACGCCGGAAATCCGGAAAATCTGGCTGACATGGAAATAGATGATCCAGAACAATATATTTTTATCCAGGCCGACATATGCGATGGAACCTGGATGGCGAAAATATTCGCAGATTATCAAATCGACAGTGTATGTCATTTTGCCGCTGAATCTCATGTAGACAGATCTATTGTAAAACCGGACGCTTTTATACAGACCAACATTGTCGGAACATTTAATTTGCTGGAGTCGGCAAGATCACGGCTCGATCACATGATACGCTTTCACCATATCAGTACAGACGAGGTCTACGGCAGCCTGGGCAGGGAGGGGTATTTTACGGAAACAACGCCGTATAAACCCAACAGCCCGTATTCTGCTTCCAAGGCATCTTCGGATCACCTGGTGCGTGCATACCATAAGACCTACGACCTGCCGATGACCATATCCAATTGTTCAAATAATTACGGTCCGTACCAGTTTCCGGAAAAGCTTGTTCCGCTGATAATTCTCAATGCCATGGAAGGAAAATCTCTGCCGGTTTACGGAGACGGTGGAAATGTTCGGGACTGGCTCTATGTTAGAGATCACTGCACTGCCATCTGGAAAATTATGAAACAGGGGCAAAACGGAGAAATCTATAATATTGGCGGCAACAGCGAAATGGAGAACATTAAGCTCGTGGAAATGATTTGTGATATTTTGGATGAGATGAACAAATTACCCGATAACCGGAGCCGAAGGGATTTGATTACTTTTGTTAAAGATAGGCCCGGTCACGACCGCAGATATGCCATCGATTTTGGCAAATTGAGTCGGGAGTTGAGCTGGTTCCCGGAAGCCTCCCTTGAAACCGGAATTCGTGATACCATAAAATGGTATATGGAAAATCAAAAATGGGTAGAACGGGTTAAAAGCGGGGAATATCAGGTCTGGATGAAGACACATTATTCATAATCTCAATTGAGTGAAAGCCGATGATACTCCATCTCCTTCGTTATCAAGGGTTCGCAGTAGATGACTACGGCTTCACCCTTGATGCCTTGAATCTGGAGCATCCTCAACTTTCGCCCAATCGAGATTGTAAATACATGCATTGATAAATACGGAGTCGAAATCAATGAAAAACGAAGCAATTCTGGTTGTGGGCGGTTCAGGATATATAGGCTCTCACATGGTAAAAGATCTGCTTGATGCGGGGTATGATGTGATTACTTTAGACGACCTTTCCACAGGCCATAGAGACCTTTTGCCCGGGGGAACATTTGTGGAAGGCGACCTTGGTGATAAAGAGATACTCGACCGATTATTTTCATTACACAGCATTTCCGCGGTCATGCATTTTGCTGCATTTTCAATTGTTGGTGAATCCGTGGAAAATCCCCTGAAATACTATCGTAACAATCTGGCCGCAACGACGGCGCTGTTGAGTGCAATGATCCGGCATGATGTTAAGCGGTTTATTTTTTCTTCCACTGCTGCGGTTTATGGAGAACCGGTGGAAATTCCGATAACGGAAAATCATCCTTGTAATCCCACAAACCCATATGGCGCAACTAAAATCGCTGTCGAAAGGATGCTTCATGATTGCGATTCGTCTTACGGGTTAAAATATATCAGTCTGAGATATTTTAATGCTTCGGGTGCTGATGAATCCGGCACAATCGGAGAAAGACACACTAAAGAAACCCACCTTATTCCTCTGGTTTTAAAGGTTGCAACCGGTGAACGGGAGGATATCAGCATATTCGGGACAGATTATCCCACACCTGATGGAACATGTATCAGAGATTATATCCATGTCAGTGATTTAACCCAGGCGCATTTACTGGCACTAAAAGCGCTTTTATCAGGCGGGGAGAGTGCTTTTTATAACCTGGGAAACAACCAGGGATATTCGGTTCGAGAGGTGGTTGAGTTGGCTAAAAAAGTAACCGGCAAAAAGATACCGGTTCTTGAAGCTGATAGAAGGCCGGGTGATCCGGCAAGACTCATCGCAAGTTCTGAAAAAATAAAAACATCACTGGGATGGAAGCCCAAGTACGAAAATCTGGAAAAAATTATCCGGACAGCTTGGGTATGGCATCAGAAAGAAGCCGCTAACCCGAATGTTCCATGAAAATTTTCTAGAGGCATTTTTATTAGTTAGGAATTCTGTCAATTATATAAAATTAGCGGAGTGAAGCGACTCCATAACTTTCCCGCTTAATACTGGATAAATAGACACTTTAACTCACTCTTGTCCGCCGAAGTACTGTGGCGGGTTAGACACTTCTAACTTGATAGTATAGGAATTTCCTTTTTTAGAGCGGCGAAGCCGCGTTTGATAGAATCGCGAAGCGATTGTATAACTTGTCGGGCTTGCAGGAGGTAAAAAGTGATAAAAAAACATACCATACTGGTGGTCGACGATGACAAATTGTCTATAGAGTACATCCAACGCGTGTTGTCAGATGAAAACTACAACATCATCACAGCCTCTATCGGCCAGCAAGGGCTTGATATATTGGAAAAACAAAAAGTAAGCATGGTGATTAGCGAGTATAAAATACCGTTAATGAACGGGCTGGAATTTTTGGAAAAGGTGAGAATCATCTATCCGGACATATTGACCATCATGGTGACGGACCATGCAGATATTGAACTGGCCATAAAAGCCATTAATGAGGCAGGCGTATACAAATTCCTTTTAAAGCCCTGGGATGACATCGACTTCAAAAATACGATAAAAAAAACCCTGGAATCACTTCAGGTGATTAAGGAACGGGATGTGTTGATTCGGAAAGTGAAGACCCACGAAGCCACGCTGAAAGATCTTGAAAGAAGATATCCCGGCATAACCAAAGTGGAAAGAGACGAAGACGGTTACATTGTACCCTAAGACTGAAGCTTAACCCTATAGTTGCATAAATAACATGACAGAATGGGTTAAAAAGCAATAATTACAAGCCATTCAACCTTTTTAACTGTTTTG
>Ga0316193_10003484_pt1 | contig 11377 bp, 6 predicted proteins | sample MerIslsedime2_MG_FD_207735 | JGI IMG/M metagenome (GOLD analysis project Ga0316193, IMG submission 207735) | Coastal sediment microbial communities from Maine, United States - Merrow Island sediment 2 | ecosystem: Environmental > Aquatic > Marine > Coastal > Sediment | place: USA: Maine... | reverse complement strand
CCACGAAACGCTCATAGCTCTTTTCGAAGGTCAGGCGGTCACGGACCTGCTCGCGGATCTCCGCGAGATCCCACGCTCCCTGCTGCTTGTACTCCGTAACCCGGATGACCAGGAACACTGTTCGGTCAGGGAGCAGGCTCGAGTGTTCGACCGGACCGGAGACTTTCCCCGGGATCGGTTCTGACAGCGCCGCGGCGTAGACAGGACCCAGCCTTTGTTCCAGTTCGTCAAACGGAATTTCTGGAACCCTGACCGGAATCTCCTCGACTCCATTGCGCTCGGCAAGCTCGACCACGGAGAATCCATCCCGGACGCTGTCGGCCAGGGCCACGGCGAGCACTCGCGCTCGCTCCGTGTCCTCAGGTCCCATGTCCGGTCGAATCAGGATATGACGGATCTTCCTCTCACCGCCCCGGGTGTTCTCGACCTGGATGATGTGGTATCCGAATCGCGTCAGTACGGGACCGATCGGAGTGCCGGTTCGCGCGGCCCACGCGGCCTGGGCAAAGCTCGGCACAAGCTGATTGCGACGCACCCACCCGAGGTCGCCACCCGTTTCCCGATTCGACAGGTCGTCGGAATAGCTGCGCGCCACGATTTCGAAATCCTCACCGCTGCGGAGCTCCTGCAGAGCTCGTTCGGCCTCCGCACGTGCGCTGTCCATGGCCGCCTGGCCTGGTTCGGGCTCCACCACGATCTGTTCGAAGCTGACGCTGGCGGGCCTCGTCTGTCCCTCGAGGTTGGCGGTGTACCAGGCCTGAATTTCCTCCTCGGATATGATCACGGGAGGCATACTCTCCCGGCTCTGGCGCACGAATTGGTCGATCAGGATCTGTGCCCGTACCTGGTTGCGCAGGTATTGCCGATACTGGACCAGCGTTCGGCCGGAGCTCTGCACTGCCTCCTGGAATGCGGTGGCGGTGGGAAATCCGTTTCGGACCTCCTGAAAGCGGCGGTCCGTCTCACCATCCAGCATTTCGGGAGGGACCTGAAGCTCGGACTGTTTCGCCATCTGGAGCAGAATGAGCTGATCCACGATCTGTTCTGTCGTCGCTCTCGCGACGGAGTCAAATGCGGGAGTCCCCGGATCCGGAATGTCTGCCCCCTCCGCTTTGAGCTGCAGCAGAGACTCCAGGATCTCCGTGTACAGGATCGCTGTGTCACCCACGACCGCCACGATCCGGTCCACCACTTCGACGGTATCGGACCGGCTCTGTGACGCCTGTGCCTGCCCGGTCGGCTCCTGCGCGTGGGTGGCGCTGGCGGCGGAGATAAGAATGATTGCCGCCACAGCAACGGCTGTTCCTCGTGGGCTCCTTTGAATCAAGGCCATTAACCGACGCTCTCCGGTTCGACGTCGTCGGACTCTGGCGAGCTCTCAGCCCCCTCGGATTCCGCATCTTCGGCCTGCTCAGGCTGGTCTTCCGCGCTCTCCGCGGTCGTTCCCGGTTCAGGGTCGCTCAAGTCACGGAGATCCCGGGCCAATCGAGATGCGGCCTCCGCGCCGCGTGTATACACTTCGGCGGGGTAGTCGTCCAGCACGTAGCGGAATTCGGACAGCCAGGGAACAGGCTTCTGTACCAGCAGCACCTTGTAGATAAAGCTCTCGCTCGCGATCGGCATTCGGAAGGACGGGTCCGTGACCAACTCGTGAGTGATTTCGAACTGGGTAGCGATCCCGGCAAGCCGGGAGGCCATAGATAGCTGGAGCTCTTCCCGGTCCTGCTCACTCGGTCCAAAGCCTGTCGCCTCGGCTGCCTGAACGAGCACCTCGTCGGTCGCCAGTTCCAGCAGGTATTCCTCGACCTCGGATTCCGTGGCGAGGGCAAACTTATCCCGCAAACTCGGCATCGCTTGAAACAGCCGTCGGAGATCCTGCGCCGTAAGCGAACCAGTAGTGAATCTGACCAGTGGTGTGGATCCCTGGATCGAATTTTCCGCCATGTCGATCTCGCTGGCGATTCTCATCGCGGCTTCCGGAGCGCCTTCCTGAACCGTTCGCTGTGCGGCGTCGAGAAGGGAATCCGCGGTTCTTGCCTGGCGCTCCGCAGACCGCTCCTCGACGATTCGATCGAACGTCATCTGGCGAGCTTGATCAAACTCGGGAATCCGGACCTGCTCCACCCGATAGATGAACATTGCCTCAGCTGTAGCGAACACCGGGCTGATCTCCCCCGGGCGCATGCTGAACAGAGTACTGTCCGCGATCTCGGGGACGGACTCGTGTCCCTGAAAGGAATGAACTACGCCTCGAGTCGACTCGGGCTCTCCACTCCGCTCGCGCGCCACCTCCACGAAATCGGCGCCTCCCGCGAGCCGCTCACGCAGTTCTGATGCCGCCTCGTACAGGCTGTCACGGACCTCCTCGGACGCATCTGCGGGGACCGGGATCACGATTCTCCGAAAATCGAGTCGATTGAACGGCTTGGAAGTATCGAAGTACTCCCGGACATCTTCTTCGGTTGGTTCCTGGTCCAAGGCGAGAACGCTGTCCCGGAAACGCTGAACCGCCAGCTGGGCAAAGTACCGGCCTTCATCGAGGAGCGGCGTGAAGTCGACGCTCTGCGTCGTGTCTGGCTCCCGATACAGGTTGGCCAGAATGACGTAGTCGGCCCACAAGCGGGCGACTTGTTCCGCGATTCCAGCCGTCAGGCCGGAATCGGGAATCGGTGACTCCGCCATGATTCGGCCGAGCGTGTGCGTGCTCAGCTCACTGCCCGCGGCTGTCGCAGCCGGTCGCGAGTGTGCAGTCAGAGCGTCATCGACCTCCCGGCACGATGCCGAAAGTCCCACGACCACAATCAAGGCAAGGACCTGTATTCCGTTAATTCGTTTCATACGCTTCGGGTATCCCGTCAGGTTCTGTCGCGTTTCATCCATCAGGCGACCGGATCGCTCGCCAACAGTTCGAGAGCCTCTACCAGCGTCGGAGGAAGCGGCTCCACCCCGGCGCGGACAAGCAACAAGGATAACGGCTGAGTCCGGCGTACTTCAACTGTGATCTGTCTGTCACCGAACGCCTGGCTCAGTCTCGCGAGGCGAGGCACCGCGTCAGAACGGAAATTGAGCCGGGCCCTTCGCTCTGAAACGCCAACCCACTCGATTCCGAGCTTCCCCGCCAGGAGCTTGATCCGTGCTGCTTCGAGCCAACGGTTTGCCGCGGCGGGCACGGGTCCAAACCGATCCTCGAGTTCAGCACGGAGAGCGTCGATTTCCGCGGTCTGCTCTGCCCGGGCAAGCCGGCGATACAGGTGCAGCTTCTGATCGGAGCCCGCAATATATTCGTCCGGCAGAAGAGCTTCTCCTTCAACCGAGACCTGCGCCGGCGTCCGCTCTTCATCCACGGCTTCGCCCTTGAGCGTCTGCACCGCGCGCCGCAGCAACCTCTGGTAGGTGTCGAATCCCACTGCGTGGGCGAATCCCGATTGTGCGCCCCCGAGGAGGTTTCCAGCCCCGCGAAGCTGCAGATCCTTGAGTGCCACGCGATACCCGGATCCGAGCTCGGTGTGATGCTCGAGTATCCTCAATCGCCGGATCGCGTCCGGCGTTGCCGACGGTGGAACCAGAAGGTAGCAGTAGGCCCTGTGATGGGATCGTCCCACGCGCCCGCGCAGTTGATACAACTGCGCCAGGCCGAAACGGTCCGACCGGTGCACAATCATCGTGTTCGCGGTCGGAATATCAAGCCCGTTCTCGATGATCGAAGTAGAGACGAGCACGTCTATCCGCTGATCCAGAAGGCGGTCCATCACCTGCTCCAGCTCGCGTTCAGGCATCCGGCCGTGAGCCACGGCGATCCTTGCATCCGGCACGAGCTGCTGGACCCGCTGGGCGATGGCTCCGATAGTTTCGATCCGATCGTGCACGACGAATACCTGGCCGGATCGGTCCAGTTCGCGGTGCATCGCGTCCTGCAGGATTCCGTCGCTCCACGGCATGACGTGAGTGATCACCGGCATCCGGTCGCGCGGTGCAGTCTCGATCAGTGACATGTCCCGCATGCCGCCGAGCGCGAGCTGGAGGGTTCGGGGGATCGGAGTCGCCGTCAGAGTGAGAACGTCAACGCTCCGTTTCAGCTCTTTCAGACGTTCTTTGTGCCTGACCCCGAAGCGCTGTTCCTCGTCCACCACGAGCAGCCCCAGATTCCGGAACTCAACGTCCGGGGAAAGCAGCCGGTGCGTGCCCACGAGCACGTCAATTTTCCCACAGCTGAGACGTTCGAGCACATCTGCCTGTTCCGCCGTCGTCCGCAGACGGGAAAGGGCCTCGATCGTGACCGGGAATCCGGCGAGCCGCTCGCGAAACGTGTGCAGGTGCTGTTCGACGAGAATCGTCGTCGGCGCCAGGACCGCGACCTGGCTGCCGTCCTGCACCGCCTTGAATCCCGCCCGAATGGCGATCTCCGTCTTGCCGTAACCCACGTCACCACAGATCAGGCGGTCCATGATAACCGGGGACATCATGTCACTCCGGACATCATCCCACGCACTTCGTTGATCCGGTGTATCCTCGTACAGGAACCCGGACTCCAGCTCTCTTTGCCAGCGCGTGTCCGCTGGAAACGCATGCCCCTCACTCACCTGTCGATGGGCGTACAGATCGAGCAACTCCGTTGCCATGGCCCTGATCTCAGCCTCGGTCTTCGTTCGAAGTTGCTTCCACCGTTTCCCTCCCAGCTTGTGAACGGGGGGCGGTTTCACGGGATCGTCACCATCTGCCAGGCCAGTCCACTTCTCGATCAAGTCGATCCGATAATGAGGAAGCCGCAGGATCTCTCCGTCGGCATACTCGATCTTCAGAGTCTCGATCGTTTCCTCTCCGACCGTGACCCGCTCCAGACCCGCGTATCGTCCGATCCCGTGGTCCATGTGGACGACGTAGTCACCGGGTGTCAGGGAGGCAATCGACTCGAGGGACGCGACCCCGCGCAGGTAACGACCACGTCTGGGTCGGTGTGAGCGCTGGAAGATCTCGTGGTCGGTCAGAATCAGAAGTGGATCGGGCCCCGGGATTCGGAAGCCGCCGCTCAGCGATCCGAGAGCGAGCCTCGCCGATCGCAGGATCGTCCTCCCCGCCAGCTCCTCGAGGATCTCTTCGAGCCGTTCGAGCTGACCCTGGTTGTCGCACAGGATGAGCGTTCGCTCGCCGCGGCTTCGACTCTCCTGCACGGCCGCCACGAGATGCTCCATGTTCCGGTCGATCGCCGGGTGGGGGACCAGGCCCAGATCGACATGAGTCTCACCCGTCAGCGGGCCGGAATCCGTGGGGTCCACGCGCACACGAGTCAACTCCTCGAGTCTTTGCTCGGCTCTCGCGGGAGGCATGACCAGATCTTCTGCTGAGCGCCTGCCTCCGGGAGCATCGTCACCCCAGGCCTCGCGGACTTCATCCCACAGCCGCTCTCGTCTCCTCCCTGCGGCAGCGTCGCCGGCTTCAACCACGAAAGCGCCGTCGGGCAGCAATTCGAGCAGACAGCGCCGCTCCCATTTCGCGTTCATGGCGTCAAACAACTGCGGGTTGAGGGAAACCGGCAGGATTTCAGCTGAATCGTGCCGCTCCACCGAACGCTGGGAGAGCAGGTCGAAGCTCCGGATCGACGCTATTGCATCGTCCCACAGCTCGATGCGGAACGGACGATCAACTCCGAACGGAAACACGTCCACGATGCCGCCACGCACAGCGAATTCACCCAGTTCGCGTACCGACTCGGCAGATTCGAATCCCATCTGTCGAAGCCGGTCAGCGATCACTGTTCGACGCCAGAAGTCTCCCTCATGAAGAGTGATCGCGAAGTCCTCTCCCCGGACGGCGACGGGGCTCCGCTCGACCAGGCCACGTGCCGTCGTGACAACGAGGCGCGTCCTGCCCGACAGTAAGGCTGAGAAAGCATCGGCTCGCTGACTGGTGATCTCGACATGCGGGTCGCTGTCCTCGAACGGCAGAGTCTCTCGCTGAGGGAGCAAACAAGAGTCGCTCATCCCCGCGCCGGTGGCGAGGTCCGCGAGGGCCGCCTCCGCCAGGGAAGGGCTGTCCACCACGAGTACTACGGCCGGGTTGCCCCGCTCAAGCAGAAAGGCGGCCAGTAGCGCCGGACCAGCCCCGGGACAACCGGTTACCCTTAATCGCCCGATTTCCGCCGGCAGCTGCTCCCCGGCCTCGAGACCATTCAAGTGGGCCTTGAAGCTGTCGAAGATCACGCTTGAGCCTCCGGTGACGCCGGCGATCGTGACCTCCGTGGAGCGGCGAGCAACGCTTCTAGAACCAGGGCCAGCAGCACGATGGCGATGAGGGTCGGGCGCAGGTCTCTTCCACGCCGGCGCTCGAAGATGGTGTCTATCCAATCTTCTTGTGATTGGATGATTCTGACGGCGTCGGAATTGAAAATCCGGCTCAAGTCGGAATCGCCGATCGGAGCTGGATCGGATTCAGACACCGGAACGTTTACTCCGATGAAGCGCGACTCCGTTCCGCGGTCAGTGCCAAGAGTCAGTCTCCAGCTTCCTGTCAGGCGGGGACGCCACGGAGCACCGCCCTCCACCCGTTCCGCTCGGCCGGCCGGGCCGGCGAGAGAGTCCGCTCTCGGTGGGAGCGAGAATTGCTCTCCGGCCTGGCGGCTGCCGGGTGGGTCGCCCGGAAGAGACCAACGGTTTACGACAGCGTCCACGAACTCCACCATCGCAACGCCGACGGGAAGGCCGGTAGCTTCGGGATGAAGTGGCGAGGCGAGCAGAACGAAGGTCGTGCGTCCGCTTGTCTCACCCCGCACCGCCCATGGCTCGCCGTCGGAAGTCCTGAGGAGAACAGAATCCGCAGCCGACCGCGGTGCCGGAATCGCTTGCAGTTCATACCGCTGGCTGACGACCTGGTCGTCCAGCCCGGGGATCCCCCGCCCCTCGATGCGCAGATCACCGGACCGTGGATCCAGCTCGGCTCGCCAGGCAACTCCGAGCGAGGAGAGTTCCTGGTTGAACGCCGGAAGAGCGAGGGCGTCCAGCGGCGGCACGAGTACGATTGACGGTTCTCGACCTGGTTCGCGTGCGGCGACGCGGTTCCACGATCCCGGGCCTACCCCGATCACGACGTCGACTGGCCCCTGCGTCGAAAGCGTTATCCGACCGTCTGATTCGAGTGTCTCGAGCGCCCGCTCGAGGAAGCTCCCGCCCTGGTCGGGATTACCGTGAAACGCGACCCGGGCCGCGTCGGCCACCCGAATCCCGGTTTGCCTGCCGTCGTCGGCCCGGAGACCCGATGGGTCGATCTCCACCCGCACGACATGCGAACCCGGTGTCGGCGCGGGGATCGAGAACACGACGTCGGATCCCCAGGCGGCGGACTGGATTCCTGCGGTGCGGCCATCCAGCAGTAGTCGGGCATCCACCTCCCCCGGAGCCGGATCGTCTGCGTGCGTATCCGTACCTTCTGCGCCTGGCCACATGGTAAGCCTGGCGGTCACGGTAGCTGCAGAGCCAGGTGGGATGGGTGCCGACGGTCCAATATCGAGGGTGGTGACGGCTCCATTCTTCGTCGCGTCGGGCACGAGTTGGAGAACCGGGACCGACACCCCGTCATCGAGTCTGACAGACCCGGAGAACGATCCGGCCTGAAGATCCGTCAGCACCTGAACCTCCCTCACCCGGCCCTCCATGCTCGGAACGGCAGAGATCGTGAGCTCGATCGTCTCCGGAATCGAACCATTCGCATCGGAGCCGCGTATCGATTCGAGAGCCCGGGCCGCGTCCTCCGTCGTCCCGCCGGTGAGTGCGATGCCATCCACCGGCGACGCCAACCAGATTCGATCCTCCGGTCCCAGGCGCTCGAGCGTCAGAGACGCCGCGGCACGAGCAGCATCGAATAGAGACGAATCTCCAGTCAGCCGACGCATGCTCGCGGTGTTGTCGAGCACGAGAATCAGGTCCGTCGGAAGGTGACTGCCGGCCTCCCCCCGGCCGACGAGGGGCCGGCTGGCGGCGACCGCAAGAAGCAGCACCACGGCCACGCGAACCAGCGCGAGGAGCCAGTCACGAATTCGCATCGATCGTGCATTCCGGCGTTCCGCACTCTGCAGATACCGCAGGGCCGGAAACGGGACTCGGCGCCTGGTTTCCCTCCTCACCAGGTGCAGGAGAAGGGGGACGGCGGCGAGTGCTATGAGCGCGAGGGCCCAGGGATGCAGAACGCTCATGCCAGTCGGGCGCGCTTCTCCAGATACTGACCGAGGCCGCGGTTCAAGGGTGTGTCCGTGGTCAAGAGGTGGTAGTCGGCGCCCATCTTCCGACACTCCCGTCGCCATTCGGCGACGGCCCGGTCGACTGCATCGGCGTATTCGCCGCGCAGGGCAGCCGAACTGGTTCTGAGTTCATCCCCGGTTTCCGGATCGAAGTAGATGGCATCGCCCGATGCCGGCAGTTCCCGCTCGCCCGGATCCATGATGTGGAACACGAGAACCTCGTGCCCGCGGTGTCGGAGAAAATGCAGCGCCCGCCGCGTACCGGCTGGATCCACGAGAAGATCCGACATCAGCACGATCAAGCCCCGGCGCCGCAGGCGGATTGCCACATCTCTCATGGCCGATCCGGCCTCGCTCTGTCCGCTTCCCTCGAGGGCAACCAGTTCGCGAAGCAGCGTCGCCAGATGCCGGCGGGAGGCTCGCGGTGACACGTGAGCGCGAATGCGTTCGTCGAACGCCACGAGGCCCGCGGCGTCGCCCTGGCGCAGCAGGAGATTCGACAGGGAAGCGGCAAGGAAGCGAGCATAATCCAGCTTCGATACCCTGCGCGTCGAGTCGGATGACCAGTTCATGGATTGGCTCGAATCGAGCACCAGGTAAGCCCGGAGATTCGTCTCCTCTTCGAACTGCTTCAGGTACCACCGGTCGGACCTGGCGTACATCCGCCAATCCAGAAAACGGATGTCGTCGCCCGGGTAGTAGGGTCGATTCTCGGCGAACTCAACGGAGAAGCCCCGGTGCGGGGATCGGTGGAGTCCGATCAGGAATCCTTCCACGACGCCGCGGGCCACGAGTTCGAGCCGTCCGAGATCGGATAGTGCGCGAGGATCGGCCAGGTCCGGTCGCGCCCCGGGACCCGCCGTGGTCACCGGGTCGGTCGCAGCCATTTCCGGCCCCCCGGTGTTGTATGGTTCAGTACCGTCATCGAGTTCAATGCGTCCCGAACGACTCTTGAACGAAAATCGGATTACCGGCGGGCAACACCCGCAGGACTCGGGAGTACACACCCGGATCGCACGCGTGTTCCGGGTGCACGGCCCTGGTGGAGCACGTCGCGGCCAACGAGATAAGGAGAAACAGGGATGATCAATACGGGCTTGAAGATGTGCGGTCGCGCAGTGGCGCTCCTCCTGTTGTTCGCGCCGACGCTGTCCGCCCAGATGGCCACACCGCAGCCGCCTGAACTGGCGAGCGCCGCCGCGACGATCAGTGTCGCGGACATGAAGCAGCATATGGGAGTGATCGCCCACGATTCAATGCGCGGCCGTGACACCCCGAGCCCGGAATTGATGGAGACCGCTCAGTACGTTGCGGATCGGTTCGCCGAGTTCGGCCTGGCTCCTGGAAATGGGGACTCATACCTCCAGCTTTACCCGCTGTCTTCGATCAAGGCGGCGCCGGTGTCGGACCATCTGCTGGTTCTCGAGGGCCCGGAGGGCGCGTTCGAGCTGACGTACGGCGAAGAGTTCTTCATGCTGCACGATTCGAAGCTGGCCGAGGGAGAGGGAGCCCTCGAGTTCGTTACCATGGACTCGGACTTCAGCAATGCGGACGGACGGGTCGTAACGCTGCTTCTCACTGCGGCCAACATCAGGTCCGTATTGGGGGGTGGCCTGAAGGAGAAGCTCGGCCCGCATGAGCCGGCGGGAGTGCTGGTAGTGCTGGACATTCCCGAGAACTTCTTCTCCCAGTTGAAGGGGTATTTGAGCGGTGACCAGACCCGGGTCGGAGAGGTGGATGATGAGTCTTCTCCGGCGGCGTTCGTGTCTATATCGTCGCTCCCGGCGGGCCTCGCAGCCTCGCTGCAGGACGGATCGGGGGCCGAGGGCTGGTCGGCGAGCATGCGCTCCGAGGCCCGGATCGCAGTGGTCGAGGCGCCGAACACGATCGGCTGGATCGAGGGTTCGGACCCGGAGCTCAAGGACGAATACGTCGTGTTCACGGCGCACATGGATCATGTCGGTGTCGGAAGCCCGGTTGACGGTGACTCGATTTACAACGGCGCCGACGACGACGCATCGGGTACCGTGACGATCGTGGAGCTTGCCCAGGCATTCGCGTCACTGCCGGAGCCGCCGAGGCGGTCGCTCGTGTTCATGACCGTGAGCGGGGAGGAGAAGGGACTGCTTGGATCCGGCTGGTATGCCGAGCACCCGACGTTTCCGATGGAGCAGACCGTGGCCAATCTCAACCTGGACATGGTCGGCAGAAACTGGCCTGATACGATCGTGGCGATCGGTAAGGAAGAGTCCTCGCTCGGTCCGCTCGTCGACAAGATTGCTGCAGAGCACCCGGAGCTCGACATGGCGGTGATCGACGACATCTGGCCGGAAGAAGGATTCTACTCGAGGTCGGACCACTACAACTTCGCGCGCCTCGGTGTACCGATCCTGTTCTTCTTCAACGGCACTCATGACGACTATCACCGTCCCTCGGATTCCGCGGACAAGATCGGGTACGACAAGATGGCACGCATCGGGAGACTGCTGTTCTACCTCGGCTACGAGGTGGCGACTGAGGATGATCGTCCTCGCTGGGATGCCGAGGCGTACGATCGGGTCGTGGAGAAGACATCGGATTGAATGAGCCTGCCCGGGGGTCTAGATTGAATGTCTGACTCAACCTCGGGCCTCCGGAAGGAGTGAAAGCCATGAATGACAGAAGAGACGAAGCACCGTACGTGATCGTTGAGAAACGCGGTTCGGGCCTCGGAGCCTTTCTCGGCGGCGCGATCGCCGGGGCCCTGGTCGCTCTTCTTTATACGCCTCGCACCGGTGAAGAGACGAAGCAGGAAATTCGTGAAGGACTGCTCCGGCTGCGCGAAGATGCGGACAACAGGTTCGGACAGCTTCGGTCTGAGGTCGAAGAGCGCTACGACCGGGTCCGCGAGGAAGTCGGCGAGCGTCTCGAGCTCGCTCGCGGCGATGTGAAGCACCGGAAGTTCCAGGCGGAAGAGGCCGTCAAGGCGGGGCGAGAGGCGGCCAAGAAGGCTCGCCAGGATCTCGAGAAGAGGGTAGCCGAGTCGAAAGACACGTACCGCAAGAGCATCGACGAACTGGCGGACACTGCCGAAGTCGATGTCCAAGAGGTGAAGAAGGCTGCCAGGCATGTGAAGGAAGCAGTCAAAGAGGCGCTCGAGGACTGACCTCT
>Ga0316193_10003482_pt1 | contig 11379 bp, 10 predicted proteins | sample MerIslsedime2_MG_FD_207735 | JGI IMG/M metagenome (GOLD analysis project Ga0316193, IMG submission 207735) | Coastal sediment microbial communities from Maine, United States - Merrow Island sediment 2 | ecosystem: Environmental > Aquatic > Marine > Coastal > Sediment | place: USA: Maine... | reverse complement strand
CCCAGCTCCCATCGGAGCGGCGTTCATGAAGCGCGGCATCACTCGGATGGGACTTGGCCCACCCCTCGATCCGCGAAAGCATCGATCCTTGCAACGTCATACATCCTCCCAGAGAGGCGCCTACGCTACTCGATCCGAGGGCGGGATGGAAACCGGCGCACCACCGCCTAGGGTAACGCGGGCTGCGCTGCAGCGGGCGCGGGATCGTCGATCGCCCAAAGCGCCAGCTCGAGGAACGCCTCCGTGAACTCGGGTTGGAAGGTGCCGTGCGCCCGGGCGCTGTGGAATTGGAAGCCGGCCGGTGGCGACGCCACCTGTCCGTTGCATTCGGCCATCGGGGTGCCCGAGTGAGTAGCAAGATCGACGTTGCCGGTCACGGTCCAGTCTCGAACCCCATCTACAGCGAACCCGTACTGCATATGGTCGCCCATCAGCGTGTTGTCCGTAACCAAGGCGCCGTAAATGGTTGGGTCCTCTGAGCTGCCTGGGTCGAAGCACACCCAGACGCGCCACCCCATACCCATGCCGATTCGGATCACGGCGCCAGCTGCGTCGATGACGTTGCGCCGCACCCGGGTGTTCGTGTAGCTGCCTTCATGGACGCCATAGTCGACCATGTTGATGCCTCCCAACAGCATCCGAGTATTCGCTCGGATGACGTTGTCCTCGACTATCGATCCCGGTGCAGCGAAGATCACAATGGCTCCGTCGGTAGCGTCTACAATTGTATTGTTGCGGACTGTGCTGTTGGCGCAGGCCAACGAGATGCCGTCGGCCCAAGTGCCATCCGGCTGACCGGCCGGACCAAGCTCGTTGTTCTCCACGATCGCACCGGTGCAGCGCGGGTCGCCACCCTCGAACAGATGCAGGATCGACCAGCTCCGGGTCTCAAAGGCTTTGATGTCTCGGATCACCTGCCCGGAGACGTTACCGCCTGCACGAATGAGAGCTTCGCCCCTCTGGTGACCGAACATGGGTCGGCTCCCGTCGATGATCACATTGCGCAGTACCACATCGGAGCGGTCGGCCATGTCTACGGCCGTGACCACCGAGTCGGACGCGATCGTCAGCCGCGCCCGTCGGTCGTCGGTCGGAGAGCCCTCCGTGTAGATCTCATGGCCGTCTCCCGGGAACACAACGGGTGCGGTGAGCTCGAACTCCGCGTTCTGACAGAGCACCGCAGCGCAGCCCGGCTCGGCGAGGACCTCATTGATGTCGTCTTGAGTACCCGAGGCAATACAGGTGAGCGTGCATTCGCCACCAGTGCCACCCGTACCAGCGGCGCCGCCCGTGCCAGCGGCGCCGCCCGCACCAGCGGCGCCACCCATCCCAGCGGCGCCACCCATCCCAGCAGCGCCACCCACGCCGCCGCTTCCACCGGAACCACCGCTACCGCCTGTCTCTTCTGCTTCACTGCACCCCGCCAGCGGCAGCACGCCCAGGGCGCAGACACATAAAAATCCGAATAGGTACCGCATGACGACCTCCCCGGTTGCGGGGCCGAGGCCCCTGGGCGCGGTTACCTAGGTGCATCAGGCGTGCCAGTTGGAAGGCCGGTTTCGCAGGGGAATCTCGGGCTGCGGAGCGCAGGTGTTGCGTTTGGCGCCAGGGGGCGAAATGGGTGCGCGTTACCGTCCTGCATTGGATGGTGAAGCCCCAAAGCCGCCGGCGCCGCCCATGCCACCCGCACCACCCATGCCACCGGCACCGCCCATGCCGCCGGCACCACCTATGCCACCGGCACCGCCGATGCCCCCGGCACCGCCGATGCCACCAGCACCACCCATGCCACCGGCGCCGCCCGTGCCACCACTCCCGCACGATCCTGTCGAAAGGTACTGATCGATGCACTCCTGCCGATCCTGAGTCGGGCAGAACGACTCACAATAGTTATTCGCCTCGGCGAATTCGCGACACTCAGTGGTGTCCTGCTCGCATGACACGAGGTCGAGCTCAGGACAGTTCGCTTCGCAAAACGCCCGGTTGTTTGCAAGCCGGACGCACTCGTCGAACGCGTCTTCCACTGAGTCGCAGTCGCCAAAAAGGTCCTCGCACTCTAGTTCGACCTGACAGTCCTTGATGGCGATCCACTCGTCTCCGCACTGCCGCTGTAGTTCGTTCCGATAGGCGCGCAGGCAAGCCTCGTAGCAAACCTGTACCGACGTCGGCGGCCCTTGGTAGCAAGAGAACCCGCCGGCTTCGTTAGCGCACCAGTCACGGCAGGTTTGATCGACGCTTGGTGGAGGTGGAGCAGTGCCACCTGTGCCCGCACTGCCGCCCATGCCCGCGCTACCACCTGTGCCGGCGCTGCCTCCCGTGCCCGCATTGCCACCTGTACCCGCGCTGCCTCCCGTGCCCGCGCTGCCACCTGTGCCCGCACTGCCGCCCGCGCCGGTCGTGGTCTCCCCACAGCCGAGCGCAAGCAACATAGCCAAGACTGTGAAACACGTACCCTTCGTCATCTCAACCAACCTCGAGCCCGCCCGGCAAGCGACTGATAGCACGGTCGCCAAAGCGCGCTGGCGCTCGAAGACTGGCGGAGGAGGAGGGATTCGAACCCCCGGTAGAGTCGCCCCTACAACGGATTTCAAATCCGCCGCCTTCGACCGCTCGGCCACTCCTCCGTGAAGGGGGCGATTTAGCACATGCGTGGGTAGGTTGCCCTTCACATTCGGGGTGATCTCGGCCTATATTGCGCGGTCCTGGCCGGTGGACGGCCGGCAACCCAAGAGGTGACGCTGTGGCTACTGACACGATTCCCAATCGATTGCTGCAAAGGGCGACGAAGTCCCCCAACGATCCGGCGTACTACGTCCGCGAAGGTGGGAGCTGGAAGCCGACGAACTGGGGGACCTACTCCGACCACGTGACGCAGGCGGGACGTGCGTTGATCGCGCTTGGCTTCGAGCCCGGGCAGACGGTTTGCATCCTCGGGTTCAACCGGCCCGAGTGGGCGATCATCGACCTCGCGACGATGGGCGCAGGCGGTGCTCCGGCGGGCATCTACACGACCTGTTCCCCTGTTGAGGTTCGTTACATCGTCGCCCACGCCGACGCACCCCTCATCCTCGTCGAGAACGAGGACCAGTGGCGGAAGGTTCGCTTGGAGCGCGCCAACATGCCGAACCTCAAGCATGTGGTGACCATGAAGGGCGCCCCTGCGATCGCCGACGACATGGTGATGAGTTGGGAAGAGTTCATGGCCAAGGGCGATGAGGTCGAGAAGCAAGTGTATCTCGACCGGCTCGAGGGCCTGGACGCTAAGGCGCTTGCAACCTTGATCTACACCTCGGGCACGACCGGCCCGCCCAAGGGCGTGATGCTGAGCAATCACAACCTCGCGTGGACAGCCAACGTGGCGGCTGAGATCGTCACACCCAGCCCTGCGGACTGCGCGCTTTCGTATTTGCCTCTCTCGCATATCGCCGAGCAGATGTTCACTCTTCACGTTCCGATCACCACCGGCTACCCGGTGTACTTCGCCGAGTCGATCGAAGCGGTTCCGGAGAACCTCAAGGAAGTGCAGCCAACCATCTTCTTTGGCGTGCCGCGCATCTGGGAGAAGTTCCATGCGGGCATCGCGGCCAAGCTCAAAGACGCGACTGGCGTGAAGGCTAAGCTCGTGAAGTGGGCGATGAAGGTGGGCTGGGAGACCAACAAGAACCCCGGCGGCCACAAGGGCTTGCAATATCAGCTCGCCAACAAGCTGATCTTCTCGAAGCTCAAGCCGGCGATCGGCATGGGCAACGCCCGCGTGTGCGTCACCGGCGCTGCGCCGATCGCGCCCGAGGTGCTGGAGTTCTTCGCGAGCCTGGACCTGGTGGTTCTCGAGGTCTACGGCCAGTCCGAGGACAGCGGCCCGACCAGCTTCAACACCCCTGCCCAGTATCGCTTCGGCAGCGTCGGCCCCGCAATCCCAGGCGTCGAGGTCAAGATCGCGGACGACGACGAGATCATGGTCAAAGGACCCAACGTCTTCATGGGCTACTACAAAGACCCCGAGGTCACCGCCGAGACGCTCTCGGGCGAGTGGCTGCACTCCGGCGACCTGGGCGCCTTCGACAGCGACGGCTTCTTGAACATCACCGGCCGCAAGAAGGACATCATCATCACCGCAGGCGGCAAGAACATCACGCCCAAGAACCTCGAGGGGTCGATGAAGAACCACGAGCTGATCGACGAAGCCGTCGTGATCGGCGACCGCCGCAAGTACCTGAGCGCGCTCGTCACGATCGACGTGGAGGCGGGCCCGGCATGGGCCGCAGCCAACGGCGAGGACGCGAACGCCCTACACAAGAGCGAAAAGCTCAGAGCGAGCATCCAAGCACACATCGACGACATGAACGCGCACTACGCTCGGGTCGAGCAGATCAAGAAGTTCACGATCCTGCATCGCAACTTCACCGTCGAAGACGGGGAGCTCACGCCAACCCTGAAGGTGAAGCGCGCCAAGGTGAACGACCACTTCGCCGACGACATCGAGGCGATGTACGTCGAGGGCGGCGCCTAACCGACGACCGTCACCGTGACGCGTCGCCGGTGCCCCCGGAGGCGGTGTTCCCATAGGAACACGCCCTGCCAGGTGCCGAGAGCGCAGCGACCGCCGGTAACCGGGATGCTCAAGGAAGTCTGGGTGAGTGCGGTTCTGACGTGCGCCGGCATGTCGTCCGGGCCCTCCATCGTATGGATGTAGAGGGGGTCCCCGTCGGGGATGAGCCTCGAAAGAAATGCGTCGAGGTCGCGTTGCACGTCTCGGTCGGCGTTCTCGTTGATGACGAGCGACGCGCTGGTGTGATGAATGAACACCGTGCACAGGCCCTCGGCGATGCCCGACGCTGCGACGGCATCCTGAACCTCGGTGGTGATCTCCGTCGTGCCCCGCCCTCGCGTCTCTATGCTGAGGGTCTTGGAACGCGCGCTCATGACTCGGTCACTCTCATCCACATGGCTGCTTGATCGCCTTGATAGATCAGCCTGTCCTCCTGGGTGAAGCGGAACTCATATCGCCCGAACACCTGGTTCTCACGCTGCCGAACCTTCGTCCCGCGGACCTCGAGGTCGAGCGGCGGGCCCATCGTCGCGAGGGCGGCAAAGCGCGCGTCGTAGATTCGCCCACCGTAGCCGATCCAGCCGTCGGCGTGGCGAAGTCCGAGGACGTAATAAGTGTGCATGAACCCGAGCATCCCGGTCAGATGCACCATGAAGCCGCCGCTCACGTGCCGCGGGTGGCGCACCGGGTGTGCCCGCTGGTCGCGGGTCAGCGGAAGGTCCGGACGCGTGGGCATTCGCGCGCGTATGAGGCCCGCCTCTTTGTCGATCTCGAGGATCTCATCGATGCAGATCGCGGCCGGCCCGTACGGGCAATCTGCGACGAATTCCGGGTCCAATGCCATCTCTAGACTCCCTGCGTGTCCGCATCCCAGATCAGTTTGTGCATCTGCACCTGCACGCGAACCGGTAAACGGTCCTCGAGGACCCACTGGACGAGGTCCTTCGGGTCGAGCTCTCCCCAGACGCAGCTGAGCAGGACGGCGTTCACGCGGCTTGCGAGGTCGTGCTCTTGGATCACTGCCTTCGCCCAGTCGTAGTCCGCGCGGTCGGAAAGCACGACCTTGACCTCGTCGCGCTGGGTGAGGTGCTCGATGTTCTCCCAGCGATTGCGATGGGACTCGTCGCTGCCCGGCGCTTTGAGATCCATGATGCGATGCACCCGCGGGTCGACGCCGGAGATGTCCCGCTCGCCGCTGGTTTCGAGGAGAACCGTGCAGCCCGAATCACAGAGCTCCTGAAGGAGCGGAATCGCGCCTGGCTGGAGGAGAGGCTCGCCGCCGGTCAGCTCGACCAGCGGGGTTCCGAACGACAGCGCCTTCTCCAGCACCTCGGCGCGTGGCAGCTGCGTACCGCCTTCGAAGGCCTGAGGCGTGTCGCACCAACGGCAGCGGAGGTTGCAGCGGGAGAGTCGGACGAACGTGCAAGGAAGCCCAGCGAACGTCGACTCGCCTTGAATCGATTCGTAGATCTCGTGAATCCGTATCTGGTCGGCGGCAGCCATGATCAACGTGGGTTGCGTGTGACGAGGATCAGCATTTGGCCACTCTGCGCTGCGCGCTCGGAGACCTCGACGATCAGATCCCACATTCCGGGCTGCGCATCCACCTCGACTGTCTGGATACGACGCCGGACGCAGCGCTCACCCTCTTCATCGACGCGAACCCAGAAGACACGGGGTTTGTAGCCGTCGAGATCGAGTGCGGAGGCGCGGAGGCGCGTGCGATCGGGGAGGCCTGTGAGGTCGATGTGGGTGCGGTGGAGGCGGGAGTCGGGCTTGAGGGAGCCGCAGTTTTTGGGGAGGGAGGCGGCGAGGGGGAGAGGGGGCTTGGGGACGAGGGTGGAGAGGGGGAGAGGGTCGGGGGGGGGGACCGGGGCCGGATCCGAGACCGGCTCGGAGACCGAGTCTGTGGCAGTGACAGTGTTGATGTCAGTGCCAGCGTCAGCGTCAGTGCCAGCGTCAGTGTCAGTGTCAGTGTCAGTGCCAGTGTCAGTGCCAGTGTCAGTGTCAGTGTCGGTGATCGTGGTGCGTAGCGCGTCTAGCATTTGTAGGGTGAGGAGGTTCCTTACGTTGTTGCCGTATCGCAACCCCTTCTCCGTCAGCCGACACGCTGCGCGTAAGCCGCCCTGTCCGAGCACATTCGGATGCACGCCGTCTCTCGCCAAGCCTTTGCGCGGAAGCCCGCTCATTGCGCCGTGGTAGTCGATGTAGGGAAGCGCCCAGTGTTTGGCTACCGCTTCGGTGATGGCGTTGAAGCGGCGGATCCATCGATCCCTGTGGGCGTTTCTTCTTGGCAGGGCCGAGCCCAGGATGGGAACGACGCCCATTTCTTCGAGCTGCTCGACTAGATACACCAATCGCTTCAGGTAGACGCGCTCGTTCTCGTTCTGCGCGTCGTTGCTTCCGAACAGAATGAACGCCCATCGCGCCTCGGTGGCGTCAAGCTCTTGGCGGAAGTTGGCTGGGCGTCCGCCGAGCACGTAGCGGAGGTTCCAGCTCACACCTGCGGCTTCACTCTCGCGGTTGAACGAGTTGCGCCTTCCCGTGTTGAAGTATTCGACGGTCCCGGCGAGATCCTGATGCTCCGCGAGGTCGACGTACGGGGTCGAGAAGCAGTAGAGGAAGGCTTTACTCGCCACGCTGGAGCCTCCCATCTTCGAAAAGGCGTCGTCCCGGAGCTCGGGATTGCGTGCGTGAATCTCGCGGACGTGCTCTTGGACCGCTTCGCCGAGCTCGATCGGCTCGGCTCGGGCGCTTCCGGCGACTCCCAACGCCAGAATCAGGGCCGCCGCGGCTCGCTTCATTGAATCGCGCTCGCGGGGACCATGTAAAGCCGGCTCGGTCCGCGAAGACCACCCCGATGCTTGTTGTCGGTGACGAGTGCGGCAGAGCCGTCCTTCATCCATGCAAGGCCTTCGAAGTTCGGCAGAGGCGAGATCAAGTCGGACAGATCTGCCGCGATCGTCGGCTCGATCCACTGGCCCTCGGGACCTTGCGCGATCTTGAATCGGAGGAGACGCGAGACACCGTAATGCCGCTCGACTGCGAGGGCCTCGATCGACCCGTTCGCCATCCGGCAGTCCATCGCCGCGAGCTTCCCGGTCTTACTCGTCAGACCGACGCGATGCGCGGTCCACGTCTGTGTCTTCGGATCGAACATGCCGAGGGGTGCCCAACGGCGTCCGCGCTGCCTTTCCACGAGTTCGGTCGCCAAAATCAACACGCCATCTACGTGACAAATCCCCTCGATGCCACGGTTATCTGGAGCGGTCAGATTCCAGCGTGCGTAGTCGAGGTTGCCGACCGGAGTCACCACCAATCGTGCCGCATCGAGCCGGGCGTCGAGGATCAGGTCGCTCAGGCGTCCTTTCTCCTGGGTCTCGGTTCCAAGCATGAAACGCGTCCCGTCGACCCAGGCCATGGCTTCGAGATCGGTCTTGACCGGCCCTCCGGCGACCGCGTAGCGAGTGACTCCGAAGGTTTCGGGATCGATCCGGACGACGGCGGCGCCGTCTTCACCCGGCGCCCAGAACGCTCCGTGCTCATCGAGGGTGAGCCCGGACAAGCCTGCGACGCCGGTATCCAGCGCGACGATGCGCCCAGGCCCGCGCGGCTCCTTTTTCGTGCAGCCAGCGCAAGCAAGCAACAGCGCCGCGATCACCGCCGCCCGCCCGATCACGTTCAGTCGACCGCTTCGAGAACGGCCGCCGCGCCCAGGCCGCCTGCCGCGCAGATCCCCAGGAGCGCCGTCTCTTTGCCGGTGCTCGCCAGCTCGTTCGCCATCGTCGTCACCATGCGCGCGCCGGTGGCGCCGAAGGGGTGTCCGATCGAAAGGGAGCCGCCGTAGATGTTGAAGTTGTCCTCATCTATCTCGCCGACCGGCTTGCTCTTACCAAGCCTCACCTCGGCAAAGCCCTTGCTGGCGAGGGCTTTGGTGACCGACAGCACCTGGGCTGCAAATGCTTCGTGCATGTCGACGACGCTCATGTCCTTGAGCTCCATGCCTGCGCGATCGAGTGCTTTCGGCATCGCCAGAGCCGGTCCAATCAGGAGCTGGTCCGCGGGATCGACACCGACGTACGCCCAACTGCGGAACGCTGCGAGCGGTTTGTATCCGAGCGCGCGCGCCTTCTCCTCGCTCATCAGTAGGACCGCCGCCGCTCCATCGGTCAGCGGTGATGCGTTGCCGGCAGTGACGGTGCCGTCTTTCGCGAACACCGGACGGAGCTTCGAGAGCTTTTCGAATGTCGTGTCTCCACGCACGATGTTGTCCGCATAGACCCCGCCACCGGAGGCTTCCACTGCGGTGACCTCGTCGTCAAAACGGCCCGAGGCGATCGCTGCAGCGGCACGATGGTGCGAACGCTCCGCGAAATGGTCTTGCGCCTGGCGCGTGATCTCGTTGCGGCGGGCCATGGATTCCGCGGACTCGCCCATGACCTCACCGGTCGTGCGCTCGGCGATTTTGGGCATTTTCGGAAGGATCTCCGTGATCGGCATCATCTGGGAGAGGACTCCGAGGTAATCCGCGGGCGTGGCCTTGCCGAAGGCGAGAGGCGCAAGCGCATGAACTGCCTTCTGGGGCAGGTTGAGTGGCGCGTTGCTCGTCGAGTCCGATCCACCGGCGATGACCACGTCGGCCTCGCCACGTTCGATCGCGGCCGCCGCAAGCGTGACCGCTTGGAGCCCCGAGGCGCACGCGCGGGTGCACGTCATGCCTTCAACGGTTGGCGGAAGACGCAAGTCCAGAGCAACCTCGCGCGCAATGTTCGGCGCAAGCGCCGGCAGGATGACCCCACCCCAAACGATGCTGTCGATTTCCTCATGAGGAAGATCGGTGCGCTCGAGGAGCGACTTCACAGCGATGTCGGCCAAGTCGATGCTGTCGAGCTCGAGGAATTTTCCAAACGCTTTGACAAACGGGGTGCGAACGCCGGTGACGATGACCGCGCGCTGCTTCTTGCCCCAACTACTCTTCTTCCTAGCCATCTTCATGCTCCCATGAGTGCGCCGCCACAGACACGAACCGTTGCACCGGTCACGCCCACGGCGCCTGGGGTTGCGAGAAATGTGATCGCCTGGCCGACGTCTTCGGGCTTGCCGCCCTGCCCTACCGCGCTCATCCGGCGCGCGACCTCACGGATGGCAACCGGCATGGCGCTGGTGAGCCGCGTCTCGATGAACCCGGGCGCGATCGCATTGACCGTGATGCCCTTCTTCGCGACTCTGACTGCGAGCGCTTCGACGAACCCAACGATGCCTGCTTTGCTGGCCGAGTAGTTCGTTTGCCCGCGATTTCCGGCGATTCCGGACACCGAGGACAGGCAAACGATTCGGCCGCCGGGGCGTAACACCTCGTCTTCGAGAAGCCGGTCCGTGATGCGGATCACGGCGCCCAGGTTGATGTCGACCGCCATGTCCCAGGCATCCGGCGCCATACGGCCGAGGGTCTTGTCGCGTGTGACGCCGGCGTTGTGCACGACGACGTCGACGCCTCCAAAGCGCTCCTTGAGCTCGTTCGCGATTCGGGCAGGAGCATCCTCGTCGGTGATGTCGACGAGGAGCACCGAGCCGCCAATGCGCTGGGCCACTTTGCTGCAAGGGCCGTCATCCGCCGGTCGATCCAAGCAAACCACGTGCGCGCCCTCTGCGGCTAGGAGCTCGGCCGTCGCTTCGCCGATGCCGCGCGCGGCGCCCGTCACTAGAGCGACCTTGCCGCCGAGCACGTGCGTGTCCGGCGCTTCGTCACCTTTGGCGAGCTTGGTTACATGAAACGGTTGGCAGCTGATGAACGCCGACCGAGGGGACAACAGGAAACGCAGCACGGGGCCAAGCCGGTTCTCGGCGCCTTCTTCGACGAACACGCTGTTCGCGATCGTTCCGTTCGCTCCGATCTCTTTGGCAAGGCTTCGCGTGAAGCCTTCGAGACCGGCGCGGGTTGCAGCGCGAGCCGGCTTCTTGGCATCCGACGCCGGCCGGCCAATGACCACCACACGGCCCGAGCGATTGAGACGGCGAATCCAGGGATGCATGTAGTCGTAGAGTTGGCGGAGGTCGTCCGGAGACTCCAGGCCAGTGCCGTCGAAGACGATGGCATCGACCCGCTCACCCTCAGGCGCATCGCCAGACGGCACCCACCGCGGGGTCCTTGCCCAGGCTTCACCGGGGCCGATGAAGGGTTCGAGCACGGCGTCGGAATCCCCTGCGACCCAGGGGTTGGCGCCCGCTTTCGTGAGGATTTGGGCAAGGACGGTCTGTAACCCGCCTGCCCCGCAGACGAGCACCTTCTTGTCGTCGAGCGGCCTCTCTTCATAGGGGCCCGTCGCGCGCGCTAGCTTTTCCGGCACCGGAATCGGCAAGCCGAGAGTCTTAATCAGTTTCCGGGCGTTTTGATTCTCGAGCAACAGGTCAGTCATTTGAGCTCAGCTCCTCACTGAATAGGTTCCAACTAGATACGCGGGGCCGCCGGGCGCGTCGCCCACGAACACACTGTCGTCCTCGATGTAGAGGCCGACTTTGGCAGGAAGCACGAGCGGCTTCGTGAACTTCACGTCGATCGCTTCGAGCCGGCTCACGTCGCCGGAAAAGACCGAACGGTTCAATCCCTCGATGGCTCGCGCCATCGACGAGAACCCGTGATTGATGACATTGCGGAAGCCACTGGCGCGAGCCGCAGGCGGAACCCAATGAATCGGATTGAAGTCGCCGGTAAGCTTTGCGAACTCGAGACCGACGTTCGTGCCGAGCTTCCAACGTGCGAGCTCCTTGGCCATGACCGGAACGCGCGGACGGTCGTCCTTGCGCTTCGCGGATTTGTCTCCACCGCCGAG